>Ga0080004_1232898_pt1 | contig 59258 bp, 62 predicted proteins | sample WasSprMetagenome_FD_69207 | JGI IMG/M metagenome (GOLD analysis project Ga0080004, IMG submission 69207) | Sulfidic aquatic microbial communities from Washburn Spring, Yellowstone National Park, USA - WS (SPADES assembly) (version 2) | ecosystem: Environmental > Aquatic > Thermal springs > Hot...
CGGAGAGGATCAGCTTCGTCTTAGTCAGAACTATCTCCTCTTTCATCGTATAAACTTGTTTAAACTATAGTATTTAAATCTAACGGTTGGTGGTTGACAAGTACGCGGGCTTAATAGATACGAAATATAGTTTTTATAAAGGGCTCCCATGATAAGTCCAGACACATAAAATTCTATGACAGATTAGTTTTGAATTGCCGGGGACATAGGTTCTTGTTAATACATAATCCTCGGGATGCTCCAAGTGATTGGGGGGATTGGATAATCCACGGGCATACACACAACAATAGCCCAGAGTATCCTTTGGTGAGTAAAAAGAACAGAACAATTAATGTAAGCGCAGAATTGCTTGATTATAAACCCATTCAAATAGAAGATTTATTAAAATTAATTGAATAACTAATCAGTTTGTCAGGTACAAGTTTACTTTTAAGCCACTCAAAAATAGTGTAAGTATGGGGTCTAGAGTTGGATAGTAGAGGAATGGGGGAGATAGGAGAAAAAAGGGAAAGGACTTTAATCAGCGGCTACCTGTTTGCCGAAATTGCTTCACCAAGGGTCTTCAAACTGGACTCGGACTAGAGGGTGAAGGGGGCTGGAGCTGAGATGGTCCACCCCCGGGAATCCTCCGGCCCGTCCTCAGCCGGATTGTCTCCGTGGCTAGGGACGGGGGAGTGAGACCGCGCGGGAGTACTGCTCCTTCTCCTTCGCCGTCCACGGCGCCCTCAGGTTCTCGAGGAGGCGGGGGAGGCCCGGCTAGATAGGAGGACTAGCACCGTAGTGAAGTTGACTGATGTCTCATCTCTCTGAGGAGAAAAGCTACAGGATGGTATCGACGCTATGATGGCTCCTCCCCGAAGTACCAATATCCGAATTAGAGTGGTAGGAAGTGGTTCCTTACAATAGTATGATGCCCTCAAATGAGAACACAACCATCGGCATTAACTCTTTTACTTTCAACCAACATTTTCTCGCATCGCTTAACCAAATTTAAATAATTCTTAGGCAGTTTTTCCTTAATGACCGGAACCACCAAATGCTCGGGAAAAGCCTTTATTCCATGTAAGGCTCCAACCAAATACCCCACAATCGCCCCGATTGTATCAGCATCTTTTGTGTAGCCCACGGCGTGTGACAGTGCTAGGAGTGGGTTCTTCGACTCTTGTATCATTATGTAGAGCGTGATTGGAATCGTTTCTAGTAAGTAGGCTCCCGAACCTACGAATTTGTTTAACTCGAGTATGCTCATCCCCTTTTCGAGAGCTCTCGTTAAAACCTTTTCAACATAGTACCATCCGGGCCCGCGATATTTTTCACCGAACCTAGTTTCATAATAAGATTGGTCTCCTTCCAGCTCCCTTGCTATTTTGATGTATTCTTCCAGCCACCATTCTGGCTCAGGAGGGCTGTTCGTCGAAAAACATTTCCAAAGTAGGTTCGTAAAAGAGACCGAGGAAGAAATTGCTAGCCTGTCGTAGTATATAAGTCTCGTTGTCACAACGGCATCTGCCCAGAGAATATTTGAAGGCTTTGGCAGGTGGGGAACAATAACGGGGGACAAACTCATCAAGGCCCCATTGCCTGCACTCTCGACCGCGGCAAGAAACCATGGATACTTCAGATCTTTGAATTTCTTAACGAATTTCTTTACCGTGGATCCTATACCAATTATCCTTTCTCGCACAAGTTTTGTTGCTAAAGTTTCTGGATCGAGCCAACCTTTTTCCATCAGAGTCTCCAGTTTCAAGAAAGTTAACTGAGTATCATCGGTTATGTGAGCTCGAGGATGGAACGCACCTATCGGAGCAAGCGTTGCTTTGGATACCGAGCCTTCGAGCTTGTTTCCTAAAATATCACCTATCGCCCCTCCAATCAACATACCCTCTAGCTTGCTTAGTCTTAGTTGCCCTCCCACTTCAGGCGGTAAACTCTCAAGAAACTTCGAGTTCTCAATCGGTAAAAGCCCTGCATCGAAAAGTTCGAGCATGATGCACCTATTATTTCTGCAGGTTTTTAACCGCCTTTCTAGTGTATACACAATTCTTTTTTGGTCCCCGAACTAAAAAGATTTAGCATTCAAGCGATCATAAGTAGACAAAAAAGGCATCGAGCAGGATTATACATACTCCTGGTAGCAAAGATTCGTGAAAACCCATTGCAAAAAAGATCCGAAGATAGCATGAGAACAACATGTTTCATGAATGGAGGCCAAGTTTTTTGACCTTTATGGACAATACCGTCCGTGTTTTAGGCTTTTTTCTTACCATTTTACGCTTTTAAAATCTCCTGCCTAATCATTTCCTTACCACTGGATACTAACGCTTTTTACTATCCCCAGCGGGCTAAGCTCAACATATGAAAAGAGAGGAACAGGAACATAAGGCTGACCTACTTTTACATCCACGATACAATCGAAGCTACCTCGCACCGCCCCAAAAGGTCTAGTCACATCAACGAATACCAAACCTCTGTCAGTCGTCCTAAAGGCGTTAAGTGCATGAGAGTAGCCAAAGGGACTTACGAAAGTTTGATAAGTAGTCGAGAACTCTACAACGACATAGGCCGCACGGATACCGGCTTTCTCTGCATTGTTGTGTAATCTTTCAGCGTAGTCTGCGCAGACGAATTTGGCGGGATCGTACGGTATCTGATCCGTGTTATCTTGTGCCAGAAAGACCAACAGCTCTTGGTAGGTGGGGTTCCTTGCATTGGGATTATTGTGGAGCCATATTCGATGCCCATCAGCCCCAACAACGATAGCGAAGAAATCCTCTTTCACAAGTTCCTCCATCTTCTCCCCGTCCTCCCCCCGCCAAAAAAGGACTTTAACTGCGGCTGGGGATAATGCTTCAAGAACAAAAAAGATGATAATACATACCACAGGAAACACGATGCGTCCCTTTCGGCTTTTGAGGAGCATTGCTATCCCAAAGCCCCCAAGGATAAGCAGGAAAATCCCGATATGGTAGGACCAATCGTGAACTATACCTATTGTTTCTACCCACGGTAAGGAAAAAAGACCAAATTTGTTTCCTAATATTAGAAGTCCGCTGAAAAATGCCATAAAGGACAGAAGCGAAGCAAAGCTCAAGCGTAGTATGCGTTTTACCACCTTGCTGATCGGTTTCCGGGGCATCCCTCTTCTCTTCCTTTCTTGAGCATACTTTTTCCAACTCCGCTCCAGTGTTATTGGACACCCGTGATTTTCTGGGAGGCGATGATCCGCGCAGAATATTCTGCCACAATAGCGACACCGCCAAGACAAACCGGTGATTTTCCTGCCGCAAGAAAAACAGCGTGTTCCATCGCCATCACCCTCGTTGCTGGTTGGCTTTTCGGGTGGAACTCTCGAGTGCGCGGCCTCTTCGGGTGTAGGTATCTCTTGCCCAGATATATGAAATTCCCCTTTGGGGATATAGGATACCTTCCTCCTTTCTTGTTCTTTAGCGTATCTTTTCCAGCTTTTTTCTCTTAGTCCCACACAGGCGTGATTTTCTGGGAGATAATGATCCGCGCAGAAAATCCCGCCGCAGTAGCGGCACAGCCAAGGCACTTCGGCAATTTCTTTGTTGCAAAAGGAGCAACTATTCTTCTTTCCTTTGGATTTGGATGGTTCCACATGCATTTTGGGGCAACAACTTTTAAATTTTTTCTGCATGCAAAGCTCGCCGAAAAGAAGCTAGTTTAGCCCCCGTTTAACGATTATCCCCACAAAACTGAAAGTAAGCCCCACTTTTAAAACGGCTTAATCCACACTTTTTTCAAAAAACCTGAACTGGATATAGCGTCCACCAGAGACACAATCTTCGAAGAACAGGCAAACTAGGAGTGCTCCTTCCTCCCGAGCCATGGGTCCTGAGGGCGGGTTCAAGAAAAGATGGCGATGGTTAGGGGATAGCTCGCCTTGAGTTTTAAGGAAAGATAAAAAGGAGATGACACCTCAAGGCTCCGGTGACCATAGGGATTTTGATAATTGAAGTAGGGCAGAGAAAGAGAAGGAGGAGAAAAGCCCTCATCTCCACTGTCATTCCTGTTTTAGCGGGTTCTACCAGTAAAGGACGAAGTTTTCGACTATGTTGTTCGGGTCACGTTCATAATAGTAATCCGGGTTCTTAATCTCAACGCAGTCCGCCCAGTAATCCTTCCCGATCGCCCACGTACCCAATCTTACCCTCTCATCGGTCTGGGGCTCGATGAACAACAGTTGGTTCTCCCACTCCGGTATCTGGAACGCCACGCAGGCGTGGGCTCCCTCTCTCAGTTCCACGTACACATAAGCGCATCTTATCCCCTTTTCTTCAGCATTATTGTTCACTCTCTGAGCATAGTGCATACAGGTGAAGCTTTCTTCGTTATACGGTATCCTGTCCGTGTTATCGTACAGCAGAAACTCTTGAACCTCCCGATAGGATGGGTCGTGCAGTATGTATCTCTTCCCCGATTGAAGTTTCTTTAGCTCCTCTAGGGCGCCCGCTAGCTCCGCCTCTTTCTCACCCACCTCCTGCCGGGTGTATTCGGCCATGGCATAAACACGGTAGAGCGAAGACCGTGCAGACCCCACTTCGGATGCTAGGTTGTCCCTCTCTTTCATAAGCCTCGATACAGTGAATGAAACGCAGATCGCCAACACCACAAAGCCGATGGCTGCGGTAACCATCACAGTCCTCCAATAGTTTCGCCTCACCATACCACCACCACATCCTCTATCTCTTCAAAAGTGTTCAAATACGGTTGTCCGAGAACACAGTCCGTATAATATTTTCCCACCACAGGACGAACTTGATAGCCTGTAGCTGATTCAAAATAGGTCATACCTTCGTCTATGGTGTTGAATCCTATCAGGGCATACTCGGATGTGCTGTTTCTTATTGGAACTCCAACCCAAGCACACCTCAGGCCCTCGTCCTTGGCCTCCTTTATGAGCTCACTCAAATCCTCACCCTTATGTTCTTCTATGAATTGTTTGGCCTCACTATACAGCGGATCACGCAGATGGTAGGCATCACCTTGCTTCAACTGTTGCAGATCTGAGATGGTTTTTTGTAGGTTTTCTCTAAGTTCCTCCAGTTCCGACTCCTTAAGATTCTGCTCCGAAAGGGCGGCACTCAACCGATTGTCCAAATCTTGCTTCTCCCGCATCAGTGTGGAGCAGTCTTGGTTCAAATGATAAGAGAGGATTAACCCAACAAAGGCTACCACAATCGACAACTCTATGAGGAGAAACGAAAGGAATCTTTCTTTTTTGCTTTTGGCGGGCAAGGGGCTTCCCTTATACGTTTCGATCAGTTTTTTATAACCCCTTCGAAGGCTGGGTCCTCAAACCGGTGAGCGGTTCGGCGCGCCGGAGGTCAGGGCAGGCCTCCCGAACGCTCTTCCAGCTCGGTCATTATCTCCGCCACCTTCTCCGCGGTTTTCCTCACGCGCTCCACGCATTCCTTCAGCTTGTCTGGGGACCTCAGGAAGAGCATCACCTGGTTCATGTCAAACCAATCCGTTCCCGTGAGCTCCCTGCATGAGGTGGTCCCGTACTCGGCCTCAAACCACTTGACCAGCCTCTGGGCCGGATCGAAGGATTCCAGGAGACCCTCCAGCCCCTCTTCCATCTTCCTTCGCCCCACCCTCGTGCCGATGACCAGCAGGCCCCCCGTCAGCGCCCCGCAGGTCAGTCCGGAGTACATGCCTCCAGCCAGGGAGCCGGCCGCCCTGAACAGCAGATCGTCCTTCAGCCCCAGGGTCTCCTGGAAGGCCAGCAGCACGGCCTGGGAGCAACCGTGGAACTCCTCCTCATATTTTGAGGCCAGGACCCCCACTTTCCTCCTCAGTTCCTCCTGGGGCATCTCAACCTGGATGTGCGAGGCCCTAAAAGAACTTATCCACGTGTTGCCGGGGAGGGCGGATTTCGGGAAGACTTCGGGGATCCGGTTCTCACAGGTAGCCCTTCTTGTGGAGGTACTCCGCCGCCAGCACCGCGCCCCTCGCCGCCCCCAGCTCGGTGTTGTGGGAGAGCACGGTGTACTGGAACCCCCTCTCCAGCTGGTTGGCCTCCACCCCTCCCACCACCGCCACCATACCCCTCTCCAGCAGCGAGTCGAACCTGGGCTGGGGTCGGTCCACCTCCTCCCTCACCACCACGGGCTGGGGCGGGGCGGAGGGGAGGCGGAGCCTCTGGGGCTCACCCCTGTAGCTCCTCCAGCTCTCCTTGAGCTCCTCCACGCTGGCCTCCCTGGAGAGAACCACGAAGACGGATTCGGTGTGCCCCTCCAGAACCGGAACCCTGTTGCACTTGCAGGCGATCCTGAAGCCCGCTGGGACCACCCTTCCCCCCTCCAGCCTCCCCAGCAGCCTCACCGTTTCCTTCCTCACCTTCTCCTCCTCCCCCTTGATGTAGGGAATCACGTTGCCCTCGAAGGTGAGGGGGGAGTACTCCTCCAGGGGCCCCGGGAGGGAGGTTCCCTGCCTCCTCCTCTGCTCCGCCCAGCGGGAAACGGCCTCGTAACCCGCCCCCGAGACCGCCTGCATGGAGGCCATGATCACCTCCTCCAGCCCGAAGGCATCGTAGAGGGGCTTAAGGGAGAGGGCCAGCCCTATGGTGGTGCAGTTGGGCTGGGGCACCACGAAGCCCCTCCACCCCCTCCTCCTCCTCTGCTCCTCGATCATGGGGGCCTGGGACTCGTTGACGGAAGGGAGGTAGGTGAAGCTGTCCTCGAAGTAGCGGAAGGCGGAGGCCGTGCTCACCACCGGCTTCTCCCTGGCCACCCTGCCCTCCACCTCCAGCGCCACCTCGGAGGGAAGGGCGGAGAAGAAGAAGGAGACCCTCCCCCCTATCTCCTCCAGGTCCTTCACCTCCATCTCTAGGATCTCCTTCTTGGGCTCCTGCGAGTAGAACCACCTGGAGTCCTCCCTCCCGTACCGGAGGGCCTCCCCGTAGGTTTTCCCCGCCGACCTCGAGGAGGCGTAGAGCTCCTCCACCCTGAACCAGGGATGGTCCTGCAGGCTGAGGATGAACTTCTGCCCCACCTCTCCGGTGGCCCCGAGGATGCCCACGGACCTCATCCCTCTCCCCTCTCCCCCCCCGAAAATTAAACCGTTTTCACGGGGTGCTCACTCGAACTCGATGGTGGCCGGCGGCTTGGGGGTGAGGTCGTACAGGACCCTGGAGACCCCGGGTACCTCAGAGGTGAGCCTGTGGGTGAGCCTGCGCAGGAGGTCCCAGGGGAGGGGGAGGGGCTCGGCCCTCATGGCGTCCTCAGAGGCCACCACCCGCACCACCAGGATGGCGCCGTATCTCCTCTCCCCCTTCTCGGAGACCCCCGTGGCCCTGTCCGAGAGGAGGACGGCGAAAGCCTGGAAGCATGGCTGATCCCTGGTCTCCTCCTCCACTATCCTCGTGGCCTTCCTCACCAGCTCCACCCTCTCCGGCGTGACCTCCCCCAGGACCCTCACCGAGAGGCCTGGACCGGGGAAGGGGCGGCGCTCGCTCACCTCCGGGGGAAGCCCCAGGAAGCGGGCCACCTCCCTGACCTGGGGCTTGTAGAGGTCCTTGAGGGGCTCCAGCACCCTGTACCCGTACCTCACCATCGGGTCTATCCCCACCTGCTCCAGAACGTTGTGCTGGGTCTTCACCCCTCCCCTCGTCTCCACCACATCCGCCGCTATGGTCCCCTGCAGGAGCACCTTCACCCCCAGCTCCCCGGCGACCCTGGAGAGGCAGGAGTAGAAGGTTTCCCTGAAGGCCTTCCTCTTCTCCTCCGGATCGGTCTTCCCCCTCAGGGCGGAGAAGAACTCCCCCTCCACCTCCCTTCTCTCCACCCTGATGCCCAGCTTCTCCAGCGTTTTGGACACGGCCTCGCCCTCCCCCTCCCTCATGAAGCCCGTGTTCAGGAAGACCACCTTGAGCCTCTCCCCCACCGCCCTGTGGCCCAGGACGGCCGTGACCATGCTGTCCACCCCTCCCGAGACCGCCGCCAGGGCCCTCTCCCTCCCGATGGCCTCCTTCAGCCAGGCCACCTTCTGGTTCACGAAGGAGGCGGGGTCGAACATCACCACCCTCCTCCCCTCCCCTTATAGCCTTTTTTCATAACTTTTCATATTCGGGGCTCCAGAAGGGAACTCACACCAGCTTCTACCGGGAGGAACTTCATTCCGCGTGCTTCTTGAACCAAAGCCTCTTTCGCCCTCTTCCCTCAACACGATCGGGCGGGCCTGTAGAGGAAACCGTAGCACCCCCTCCGCCGCTGAGAAGGCTTCTCCAGTGTAAAGGATGGGCAGGGGGCTTAATCCGTCGCGCCCCCCGATCCTCGCATCTATTTATCCGGTCTCCCCCCACTCGAAAGATGCCCCGCAGGAAGTACGGAAGGATGGTCAAGCCCCTCCCTTCCCCTCCTCCCCCCGAGAAGTGCAGGTTCTGCAGGATGGGGGTGAGGTGTCCCTATCACGGCTCCGGGGGGTGAGGGGCTCGAAGTGGGGGCACCCCCGCGCTATCTCCCCCATCCTCATGAAGAGCACGTGGTCCAGGGAGGAATCCCTCCCCCAGCCGCAGCAGGGGGAGGGCCTCTCCAGCAGGGGCTCGGGGAGGTCCAGCTTTCCCCTCACGGCGCACCTGTAGTTCACCCTCTCGAGCCACCTGCACTCCCAGCAGCTACGCATCCCTGAGACCCAGCACGTCCTCCATTCCCAGGATCTCCCCCGGCCTTCCCCTCTCCACCACGAACCTCACGGCCTTCAGCACCCCCTCCGCGAAGGCCTCCCTCCCGTGGGCCCGGTGGGTAAGCTCTATCCTCTCCCCGGGCCCGGCGAAGATCACCGTGTGCTCCCCCACCACGTCCCCTCCCCTCACGGAGTGGATCACCACCTCCTCACCCCTCCTCCCCTTCCCCTCCGCCCTCCCCACCCTCACCTCCGCCCCCCTGCTCTCCGCCACGATCCTGGCCGCCCTCAGGGCCGTCCCGCTGGGGGCGTCCAGCTTGCCCCGGTGGTGGATCTCCACCACCTCCACATCGTACTCCCTCCCCAGCCTTCTGGCCAGCTCGGAGAGGATCCTGAAGAAGAGGTTGACCCCCACCGCCATGTTGGGGGAGATCACGGCCGGGATCCTCCCCTCCCCCACCGCCCTCCTGAGCCTCTCCATCTGCTCCTGGGAGAAGCCCGTGGTTCCCACCACCACCGGAACCCCCACCCTGGCGGCCACCTCCACGTTGGCCACGGCGGCCTCCGCCACCGTGAAGTCCACCATCACCCTGGCCCCGCTCTTCCTCAGGACCTCCTCCAGCTCCCCGGCCCCCCTCACCTCCACCCCCAGCCTCCCCACCCCCGCCACCTCCCCGGCGTCCTTGCCCAGGAAGGGGGAGCTGGGGGCCTCCACCGCCGCCACCAGCCTCATGTCCCCCTGCTCGGAGATCCTCCTGACCAGGACCCTGCCCATCCTCCCGCAGGCCCCGCAGAGGCATACCCCTATCATCCCTTCACCTCACCCCTTCCCAGAATAGCGTTGACCATCCTGGCATAAAGGGGTCGGGTGAGGAGCACGGAGAGCAGGATCCCCAGGATGGTCACGAGGGCGAAGCCCCTCATCTCCCCGAAGCCCAGGGTGGCCAGGGCGATCATGGCCACCAGGGTGGTCAAGGAGGAGCCCCATATCACCCTGAAGGCCCTCCTCACCCTGTCCCTCAGCCCCCCCACGGCCCTCACCTCCCTCACCCCTCCCCTCATGACCTCGTCCGTGATGATGATCTGGGCATCCACCCCCGTGCCTATCACCAGCACCACCCCCGCCAGCTCCGCCAGGTCCAGGCTGTAGGGCAGGACGGAGATCACCCCCATGGTGATCACCAGCTCCAGGATCATGGTGCCCATCACGGCCAGGGTTATGGCGGGCCTGCGGTAGCGGAAGAAAACCAGCGCGGCCACCCCCAGGAAGGAGAGGAGCCCGGCCCAGAAGAGCTGCTTGAGGAAGGTGGTGCCCAGCCTGGCCTCCAGCATGCTCTCCCCCTCCACCGAGACCCCCACCGGGAGGCGCTGGCTGAGGATGGTCCTGAGGTTCCTGGCCTCCCTCATGGCCTCCTCCCCGGAGGCCCTGCTCACGGTGATCACCAGATCCTTCACCGTTCTCCCCAGCAGGAGCTCCTGCGCCAGGGAGGGGCTGATGGTGATCACGCTCTTGCAGCCGCAGGCCTCCCTTATCCAGCTCTCCGCATCCCCGGGGTAGGGCACGTTCTCCACCGAGTAGGAGGGGGGAAGCTCCTCCAGCACCCTCCCGGAGAAGTTCCCCACCAGCAGGATCCTGAACTTGGTCCTGCTTTCCCCCTCCAGGAAGGACCTGGCCTCCAGGGAGAGGGAGTCCCCGGGGGTCACCGCCGCAGGCACCTGGAGGTAGTACCCCCCTCCCTCCTCCGGGAAGCCCTTGGCCCTGAAGAGGTGGAGATAGTCCTCGTACTCCAGGACGCGGAGGGAGGGGAGGAGCTCCTCCTGGACCAGCAGGACGGCGTCCGTGGGGCGGTCTATGTAGACCACGGTGGGGTAGTTGGCCTTCCCGGCCGCCCCCTCCCTGAACCTTTGGGCGCCCTCGTCCGTCAGCCTGAAGGGCAGCTCGGCCGCGTTCCTCTCCTGCAGGCTGGCCCTGGGGGGGTCCACCCTGAGGATGTGCTCCCCGTAGAGCAGGGGCTCGTTCTCCAGCCATATCTCCAGCCTCCCCTGCTTCCCCAGCAGCACCTCCGCCTCCTGGGGGGTGAGGGCGGGCACCTCGTACAGGATGAGGTTTCCCCCCAGGGCCTTCAGCACCGCCCCCCTGGTCCCCAGGGGATCCACCCTGTTCTTCAGGATCTCTATCACCTCGTTCCTGGTCTGGGTGCAGACCTCGTTCGTGACGTTCTCCCTGAGCAGGCGTGCTCTGCTCCCCACCAGGTTCTCCACCAGGTTGAGGAGCCCCTCCGTGGCCCTCACCCCCACCTCCACCCTGGCTACGCCCGTGTGGGGGTCGTAGGGAAGGCCCTCCTTCAGGGCCTCTCCGTGCTCGTCCAGGGGGAGGACCCTGGTGTGCAGCTCGTTCTCCAGGATCCCCACCACCTCCTCGTAGGCCCCTGGAAGCTCGGAGGGGGAGAACTGGAAGACCAGGTGGGAGGCCTGCAGGGAGAGGAGGATCCTGGAGCCCCCCACGATGTCCACCCCGAAGTTCAGGCCACGGGTGAACTCGCTGGCCCACCCCAGCGTGCTCCTGGTCCTCTCGTTCACCCCCGCCCAGGGCCTCCAGACCGAGGCCACCGAGAGCAGGGCCACCAGCATCGCCAGCAGGAAGTACCTCTCCCTAAAGAGCGACAGGGATCTCCCTCCTTTCCTCCTTTCCCAGCACCAGGGCGGCGTTCAGGAACCAGGTGTTCACCACGTCGAAGATCATCCCCACCAGAAGGGGGAAGGTAAGCTCGTCCACCAGGGTGGAGGTGGTGAGGAGGTTCACGAAGAGGAGGGTGAGGAAGGTGGTTCCGTTGACCATCAGGCCCGTCACCATGGCCGCCGCCGCCCTCTCCCTCGGGGTTCCCCCCACCCCCTTCTCCACCGCCGTGACCAGGAGGTTGTTGGTGTCGTCGGAGTACCCGAGCAGCATGAGCAGGCCGGCCATGGAGCCCATGCTCAGCCTCACCCCCACCAGGGACATGCACCCCAGGGCGTCGAAGACGTTCAGCCAGACCGATCCCAGGATGCTCCCGCTCGTCTTCAGGCTCCTGAAGTTGAGGAAGATGACGAGGGCCATGAGGATGGGGGCCACCGCCAGGGCGTTCCTGGCCTGTCGCTTGGAGAGGCTGGTGAGGACGGAGCCCATGTTGTACACCGTCACCTGGTTCTCGCTCACCCCCAGCTCCCCGGCGAGGGAGAGCCTCAGGTTCTCCCTCACCCCCTGGGGGAGGTCCAGGTTGTCCGCCTCTATGTCCAGGCCGTGGAGTCCCCCGTAGGAGGTGAGCTTCACCTCAGCCTTCCCCCCCAGCAGGTTCTCCACCACCCCCTCCACCTCGGCCAGCTGGGGGTAGTTCTCCATCCCCCTCACCTGGATGAGGGTTCCCCCCCTGAAGTCGCGGCTCAGGGGAACCCCCCTGACCAGGAGGCAGACCAGGAAGAAGAGGGCCAGCACCAGGGGGGGGATCAGCATCCTGCGGGTGCTCCACCGGTGGAGGTGGTAGGCGGGATCCAGCTTCAAGGTCTCTCCGCTTCCTTCCCCCCGATTCATAAAAAAGGTTCTGGAGGGGCGGGTCCACCTCCCCGGGGCGGAACGGGTAAAATAGTTCTCCCTCCCATCTAGGCCCGTGGGAGTGAGGGAAGGAGACAGGGTGATCCTGCTGGACGAGAGGGGGAAGAAGTACCTGGTGAGGGCGGAGAGGAGGATGCTCCACACCGACCTGGGCTTCCTCAACCTGGCCGACCTCCTGGGGATCTCCTTCGGGGAGAGGATAAGGAGCCACACCGGGAGGGAGTTCGTGGTCCTGAGGCCGAGGATGAGCGACTTCCTTCAGAAGATGAGGCGTCTTCCCCAGGTGGTGCTCCCCAAGGACGCCGCCCAGGTGGTGGCCCACACCGGCGTGGGCCCCGGGGACCTGGTGGTGGACGGGGGGACGGGCTCGGGGGCCCTGGCCCTCTTCCTGGGGAACCTGGTCAGGCCGGACGGGAGGGTGGTGAGCTACGAGGTGAGGGAGGACTTCGCGGAGGTGGCCAGGGAGAACGTGAGGCTGGCGGGGCTGGAGGGGGTGGTGGAGGTGAAGCTCAAGGACCTGAGGGAGGGGATAGAGGAGAGGGACGTGGACCTGGTGACGCTGGACCTCCCCTACCCCGAGCAGGTGGCCCCCCACGCGGAGAGGGCCCTGAAGCCCGGGGGATATTTGGCCGTCTTCACCCCCACCGTGGAGCAGGTGCAGCGCCTCCATCCCGAGCTCCGCAGGCTGGGGTTCGCCGAACTCAGAACCATGGAGTGCCTGGTCAGGGAGTGGGAGGTGAGGGAGGGGTGCACCAGGCCAAGCACCAGGATGCTGGGTCACACCAGCTACCTCACCCTGGCCAGGAAGGCGGGGCTGGGCCCCCGGGAGTAGCGGGGTCATCCCTCCAGTCGATGGAGGGTCCCGTGGGTGTCTGGTCCTAGGCCCCTGGCTGGGGTCTGGCCCTCACCAGTCTGGCCTTGAACCCGTAGTGTATGATCCCCTCCTCCCCCTCCTCCTTGATCCTCCTGAAGACCAGCTCCACCTCATCCCCTATCCTCACCTCCTCCTCCTGGCAGTCCGTTAGCTGGGCCATCACCCTCGGTCCCTCCTCCAGCTCCACGATGGCCAGCACGTAGGGGATCTGCTCCCTGAAGTCCCCCGGCCCCGAGTAGACGGTGGTGAAGGAGTAGATCCTCCCCCTCCCGCTGAGCCTGTAGGGCTCCAGCTGGCCCACCCTCCTGCAGTTGGGGCAGATGGCCCTGGGGGGGAAGAAGATCCTGTTGCAGTGCCCGCACCTGGTGCCCACCAGGCCGTAGCGGTTGGGTATCTCCCTCCAGAACCTCGGGACGTGCATGCTATCTCCTCCTGAAGAGGTGCACCACCGCCGTCCCCCCGCTCCCCCCCACCGTGTGGGTAAGCCCCACCTCCGCCTTCTTCACCTGCCTCTTACCCGCCTCCCCCCTGAGCTGAAGCACGATCTCCAGCGCCTGGGCTATGCCGGTGGCCCCTATGGGATGCCCCCTCCCCTCCAGGCCCCCGCTGGGGTTCACCGGGAGGGGACCGTCGATGGCCGTCATCCCCTCTTCCGTGATCTTTCCCCCCTTCCCCTTCTCGCAGAAGCCCAGGTCCTCTATGGCCATGATCTCGGAGATGGTGGTGCTGTCGTGCACCTCCGCCAGATCCACCTGCTTGGGCTCCACCCTGGCCATGCGGTAGGCCTTCCTCGCCGCCTCGCGGGTGGCCCTCAGGCTGACCAGCGACTCCCTGTCCCCCAGGGCTATGGTGTCGCTCGCCTGCCCGCTCCCCGCTATCTCCACCGGGGTGTCGGTGTACTTCCTGGCCTCCTCCAGGGGCACCAGGATCAGGCAGGCGGCCCCGTCCGTGAGGGAGGCGCACTCCATCATCCTCAGGGGGGAGCTCACCATGGGGGACTGGAGGACCCTCTCCACCGTGAGTTCCACGTGGTGCTGGGCGTAGGCGTTCAGGCAGGCGTTGTGGTGGTTCTTCACGGCCACCAGGGCCCTCTGCTCATCGGTGGTCCCGAACTCGTGCATGTGCCTCCTGGCCATCAGGGCGAAGAGGGAGGGGAAGGTGGCCCCCACGAAGGCCTCCCACTCCTGATCGGAGACCGTGGCCAGCATCTCCTGGCCGGCCTCGGCGATCACGTCCGTCATCTTCTCTATCCCGGCCGCCACCACCACGTCGTGCATCCCCGAAGCTACCGCCACCATGGCCTCCCTCAGGGCCAGCGCCCCTGAGGCGCAGGCCGCCTCCACCCTGGTGCAGGGAACGGGGGCAAGCCCGGAGTGGTCGGCTATGAGGGAGGCGATGTGCTCCTGCCTGATGAACTGCCCCGCGGACATGTTCCCCACGTACATGGCGTCTATCTCCTCCCCGGAGATCCCCGCGTCCTCGAGGGCCCTGGTCCCCGCCTCTATGATCATCTGCCTGAAGGAGGTGTCCCAGAGCTCCCCGAACTTGGTCTGACCCACCCCCACCACGGCCACCCTTCTCATTCACCTCACCAGCTTCCTCGTGAACTTGCAGTAGGTGGCGTAGTCTATGTAGACCTTGTTCTCCAGGTAGTCGGAGACCTTCGGCGCCAGCTCCCTCTTCCTCTCTATTCCCTCCTTCACGATGAAGCTGAAGGCATCGCTCCCCGCCCCCGAGCCGTAGGAGACGGCCAGGATCCTCTCACCCTCCTTGGCCCTGTCGAAGATGGCTGCCAGCCCCAGGAGGGTGGCCCCCGAGTAGGTGTTGCCTATCTTGGGGGAGAGGAGGCCGGTGCGTATCTGGGAGAGGGAAAAGCCCAGCTCCCTGGCCACCTCCACCGGGAACCTCCCGTTGGGCTGGTGGAAGACCGCGTGGTCGAAGTCCCTGGGGGTGAGCCCCAGCCTCCTAAGCAGGCCCTGGGCCGCCGAGAGGGTGTGCTTGAAGTACCCCGGTCTCCCCGTGAACCTCCCCCCGTGTCGGGGGTAGGGGTGCATGTCCCTTCTCCAGAAGTCGGGCGTGTCCGTGGTGTAGGAGTAGGTGGCCTCGATGGCGGCCACCGCCTCCCCGTCCAGCTTTCCTATCAGAAGGGCCGCACCTCCCGCCGCCGCCGCGTATTCCAGCGGATCCCCGGGGCTGCTCTGGGCGGTGTCGGCCCCTATGGCCAGGCCGTACCTTATCATCCCCGCCTCCACCATGCCCATGCAGGCCTGCACCCCCGCCGTCCCCGCCTTGCAGGCGAACTCCAGATCCGCCGCCGTCATCTCCGGGACCGCCCCCACCGCTTCGGCCACGATGCTGGCCGTGGGCTTCACGGCGTAGGGATGGGATTCCGAGCCCACGTAGATGGCCCCCACCAGCGAGGGGTCTATTCCTCCCCTCCTGAGGGCATTCTTGGCCGCCTCCACGGAGATGGTGACCGTGTCCTCGTCCGGTCCCGCCACCGCCTTCTCCTCCACCCCCAGCCCCCTCTTCATCTGCTTGGGATCGGCCCCCCAGATCCTGGCTATCTCCTCCGTCTTCAGCCTGTACCTGGGCAGGTAGGCCCCGTATCCCACCACTCCCACTTCCATCGACCCACGTCCTCCGGACATCGTTTTAACCTTACCGCCCGCACCGGATGGGAGGGCCTCATCCCAGCTCGTTGAGCCTCAGCAGGAGCTCCTCCACGGAGGGCAGCTCGGAGCGGACCAGCGGGACCTTGAGCTCCTGGGCGAGCTTGATCCCCAGCGGATCCACCCTCCTGAGGCTCCCGTGCAGCACCACCATGCCAGGGGTGATGCCTATGACCTTTATGGCCACCATGGGAGTCCTTCCCGTGGTCACCCCCGTGAAGACCAGGGCCCTCTCCGAGGTCAGTCCGTAGAGCTGTTTGAACTCCTCGGCGGAGAGCCTCAGGGCGGCCTTGTAGCTGTCGATGACGGTGAAGCCGAAGAGGTTCCTGGAGAGCAGCTGGGGGTTGGCCACCGCCCTCCCCCTCACCGCCCTGCTCAGCTTCCTGCCGTCCACCGGCCTCCTGAACTCCTTAAGCCCCAGGATGACATCGGGGGGAAGGTGGATGGTGAGGAGCCTGTGGAGGGCGGAGAGCGTTTTTCCTCCCCTCTCCTCGTCCAGCCTGATCAGGGCCTCCACCAGCTTTTTCACCGTGAGGACCCCGGGGGACTTCCTTCTCCCGCTCTCGTAGTCGCTTATCTGGGAGGGCGAAACCCCCAGGGCTTCCGCCAGTGCCCTCTGGCTCAGGTTGAAGACCTCCCTCCACCTCTTCATGGCCTCGTCGGGCCTTTCCGAGAGGGTGATGTCCCCCGCTATCTGCTTGGCTATTCTCTCCCTGACCTGGTCCGCCACCATCTTTTTTTTCTCAGGCGGGAGGAGAATTAACTCTATCGGGAAAAGCTTTAAGGGCAGGAGAAATACCTACTTCAGCGGTGGCCTTGTCGCGGGAAGTGATCGTGGAGGAGCTCCGCCAGCTGCCCGTGGAGAAGCAGGGGCTGGAGATTGTGGAGAGGAAGGGCCTGGGGCACCCCGACACCATCTGCGACCTCATCTTCGACAGGGTGGCCGTGGCCCTGGACCTGGAGTACAAGAGGAGGGTGGGGGAGATCCTCCACTACAACGTGGACAAATCCCTTCTGGTGGCGGGGGAGGTGGAGACCAGGTTCGGAGGAGGGGAGGTGAAGAGGCCCATGCTGCTGGTCTTCGGGGACCGGGCCACCTCCAAGGTGGACGAGGTGGAGATCCCGGTGGCGGAAATTGCGGTGAGGGCCGCCAAGGAGTGGTTCTCCCAGAACCTTCGCTTCGTCTCCCCCGAGAGGCACGTGAAGTACCAGGTGGAGATCAGGCCAGGCTCAGCCTCCCTCACCGATCTCTTCAAGAGGGGGTCTAAGGTGATGGGGGCCAACGACACCTCCGCCGCCGTGGGATACGCACCCCTCTCCAAGCTGGAGAGGCTGGTGCTGGAGGTGGAGGGCTACGCCAACTCGGCAGGCTTCAAGAAGGCCTTCCCGGAGTCGGGGGAGGATGTGAAGGTGATGGGAATAAGGAGGGGGGAGGAGGTACACCTCACCGTGGGGATGGCCTTCGTGGACAGATTCGTGAGGGATGAGGAGGACTACTTCAGGAAGAAGGGGGAGATCCTGGAGGAGCTGGAGCGCTTCGTGAGGGAGAGGTTCGACTTCAAGGGGGTGAGGGTGGACCTCAACACCCTGGATGCCAGGGGGAGGGGGGAGGGAGGGGTTTACCTGACCGTGCTGGGGACCAGCGCCGATGGGGCCGATTCGGGGCAGGTGGGGAGGGGGAACCGCTCCAACGGAGTGATACCCCTCACCAGGCCCATGGGCACGGAGGCGGCGGCGGGGAAGAACCCCGTCAGCCACGTGGGGAAGATCTACAACCTCCTCACCCATGAGATAGCCCAGCGGATCTACCAGGAGGTCCCGGGCGTGCTGGAGGTTTACGTGTGGCTGGTGAGCCAGATAGGGGAACCCATAGACCGCCCCTCCCTGGCCCTGGTCAGGGTGATCCCGGAGGGGGGGACCAGGGTGGAGGAGATAGGGAAGGAGGTCTCGGAGAGGGTGAACTGGGCTCTCGATCACATCCTGGACTTCTGCCGGGACCTGGCCGAGGGAAAGAGGAGGATCTGCTGAGTTCCCGATGTCCAGAGAAATCTTCACCTTCACCCACCGGGAGGGTTTGGGAAGGCTGGGAAGGCTGAGGACCAGGCACGGAACGGTCCAGACCCCCGCCCTCCTCCCCGTTCTGAACCCCTCCGACCTGGTGCTCACCCCGGAGGAGATACGGAGGGAGTTCGGGGAGCCCCTGATGATGACCAACGCCTACCTCCTGAAGAGGAGGTTCGGAGGGGGAAGGAAGATCCACCAGATGCTGGGGTACGAAGGGCCCTTGGCCACGGACTCCGGGGGTTATCAGATCCTGAGATACGGGGAGATCGAGGCCGATCCCGACGAGATCGTGAGGTACCAGGAGGAGATAGGCTCCGATCTGGCCGTCATCCTGGACGTGCCCACGGGGATCAGGGCCTCCAGGGAGGAGGCGGAGGAGACGGTCAGGCTCACGGTGGAGAGGGCCAGGAGGGCGGTGGAGCTTAGGTCCGATCCCGAGATCCTGTGGTGCGCCCCGGTGCAGGGTGGAAGGCACCTGGAGCTGGTGGAGGAGTGCGCCAGGGCCGTGGGCTCCCTGGACTATCAGGTGCACGCCATAGGGAGCCCGGTGGAGCTGCTGGAGGGTTACGAGTACTCTGACCTGGTGGACCTGGTGATGACGGCCAAACGCCACCTTCCCCCCGACCGCCCCGTGCACCTCTTCGGGGCGGGTCACCCCTCCGTGCTGCCCCTGCTGGTGCTCATGGGCTGCGACACCTTTGACTCCGCCTCCTACATCCTCTACGCCAGGGACAACAGGTACCTGACCAGGGAGAGGACGCTGAGGCTGGAGGAGCTCTCCTTCTTCCCTTGCGAGTGTCCCGTCTGTTCCTCCCTCACCCCCGACCAGCTGCGGGAGAAACCGGAGGGGGAGAGGATAAGGGAGCTGGCCAGACACAACCTCCACGTCCTCTTCGGGGAGGTGAGGAGGATCAGGCAGGCGCTCGCGGGGGGAAGGCTCTGGGAGTACGCGGAGATGAGGTGCAGGTCCCACCCCAGGCTGCTGGAGGGCTTCAGGAGGTTCTTGGATTACGCGGAGTTCGTGGAGAGGCTCGATCCCATCACCAAGCCCTCCGCTTTCTTCTACCTGGGTCCGGAGAGCCTCAGGCGTCCGGAGGTCCTCAGGTACGACAGGAGGATGGAGGAGTACGAGCCTCCACCCCTCCCCGAGCTCCTCCTGCTCCCCGCCTTCGAGAGGGAGGGGGTGAGGAGGGGGGAGGAGGTGCACCTGGTGAGGATCCTCCCTCCCTTCGGGGTGGTGCCGGAGGAGCTGGAGGATCTGTATCCCCTGGGTCAGGCGGTGGCGCCCAGGAGACTGGACGGGGAGGTGAAGGAGAGGATGTCCCTCTCCCTCTACCGCTACCTGCAGAGACACGGGAGGAGGTACCGCCGGATCGTGCTCCTGTGCGGGGAGGGATGGGAGTTCCTGAAGGAGGCCTGCCTGCGGTCGGGGCTGGAGGTGGAGGTGAGAACCTCCTCCGGTTTGAAATATTCCAAGCCAGGAGATAAGCGCGGGAAAAGAAACAAGGGATAAATAAGAGCCCGCGAAGAAAAAAAATCGCATGCCGGTGGTGGACGACACCGACCTCAAGCTGCTGAAGCTCCTCTCCGAAGATTCCCGAAGGACCCTCAGGGAGCTGGGCAGGCAGGTGGGCCTGAGCATCTCCGCCGTTAGGAAGAGGGTGGAGAAGCTGGAGAGGAAGGGTGTGATAAAGAAGTACACGGTGTCGGTGGACTACCGGAAGCTGGAGCTGGGCCTCACCGCCTTTCTGAACCTGGAGGTGGATCCCAAGGAGCTGGGAAAGCTGATCCGCCAGCTCTCCCACTACCGGGAGGTTTGCGAGATCCACAGGATCACGGGCAACCACAACCTGCTGGTGAAGGTGAGGTCCAGGGACGTGAACTCCCTCAACAGGTTCCTGGAGAAGATCACCAACTCCTCCGGGTCCGTGCGGGAGCTGGAGACCCTTCTGGCCATAGAGAGCCTGGAGATCCACTGAGGGGTCTTCAGGGGCGTTCCTGAATCCTGAACCTCAGGAGGGCCGCCACCCCCCCGAAGCTCTCGTAAAGCTGCTTGCCCTCATCCGTTTCCACGGAGATGAACTCCACCTTGGTGCCGAACCTCTCCGCCGTCTCCATGAGCTCCTGCACCACGTCCTTGGACTCCTGCAGGGACAGCCTGCTCTCCCCGCAGAGGGGGCAGCTCCTCTCCTGCAGCCTCCTGCGGTAGAACTCCAGGTTGTCCGTGGTCTCCTCCAGGGTGCCGCCGCAGGCCTCGCACCTCACCCTCACCCTGATCTTCCTCAGCTTCTCGGAGAGGAGGAGAACCTCCACGGTTCCAGCCTCCAGGTTCCTCCTCACCTCCTCCTCCCCATAGGCCACGGGCACCTCCGGTGAGACCAGCCCCGTCATGAACCTCCTCATCAGGGCCTTCTCCTTCGTGATCTCCAGCTCCTTCAGCACCTCCTCCGCCCTGTCCACCAGCTCCTTCACCCCGTACTCGTCGGTGTAGCCCGTGTCCACCACCGCGGCCACCTTCTTCGCCAGGTCGGGGGGGAGGAGCTCGGCCTTGAGGAACTCCTCCTTGGTGGGCCCCGGCCCCCCCACGATGATGCACCGCAGGTTGGGAATCTTTCCGAAGGCCGCGGAGGCCGACTCGGCCACCCTCTTCAGGTACTCGTGCATGGCGTACTCCCTTATCCTCTCGAACCTCCTTGCCGACTGCCCACCCCTGGAGTGCTTCCCCCACACTCCCGAGTAGAGGTGGTCCAGCACCTCCACGTGCTTTCCCTTCAGCAGGGCCACGGTGGCCTCCTTCCCGTCCAGCGTTATGAGCCCCACCAGCTCCTTGGGCTCCAGCATCTGCCTCAGGGGCTCGAGCACGAACTGCTGATCGCATCGGTAGAGGCGGATGGGGACGGGCTCGGGTGGCTCGATCCAGTAGAGCTGGATGTCCGGGGCGTCCTCCCTTCCCGCCACGTTCCCCGCGAAGATCACCATCCCGTGCGGAGGGGGTACCCTGTTGGCCTCCATGTAGGTGCGGAGGAACTGGATCACGCGCTCCAGGGCCCCGAGCACGTTCTTGCGGGTGGTCTTGGACTTGATGTTTTCCGCCGTCCCCTGCTCCTCCCTAAGCTGGGCCATCACCTTGGCCAGGTCGTAGCCCGGGGGTATGTAGACGGAGATGAGCTCCGTCCCCCTTCCCGACTTCCCCTCCAGCTCCTCCAGCAGGCGCTTGAAGTGGTACAGGGACCTCTCGGCCATCTTTCCCATCCCTTTTTTAGCCGCACGCTTAAGAAAGCATGTGAGGCTGACCGTGAACTTCGGGGGCTCCGTCCTGTCCCCCGACTGGCCGGACGTGGAGAGCCTGAGGCTGGCGGCGGAGAGCGTGAGGGAGCTGGTGAGGAGGAAGCACGAGGTGCTGGTGGTGGTGGGAGGGGGAGGACCGGCCAGGAGGTACATAGAGGCGGGGAGGGAGCTGGGGGGAGCGGAGGCCCTCCTCCATGAGCTGGGGATAGGCATCACCCGCCTGAACGCCCGCCTGCTGGCCATGGCCCTGGGGGAGCTCTCCGAGCCCCGTCCCCCCACCACCTTCCGGGAGGCCGTTCAGATGATGCTGAGGGGGAAGGTTCCGGTGATGGGGGGGACGGTGCCCGGACACACCACCGATGCCGTGGCCGCCATGGCCGCCAAGGCCACCCGCTCCTCCCTCCTCGTTTACGTCACGGACGTGGACGGGGTCTACACCGCCGACCCCAAGCTGGATCCCACCGCCAGGAAGCTGGAGAGGATAGGGGTGGAGGAGCTGGTGAAGATGGTGGGGAGCAGGGTGAGCCCCGGGATGAGGACCATCCTGGATCCGGTGGCGGTGAAGGTCCTCCAGCAGCTCAGGATAAGGACGGTGGTGATAGGCAAGGGGGAAATCCCCAGAATACCCCTCATAGCGGAGGGGGAAAAGCACAGCGGGACGGAGATCCTGATGGGGTGAGGGTGTGGTGGAGGATCACCGGCACTGCCTCACGTGCGGAAGGGCCGTGGAGAAGGAAAAGCTCTTCTGCAGCCCCTCCTGCGAGGAGCTCTTCAGAAAGCAACAGGAGAGGATGAGGAAGGCCAGGCTCCTGTCGCTTTCCCTCCTGCTGTTCCTGCTCTTCCTCGTCCTCCTGCTTTCCTCCCTCTCCAAGTAGTCAGGGTGTGACCGAAGCGGCCTCTTTCCCCTCTCGGGGGGCCGGGGTCCGGCGAAGCCGGTGGAGCCAGAAAAAATTCCGTGCCTTAGGAGGTGAACTTTCAGGAGGGCTTCAGGAGAAGGAGGATGCCCCGTTCCGGAAGCCCCAGCACCTCCACCCCCTCCCCCCGGTAGGAGACCTCCTTCTTCACCTTAAGGTCCCCCGGCCTCAGCTCCACCCGCTCCCCCTCCAGCTCCAGGGTGACGGGCCCCCTCTCCAGCTCCCTTGCCACCTCCGCCCCGTGCTCGCGCAGGTACTCCAGCAGCCTCCTCACCCCCGACCTCAGCCTGGGGCCCAGCCTGGAGAGATCGGGCTCCACCGCCACCACCCTCTCCTCCAGCTCAGGCCTCTCGGAGGAGAGGTGCAGGCCCCTCAGGTGGGCGGTGGCCACCAGATCCTCCTCCACCTCCCTCAGCCTCTCCAGCAGGGGAGGGGGAGCGAAGACCCTCAGCTCCCCCAGCTCCCCGCTGAGCGGGATCCCTCGGGAGGACTTGAACTGGCGGATGGCTCCCAGGAGCTCGTGGAGAAGCCCCGCCGTTTTCTCCGCCTCCTCGTCCAGCCTTCCCCCTTCCGGCTCGGGCCAGGGGGCGAGGTGAACGCTCGGGTATCCCTCCTCCTCCCTCAGGTAGGTCTGGTAGATCTCCTCCGTCAGGTGGGGGATGAAGGGGGCCAGGAGCCTGCAGACCTTGGAGATCACCTCCCTCAGCACGTACCTCACCTCCTCGCGGCGTCCGCCGTACAGCCTGTGCTTGACCTCCTCGATGTAGAGGTCGCAGAGCTCGTGCCAGACGAAGGACTGGAGGGTGATGAGGGCCTGGTTGAACTGGAAGTCCTCCAGCAGGGAGGTCACCCTCTCCACCACCCTCTGGAGCCTGCTCAGGATCCACCTGTCCACCGCCCTGAGGCGGAGCCCCTCCGGACTGACCGCGCCTCCCCTGAGGTGGGGGCCCGCGAACCTCACGGCGTTCCAGAGCTTCTGCAGGAACCTGTACCCGAAGACCACCTCCTTCCAGGAGAAGGGCACGTCCGAGCCCGTGGAGGCCGCCAGCACACTCCACTGCCTGAGGGCGTCGGCCCCGTACTTCCCGTAGACGGAGGAGGTCTCGATGAAGTTCCCCAGCGACTTGGACATCTTCCTGCCGTCCTCCCCGAAGACCATCCCGTTGATGAGGACCGTGCGGTAGGGGGCCTCCCCCAGCAGGGCCAGGTGCCTCACCAGCAGGTAGTAGTCCCAGGTCCTGATGATGTCCGTACCGTTGGGCTGCAGGTCGGCGGGGAAGAGCCTGCGGTCCAGCTGGGGCCAGCCCGCGTGCACGGCGATGGTGATGGAGCTGTCCATCCAGGTGTCCAGCACGTCCTTCTCCCCCTCGAACTCCTCCCCCCCGCACCTGGGGCACCTCCCCCTGGGCCTGTCCCTCTGCGGGTCCACGGGGAGCTGGTCCTCCTCCGCCACCACCACCTCCCCGCACTTCCTGCAGTACCAGACGGGGATGGGGGTGGCGAAGATCCTCTGCCTGGAGATCACCCAGTCCCAGTCCATGGACCTGACCCAGTCCACCAGGCGCTGCCCCATGTACTCCGGCACCCACCTGACCTTCCTGGCCTCCTCCACCACCCTCTCCGCCAGGTCCAGCACCCTCATGAACCACTGCTTTTTGGTCAGGATCTCCACGGGGGTCTTGCACCTCCAGCACACGCCCACGCTCTGCACCAGCCCCTCCTCCCGGACCAGGCTGCCCTCCCTCCTCAGATCCTCCAGGATGGCCCTCCTGGCCTCCTCCACGGTGAGCCCGGCGTACCTTCCCGCCTCCTCCGTCATCCTCCCCTTCTCGTCCAGCAGCCTGATGACGGGGAGGCCGTGCCTGGCCACCCACCTCACGTCCGTCTTGTCCCCGTACGTGCAGATCATCACCACCCCCGTCCCGAAGCGGGGATCCACCTCGGGGTCCTGAATCACCTCCACCTTCCTCCCGCAGGCGGGAACCTCCACCCTCCTCCCCACATACTCCAGGTACCTCTCATCCTCCGGGTGCACCGCCACCGCCACGCAGGCCGGGAGGTACTCGGGACGGGTGGTGGCTATGAGCAGCTCCCCCCCTCCCTCCACCTTGAACCTCAGGTAGTTCAGCTTCCCCTCCCTCTCCTCGTACTCCACCTCCGCATCCGCTATGGCGGTCTCGCAGCGGGGGCACCAGTTCACCGGGTGCTCCCCCCGGTAGATCCTCCCCTGCCTGTACAGCCTGACGAAGGAGAGCTGGGTCCTGGAGTAGTAGGAGGGATCCATGGTCCTGTACTCCCTGGTCCAGTCTATGGAGAAGCCCAGGGAGCGCATCTCCTTTCTCATCTTCTCTATGTTCTCCTGCGTGAGCCGCACGCAGAGCTCCCTGAACCTGGCGGGGGGAAGGTCCCCCTTCCTTATCCCGTACTTCCTCTCCACCTGCACCTCGGTGGGGAGGCCGTGGCAGTCCCAGCCCTGCGGGAAGAGCACGTTGTATCCCCTCATGCGCTTGTACCTGGCCACGATGTCCATGTAGGTCCAGTTGAGGGCGGTTCCCAGGTGGAACTCCCCGCTGGGATAGGGTGGAGGGGTGTCTATCACGTAGGTGGGCCCCTCCCTGCTCGGATCGAACCTGTAGATTCCCCTCTCCTCCCACCACCTCTGCCACTTGGGCTCCACCTTGGACGGCTCGTACTCCTTGGGGGGCTGTGCGTCCATCCAGCATAGAACACGGGAGGGGTAAAAAAAGGTTGGGAGCCCGGACCCGAGCTATAAAAAGCGGGGGAGACTAAATTTAAGGGTGGAAGGGTGGGTGCCGATCCCTCGGCTAGGTCGTACGTGCTGATAGAGGTGGAGCCGGGGAAGGAGGTATACGTGATACCACAGCTGAGGAAGATGGCCCACGTGAGTGCCGTGGACTTCGTGCACGGGGATTACGACGTGGTTTGTGTTCTGGAGGGGGACCTGAAGGAAATAGACCGGACCGTCATGGAGGTTAGAAAGCTTCCCCACATCAGGAGGACCGTCACCCTAACGGCCTTCGGAACCAGACCCAGGTGAGGGAGCAGCGGGGGTGGCGGAGCTTCTTTTTTTAGGAAAGGTGAGTGAAAGGGTTGAGCCTCAGGATCGCGGCCGCCGGCGACATCCACTCCCCGAGGTACCTGGAGCTTTTTGGGGAAGCCCTGAGCAGGATGGGTAAGGCCGATCTCTTCCTGCTGGCGGGGGACCTGGTTTACAAGAACGACCACACCCAGCTCCTCCCCCTGGTGGAGACCCTGAGGAGGTTCCACGGGGGTGAGATCCTGGCCTGCTTTGGGAACGAGGAGTACCTGCAGGACCGCAGGAAGTACCTTGAGCTGGGGTTGCTCCGCTGGGTGGACGAGGAGGCCGTGGTGGTGGAGGTGAAGGGCCTAAGGGTGGGGGTGGTGGGGTCCCAGGGCTCCCTGGCCCGCCCCACCTACTGGCAGCAGACCCACCTCCCCGACATCTCCAGGGTATACGCGGAGAGGGTGAAGCTGCTGGACCGCCTCCTGAGGGACCTGAAGGCCGAGGTGAAGGTGGTCCTCACCCACTACGCCCCCACCTTCGCCACGGTGAAGGGTGAGGATCCCTCCTCCTGGCCGGAGATAGGGAACAGGAAGCTGGAGGAGGTGATAGCGAGGAGGCAGCCCGATCTCTGGGTCCACGCCCACGCCCACCGGGCCTCGGTGCTGGAGGCCACGCTGGGCAGAACGCTGGTGGTCAACGCCTCCCTCCCCGCCAGGAGGGAGATTTTTGTGACGGATCTGCCCAGGGAGAGCGGCCTGGACGCCTTCCTCAGGTGAGCCAGCCCAGCAGCACCCTCCCCCCCACCGTTCCCACCGTGAACACCAGCAGGCAGAGGGGGAGGCCCGAGGCCAGCAGGGCCCTCCTCGCCGTCCGGTCTCCTCCACCCTCCACCTCCGAAACCAGGGAGAGGAGGAGGCAGCTGAAGGTGAGCGTGTAGATCCCCAGCAGGAGAAGGAGGAGGGCGGGGGAGGGGGAGCCGGCTGAAAGGCCCCTCCCCCAGAGCACCCCGTACATCTGGCAGGTGAGGGAGGCTATGAGGGGGGAGAAGAAGAGGGCCACGGAGCGCATGGAGGAGGAGAGCTCGGCCATCTCCCTCCGCCCCTCCCGCTCCACCTCCCTCAGCCTCCTAAGGTGGGAGGAGAGGTGGAGGGCCGCCTCCCCCGCCGCCCTCCCGCTCCTTTCCGCCAGTCCCCGGAGCAGGGAGAGGGTCCCCCCCACCAGCCCGGAGGGGGCTTGGGTCTCCTCGAACCTCCACCCCGGACGGGAGGCCCAGACCCTCCTGAGGGCCTCCTCCATCGGCTTCCCTTCCCTGAGTTCGCTCCCCAGCTCCTGCAGGACCTCTGGGAAGCTCTCCTCCCTCTCCAGCAGCCGGCGGTGCCTCTCCCCCTCCTCCCGGAGGGTGAGGTGGAGGTGGAGGGAAAGGGAAAGGACCACCGTCCAGAGGAGGGCCAGCACCCTCTCCTCGGGCAGCGGCAGGAGGGGCAGGAGGGGGAGGAGGAGAGGGGGAAGGAGGAAGGGGAGGAGGTCAGCCCTTCTCCCCGGGTGGGGGAACTCCCTGGGAGGGGAGAGGCCCGGCCTCCTGGAGAGGATCCAGGAGCTCAGGAGGAGCTCCCCCAGCGGCAGAAAGAGGCAGTAGAGGGCGGCCAGCGGGAGGGGGCTGGAGAGGAAACCCAGGGAGGCCAGCACCGGGAGGAGGGTGAGGAGGCAGAGGGGGAGGAGGACCCCGAAGGAGTAGAGAAGGAGGAGGGGGAGCCGCACCCAGTTCATGAACTCCCTCAGCCTCTCCCTCACCTCCTCCAGGGAAAGCTCCAGCGCCCTCTCCACGGCCCTCCTCCTGTCCTCCTCCCCCGCCCTCACCGAGGCCAGGAGGAGGGGGAGGGGCTTCTCCAGCTCCGGGGGGCTGCCCCACCTCCTGGAGAGGCCGCGGAGGGCTTCACCCGCCTCCCCGTAGACCCTGAGGAGAACCCTGGAGAGCTCCTTCCCCAGATCCCGCGCCATCCTTCCCCCCGCGTTCTGAGCGGCGAAGCCGGCGGCCGCCTCGGGGTTGGGGTTGAGGAGGAGGGAGGCGGAGAGGGAGCAGAGCAGCCTGGGAGCCTCCCCGGCCCTTCTCCTCCTCTCCCCCTCCGCCAGCCGCACCGGGTACTCCTTCACCCCTAGGTAGAGCAGGGGGGAGAGGAAGGGAAGGGGTAGGGCCCAGGGCAGGAGGAGGGCGAGGGGGAGGGAGAGGAGGAGGAAGAGGAGGGAGGAGAGGAGGGCCAGGGCCCTCACCTCACCCTCCTCCACCCCCAGCTCCAGGAACTCCAGCGCCTCCCCCAGCCTCCCCTCCCCGCTGGGGCCTGGGCGGAGCCATCTTCCGGCCCTTTGGCAGGAGAGGACGAAGAGGCGTAGGCTCAGAGGAGGTTTTCCCTCAGCCACCTCCTCCACCCCTCCTCCACCCTTTCCGGGCGGGGATTCCCTCGCCCCACCTCCTCCTCCCAGAGGGAGTGGAACTTCAGGTTAGAGCGGAAGACGAATCCCGCCTCCAGGAGGTCTTCCCTTCCCTTTCTGAGGCTCACCCTCACCAGCTCGTCCAGGAGTCTCCTCCTCAGCCTCCAGTGGGAGAGGAGGGAGCGCAGCCCCATCCCCCACCTGCGGGCCAGGGAGCGGAGGAGCTCGGATTCCTCCAGGTCCCCCACCGAGAACCCGTCCTTCCCCACCTCGTACCTCACCAGCTCCCTGAAGCTTCCCTCCCTCCCCTTCAGCACCTCCGCCACCTGCACCACCCTTCTCCTCCTCCTGAGCCCCCCGAGGGGACGGATGAGGGCGGAGGACACCACCGCGTCCACCGCGTCGAAGGAGGAGGGCGGCACACCCAGGTCGTGCACCACCCTCTCGAAGACCTCCTCCGCGCTGGCGCCGTGGATGGTTCCCATCACCGAGTTCCCGGCCGCCCCCACCCTCATGGCCTCGAAGAGCGTTCTGGCCTCGGGCCCCCTCACCTCCCCCACCACCAGCACCGACTCCCCCAGCCTGAGGGCCGCCCTGAGGGCCTCCTCCGCGGAGGGTTCCCCCTCCGATCTGGCCAGGGGGGAGCGGGTGCGCAGGGACTGGACCTTGAAACCCAGGGAGCGGAGGAAGCCCGCCGGAAGCTCCGCCGTGTCCTCCACCACCAGGATCCTGAACTTGGGGGGAAGCTCGAAGAGGAGGGCCGTGAGGAGGGAGGTCTTGCCCGAGCCCCTGGCCCCCGTGAGGAGGAGGGAGGCCTGGCCGTCCGCCAGCAGGCTGAGGAGGGCCGCGGTGGAGGAATCCAGGAATCCCGACCTCACGAACTGGGGAAGGGTCCAGGGGGTGGGGCGGTGCCTCCTGAAGGAGAAGGCCTTTCCCTCCGGGCTGAGGGGAGGGCCTATGGCGGTGACCCTCACTCCCCCCAGCTCCGTCTCCAGAACGGGGTCGGCCTCGGAGAAGGGCCTGCCGCTGAGGGCCCTCAGCCTGGAGATCAGGGCCTCCGCCTCCTCCTCCGAGGGGTAGAGGTTGGTGAGGCACTCCTCGAAATCCCGGTGGTAGAGGTGGAGGGGGGTCTCCCCCGGAGGGGCGTCGAGGTAGACATCCTGCACCCTTTCGTCGGAGAGCAGGAGCTCCAGCAGCCCGAAACCGGCGGTGAAGCGGGCCAGGGACCCGGAGAGCCCCTCCACTTCCTCCCTCCCCACCTCCAGGCCCAGCCTCCCCGCCTCCTCCGCCATCCTCTTGGCCGCCAGCCTCCGGATCCTTCCCCTGGCCAGCTCCAGCTCCCCCTCGAAGGGGGGAGGATCCCTCAGGAGGGCTTCCCTCACGGAGCACATCAGGCGGACCAGGTCGGGGGGAAGGAAGCACTCCCTGGGCAGGAGGAAGTAGAGGAACTGGGAGGTGCGGGGGCACCGGTAGATCCTCACCTCTCCCCCCTCCAGCCCGTAAACCTCCACCGGCTCCGCCCCCGGAGGGGGATCCATCTCAAGCCTGCAGAACATGAAGGAGGGGCGAAGCCTGGGCCTGAGGAGCCTTCCCCCGGGGAAGACCTCCCTGCAAACCTCCGCCAGGGCCTCCCGCATGGGCTGCAGGAAGGCCTGCAGGAAAAAGGAGCGGCACTCCCCGCACCTCCCCCCACTCCGTGCCCTGGCCCTTTCCTCCCTCAGGTACCCCTCCAGCTCCTCCCCGGCCTCCAGGGGCGAGCGGGAGAGTTTGCGGGAGAGGGATAGGAGGAGGTCCCTCCTCTCCTCCTCGCACCTGCCGCAGCCCCTGCTTTTCTTCATCAGGGCCCTTAGCTCCCAGTCCGAGAGGAGGAGGGCCAGCCTCTTGAGCCCCTCCAGCTCCCTCCCCGCGTACTCCCTCTCGTAGGGCCCCGGGAGCACCACCTCCTCCACCTCCAGGTACTCGGACAGCCCCCTCAGCACCCCCTCCAGGCACTCCCCCACCAGCTCGGGATCCCCTCCCCTGCCGCATACCTCGCACTCGAAGCGCAGGGTCCTCCTCCTCCCGAACCTGAGGACCCTGAACCCGCACCTCCCCTCAACCATCCCTCCCCCTCCTGAGGGAGTAGAGCTGATCCTCCAGCATCTTCAGCCTCCTCTCGGTGTGCTCCAGGCGCTGCTCCAGCACCCTGAAATCGTTCAGCAGGTGGGAGATCCACCTCCCGTGCTCCACCAGCACGGAGAACTCCTTCTTACCCCTGAGCCCCAACCCTCTCCCTCCTCATCCTCCTGAGCTCGGAGAAGAGGCGGAGAACCCGCAGCAGCGCCTCCCTCACCTCCTCCCTCTCCATCTCCCGGGGGCCGCAGGGGGAGGAGAGCAGGAAAGCCCAGGTGCTCTCCCTTATCGCCCCCTCCTCCCTCATCTCCTCGGCCAGCCTCCTCAGGTCGGGGAGGGGACGGTTCTCCCCACCTCCCAGCCTCTCCCGGAGGATCGAGAGCTCCTCCTTCAGCCTGAGGAATTCGTAGTTCACCGTTCTCCTCCAGTCCTCCCGGAGGGGGGAGTCCGACCTCAGGCAGGAGTAAGAGCCCCTCAGCCTGGAGCTCAGCCCCTCCAGCCTGAGGAGGACCGGGGAGAGCTGGGGATCCGGGGGGCCGAGGGAGAGCTCCAGCAGCAGCTCCCTAACCCTCTCCAGGAAGCCGTGGGAGCAGTCCTTCTCCCGCAGGAGGGCCTCCAGCCTTTCCCTGACCCCCTCCTCACTCCCCAACCCTTTCCCCCTCCAGCGCCCTGCGCAGGTCCTCCTCCGCCCTCTCCAGAGCTTTCAGGAGGGTTGCCCTCCTCCCCGCCGACCTCTCCTTCCACCGCACCAGGAGGTGCCAGCTCACCGCCGCGAGCAGGAGGAGGAGAAGGCTCATCGGGGAGGTTGAGGGGAAGGGTTCTTTTAAGGGGAAAACTCAGCGGCGGAGCCTGAGGGCCAGGAGGAGGAGCAGGGCCAACGCCACCGGAAGGAGGATCCAGAGGAGGGGGAGGGAGGGGGAGGGACTGGGCCGGATCGCCACCGTGAGGAGGAGGGTTCCCTCCGAGGAGACCTCGCCGTAGGGGCTATCCGCCCTGACCTCAGCGGTAAGGGGGAAGTTCTCCAGCCCCCGGAGGGGTCGGAGGGAGAAGGGGAGGGAGCCGGTTTGGCCGGGATCCAGGGGATCCAGCTCCCTCGTCGCCTGGAAGGGGGCGAAGGCGTTCTCCGCGGCCGAAAGGGTGACCCTGAGGTTCTCCAGGCGGGACCTGCCCGCGTTCCTCACCGTGGCCCAGAGCCTCACGTTGTCCCCCTCCACCGCCCCCTCCAGCCTCACCTCCACCGCCGCCTCCCGGTAGAGGAGGAGGCTCTTGTCCAGCCTCGTTCCCCCGCTCCATCTCTCCCCCGGGACGCTGAACTCGTCCTCCCTCACCAGGTTGGAACCGTCGCTGGAGAAGAGGAGGAGGTGGTCCTCGCTCAGCTCCCCGAACTGTCCCCCCCGCCAGGTCTCGTCCACGGGCACCCATCCCGCCCCGGGGAGGTAGAGGGCTACGAAGGCGTGCCCCATCCTCTCCGCGTTCTCCCCCCACTCCGGGTTGTACCCGTATCCCGCCAGGAACTTGGCGGGAAGACCGGAGAGCCTGGCCAGGGCGATGAAGAGGTTGGAGAACTCCGTGCACTTCCCCACCCTGCTGTGGTAGACCTGCAGGGCGCTCTGGTTGGCGGCCTGGGAGAAGTAGGTGAGGTAATCCCTCACGAACTCGAAGAGGTTTCGGGCGGTCTGGTAGGGGGTCTCACCCCTCAGCTCCCCCGCCCTCTCCCGCAGCTCGGGGGCGTCCTCCCAGAGGCTGGGAACGGGGGAGGTGAGCCCCAGGAGCTCCTGCGGGATCCCTCCCTCCCCCTCCAGGTTCTCCCATCTCACCCCCCTCACCCTGAGGATCTGCGTGAGGCTCACCACCGCCGAGCCCCCCGGTGAGAGCCTGCCCAGGGAGAACCTGAGGACCCTGTTGTCTCCCGTCCTGGACTCCTGGGGGGGAGCGGAGAAGCTCTCCTCCAGCACCCTCTGGAACCCCCACCCGAGGTTCTCGTTGTCGAAGGCGAAGACCTCCACCCATCCCTCCACGGGGGAGGGGGAGGTGTTGGTCACCGTGTAGGTGGCACGGAAGGTGTAGATGGAGGAGCCCGCGCAGGCGGGGGGCAGCAGGGAGAGGAGGAGAAGGGGGAGCAGGAGCAGCGGAAGCCTGTCCATTATCCCCCTTCTTTTCCCCCTTATAAAAAGCCCCCTGCCCAGCGGAGGGGATGAGGGTTGGGATGAGGGAGCTGGTCCTGCTCTCCGCGGTGCTGGGTCTGGTGATGATCTACGCGGGGGTGAGGCTCTCCGAGCCGGAGAGGGTGGAGACCCGGAACCTCACCAGCGGGATGGTGGGGAGCCAGGTCCTCCTCTCGGGGAGGGTGATGGACCTGTACGAGCATCCCGACGGGCACCTCTTCCTGCAGGTGGGTGAGGAGAACCGGACGGTTTCCGTTCCCCTCTTCTCCAGCCTCAGGAGGGGGATGAGGGTGGAGATGCTGGACTGGGTGGAGGTGAGGGGGAGGGTGAAGGAGTGGAAGGGGGAGCTGGAGGTGGTGCCGGGGAGGCCGGAGGACGTGAGGGTGAGGAGGGAGCCCCCCAGGAGGGTGGGGGAGATAGGGGAGGGGGAGGTGGGGAGGCTGGTGAAGGTGGAGGGTGAGGTTAGGAGGGTCACGAGGATGGGGGAGAACTGCACGCTCCTCACCCTCGCTGAGGGGGAGAACGTGCTGAAGCTCTTCCTCGCCTTCCCCGCCCGGGTGGAGGCGGGCGCCAGGGTGACGGCGGCGGGCAGGGTCCAGCTTTACAGGGGGGAGCTGGAGGTCGTGGTGAAAAGAAGCTCCCACCTATACCTCTAGGGGCATGGAGCTCCTGCTCTGCTTTCTGCTGGGGGTGCTCCTGGGCGTTCTGGCCGGGCTCCTGCCCGGGGTCCACGTGAACAACCTCACCCCCTGGATCCTCCTGCTCGTGACCTCCCTGGGCCTCTCCCCCCTCTCGGGGGCCGCGGCCCTGGTGAGCATGGCGGTGGTTCAGACCTTCACCAGCTACATCCCCTCCACCTTCCTGGGTGTTCCCGATGAGGGCACCGCCCTCTCCATCCTCCCCACCCACAGGATGGTGCTGGAGGGAAGGGGATACCTGGCCGTGAGGCTCACCACCCGGGGATGCCTCTCCGGCCTCCTCCTGGGCTCCCTCCTCGCCCTCCCCCTGGCCCCCACCTTCGGAGGGGTGTACTCCCTCCTCCGTCCCGTCATGGGGTGGATCCTCCTCTCCGTGGTGATCCTGATGGTGGTTTCGGAGGGCAGTCCCCGCCGGATGGCCTGGGGACTGCTGGTGTTCCTCCTTTCCGGTCTCCTGGGCCTGCTCACGCTGGACATGGGAGGGGAGGTGCTCATGCCCCTGCTGAGCGGGCTCTTCGGGATGAGCGTTCTGCTGGAGAGCCTGGCCACCAGGGGAAGGCTGCCGGAGCAGAGGGAGGAGGGCGAGGAGCCCTCCCCCTCCCTCTCCCCCCTCCTCTCGGGGGTGGGAGCGGGGATCTTCACGGGCTTCCTGCCGGGTATAGGCCCCGCGGAGGGAACCGTGCTCTCCCAGCTCGTCACCCGCTCCAGGGACACCAGGGACTTCCTCCTCTCGGTGAGCGCGGTCAACATGGTGAAGGTGCTCTTCTCCTTCGTGGCCCTCTTCGCCATAGGCAGGCCCAGGAGCGGGGCGGCGGTGGCGGTGGGGGAGCTCCTGCAGGTGGGAGGGGGAGAGCTCCTCTTCCTGCTCGGGGTGGCCCTGCTGGCCGGGGCCCTCTCCTCCCTCCTCACCCCGGCCCTGGGGAGGATGTTCTGCTCCTTCCTCCCCCGGGTCCCCTACAGGGCCCTGGGGATCTTCACCCTCCTCCTCATCCTGTCCCTGACCCTCCTCCTCTGCGGCCCCTCCGGCCTCCCCCTCCTCCTCACCGCCACCGCCATAGGGCTGATCCCGGCCAGGGTGGGGGTGAGGAGATCCCACGCCATGGGGGTGATCCTCCTCCCCTGCACCCTCTACTTCCTGGGCCTCAGGAGCCTGTGAGGGAGGAGGGCCAGGAGGAAGAGGAGGAGGGAAAGGAGGAGGAGGATTTGGGAGGTCGCTTCGGAAAAGCCCTTCTCCCCCCTCTGGAGGAGGAGGGAAACACCCAGGCCGAGGAGGAGGGAGGAGAAGGCGTGGGGGAGGTGGACCGCGAGCAGGAAGCCGGACAGGGTGAGGGCCGCCCCCAGGCAGAGGAGGGAGAGATCCTGCAGGGAGGAGGGGGAGGGGGTGGAGGCCTCCACCATCAGGAGGGAGCCCGCGAGGATCAGGAGGGGGGCCAGAAAGCGCCGGGGATCCACAGGCGATTTACCCCTTCCGGGTTAAAAAGGGAGATGAGGCTCGCCGCCCTCTGCTCGGGAGGGAAGGACTCCGCCCTGGCGATGTGGAGGGTGGTGAAGGAGGGGCACAGGGTGGAGAGGGTGGTGACCCTCTTCCCCAGGAGGGAGGACTCCTGGCTCTTCCACTACCCCAACGCCAGGCTGGCCGAGCTCTTCGCCAGGTGCGCGGGGATACCCTTCCTGGGGATGGAGAGCTCGGGGGAGAGGGAGAGGGAGGAGGAGGAGCTGGAGGGGGCCCTCAGGGGGCTGGGGGTGGAGGGGGTGGTGACCGGGGCGGTGGCCTCCAACTACCAGAGGAGGAGGGTGGAGGAGGTCTGCCGGAGGCTGGGGCTGAAGGCCCTCCACCCCCTCTGGGGCGAGGAGCGATCCTCCCTCCTCCGGGAGCTCCTGAGGGAGGGATTCGAGGTGATCGTCACCTCCGTCTCGGCGGAGGGGCTGGGGGAGGAGTGGCTGGGGAGGAGGCTGGATGAGGGGGCGGTGGAGGAGCTGCTGGAGAGGGGGAGGAGGTACGGCTTCGATCCGGTGGGGGAGGGAGGGGAGTACGAGACCTTCGTCCTCTCCTCCCCCTTCTCCCCCCGCAGGGTGGAGGTGGTGAGGGCCAGGAAGATATGGAGGAAAAACAGCGGCTACCTCCTGATAGAGGAGGCCAGGGTGGTATGACGGTCCTCCTCTACTCCCAGGAGTTCCTGAGGCACCGGCCGGGGGAGGACCACCCGGAGTCCCCCCAGCGGCTGAGGGCCATCGTGGACGCCCTGAAGAGGGAGGGCAGCTGGTACTCCCCGCGGGTGAAGGTGATCCATCCCTCCCCCTGCCGGGAGGAAGAGCTGCTGGGAGTCCATGACCCCTCCTACCTCCAGCTCCTCGGGAGGATGGAGGAGGAGGGGGGGGAGCTGGATTCCGATACCCCGGTGAGGAGGGGAACGGGGGAGAGGATCAGGCTGGCGGCGGGGGCGGCCGTGGAGGCGGGAAGGGGAGTGGCCTCGGGAAGGTGGGAGAACGCCTTCGCCCTCACCAGGCCACCGGGGCACCACGCGGGGAGGAGGAGCGGGGGGGGCTTCTGCTACCTGAACAACGTGGCCTTGATGGTGGACAGGGTGAGGAGGGAGTTCGGCCTGAGGAGGATCCTCATCCTTGATCTGGACGCACACCACGGGAACGGAACCCAGGAGATCTTCTACCGGGATCCTGGCGTGCTCTACCTCTCCCTGCACCAGGACCCCCGCACCCTCTACCCCTGGTGCGGCTTCATCCACGAGCTGGGGGAGGGTGAGGGGGAGGGCTTCAACGTGAACGTCCCCCTACCGCCGGGAAGCGGGGAAGGGGAGTACGCCTGCGCCATGGGGGAGATCTTCCTCCCCCTGGTGGAGGAGTTCAGGCCGGAGCTGGTGGCGGTGTCGCTGGGGTTGGACTCCCTCAGGGATGATCCCCTCACCCAGCTGGAGCTCCTCCCCTCCTCCTATGCTTGGCTGACCGGGATGATAGTGGAGGGGGCCAGGGGCTGCGGGGCGAGGGTGGCGATGGTGCTGGAGGGGGGGTACGCTCCCGCCAGCGTGGGGAAGGCGGTGGTGGAGGTGGTGAGGGTGATGCTGGAGGGTAGGGGTCCCCCTCCTCCCCCGCCCTCGGAGGTGAAGGCGGTGGAGGAACTCAAGAAGCTCCTGCGCCCCCACTGGAGGCTCTGAGCTACGCCAGGGAGAGTTCCAGCCAGAGGAGGAGGGAGATCAGGACCATCACGGGAAGGGTCACGAGGAAACCGTACTTGCTGAACTGGGAGAAGCTCACGGGATAACCCTTGTCGGAGAGGAGCTTGGCCCACATGAGGCCGGCCAGCGCCCCGGTGAGGAAGAGGTTGGCCCCCAGGTTGCTCCCCGCGATCACACCCAGCGTGGAGGCCAGCCTGAGGTGGCTCCCCCTTGAGAACTCGGGACTCTGAAGGGTCCTCACCATGAAGAGGGTCATGGGGTGGTTGTTCATCGCCCCCGCCAGCAGGGAGGAGAGGAGGGTGAGGAGGAAGAGGGTGGGGAGGAGGCCCCCCAGGGAGGAGAGGCGGGGGGCCAGGAGGTTCGTCCAGCCCCCGGAGGAGAGGGCCTCCATCTGGATGAAGAGGCCCACCAGGAAGGGGGCGAGCTTCCAGGGGAGCCTGAAGAGGGGGGGGACCTTTCTGCCGTAGGAGAGGAGGTCCGAGGCCAGGACCAGGAGGGCCAGCAGGGCCACGCCCGACCACATGGGTATGACCCTCACGCCGGGGGGGAGGCTCATGAAGACGATGGCCCCCACCAGCCCCGCCAGCCCCACCCAGAGCCCCCTCCCGGCCTTGAGCACGGAGCGGGGCTCCACCTCCGGGGGCTCCACCCTACGGGGGATCCTGCGGCGGAAGAGGGCGTAGAGGAGCCCGAAGCCCGCAAAGGCCCCCACCAGGGAGGGGAGGAACATCCACCTGGCGAACTCCACGAAGGAGAGCCCCATGGAATCGGCGGCGATGATGTTGGTGGGGTTCCCCATGTAGAGGGCCATCCCCAGCGTGTTCACGGTGAAGAACTGGCAGAAGAGGAAGGGGAGGGGGTCCGCCCCGCTCCTCCTGGCCATGTAGAAGATGAGGAGGGTCATGGTAAGGATCACGATGTCGTTGTCCGTGAAGAGGGTGAGGAAAGAGGTGAGGAGGAAGAACAGGAAGAAGAGCTTCTTCCCCGAGCCTCCGGAGAGGCGGACGAAGCGGAGGGAGAGGTACTCGAAGAAGCCCCGGTAGTCCAGGGAGACGCAGAGGTAGGAGAGGGAGAGGATGAGGATGATGATGGCGTAGGGGTGGAGGCCCTCCCCCCCCACCACTCCCCTCACCACCGTGCCAGAGTCGGCGTAGGGGGTCAGGAGGAGCAGGAGGGCCCCGAGGAGGGGGGCCCAGCCGTAGTCCAGGTGAAAGTACCTGGAGGTGAAGGGGATCCTGAGGAGGGGGTGCTTGAAGATGAGGAAGAGGGTGAAGGCGAAGAGGAGAAGGGGGGGAAGGGGGGGAGCGCTCAGCCCTACCACCCACCTACACCGGCTGACCAGGCTTCCTGACGAGCACGGCCACGCAGGGAGAGTGTTTGATCACGTAATCGGAGATGCTCTCCGTGAAGTACCCCAGCACCCCCTTCCTGGGGATGGTTCCCAGCACGAGGCCGTCGCAGTTCTTCTCCCTGGCGAAGGAGACGATGGCCTTGCCCACCTCCGTGGACTCCACCAGGTGGAGCTCGCACCTCCTCCCCTCCTTCTGAAAGAGCTCCTTCACCCAAGAGAAGCTGTCCTCCGCCCCCTTCCTCACCAGCTCGTTCAGGAGGCGGACCACGTGCAGGAGGTGCACCTCCCCCTCCGGGGAGGAGAGCCTCAGGGCCACCTCCACCATCTCCCTGGGGGTGGCTTCCGTCAGGCAGAGGAGCAGGCGCTTGAACATCAAACTCCTCCCTTTCCCCCTTTTTAAGGCCTTCCAGGGCTAATCTTTTACTCCTCCCCCCGGAGGGAGGGAGATGGAGGAGCTCCTGGCCAGGGTCCTGAGGAGGATAGAGCCTACGGAGGAGGACCGGAGGAGGGCGGAATCCCTCTCCAGCCGCCTCGTCTCCTCCCTCTCCGAGCTGCTCGGGAGGGAGGGGGTGGAGGGGGAGGTGAGGGTGGAGGGATCCTTCGCCAAGGACACCTGGCTGAGGGGGGAGAACGACCTGGACCTCTTCGTCCTCCTTCCCCCCCAGGCGGGCGAGGAGGGGCTGAGGAGGGTGGTGGAGGTGGCGAAGGGGCTGAGGGGGAGGAAGAGGGAGAGGTACGCCGAGCACCCCTACCTGCAGCTGGAGGTGGAGGGGTACAGGGTGGAGGTGGTTCCCTGCTTCAGGGTGGAGAGGGCGGAGGAGAGGTGCTCGGCGGTGGACAGGACCCCCTTCCACACCAGGTACGTGCTGGAGAGGCTGGACGAGGGGAAGAGGAGGGAGGTGAGGCTGCTCAAGAGGTTCATGATGGGAATAGGGTGCTACGGGGCGGAGCTGAGCGTGGGGGGCTTCTCCGGCTACCTCTGCGAGCTCCTGATCCTCCACGCGGGATCCTTCAGGGAGCTGCTGGAGGAGGCCAGGAGGTGGGGGCCGGGGACCGTGGTGGATCCGGAGGGTTTCTATCCCGATCCCTCCAAGGCCAGGCTCCTCTTCCCCGACCAGCCGCTGGTGGTGGTGGATCCTGTGGACAGGACCAGGAACGTGGCCGCCGCCGTCTCCCTCCCCAAGCTCTGCACCTTCGTCCTGGCCTGCAGGGAGTTCCTGCGCAGACCCAGCGAGCGCTTCTTCTTCCCCAGGCCCCCCAGGGAGCTGAAGAGGGTGGAGCTGTGGAGGCTCATGAGGAGGAGGGGGACGGAGTTCCTCTGCCTGGCCTTCAGGACCCCCCCGGTGGTGGAGGACGTGCTCCATCCCCAGCTCAGGAAGGCGGAGAGGGCCCTCTCCTTCGCCCTGGGGGAGAGGGGCTTCGAGGTGGTGAGGAGCGAGGTCTGGTCGGGTCGCCTCTCCCTCATCCTCTTGGAGGTCTTCCCCCCCTCCCTTCCCCCCCTCCAGCTCAGGAGGGGTCCCCCCCTTCCCGTCTCCGAGGAGGACTTCCTGGGGAAGTACCTTGGGAAGAAGGGGACCTGGGCGGGCCCCTACGTGGACCAGGAGGGGAGACCGGTTTTCGAGGTGGAGAGGAGGGAGAGGGAGGCGGCGAGGGTGCTGGAGGAGAGGGTGAGGGAGGGGAGGGGGCTGGGTAAGCACGTGGAGGAGGCCCTCTCGAAGGGTTTCAGGATTTACCGGGGGAGGGAGGTGCTGGAGCTCTGCCGGGAGGAGGGCTTCTCCCTCTTCCTCTCCGAGTACCTCACCAGGTGCCTCCCCTGGTACCGCTGAGGTAGAAGCGATTCTCGGGATGAAGCTTGACCTCTCGTGTCCCCACTAGACGGATTTCGTTGCGCCGGAAGTCGGGGTACAGGTAACATGCTCTACCTCGCAAGCATCGCCAGCCCTTCGAACCTTTCTTCCCAAAAGCTAACCGGAGCAAGAGGGAGCTCACCGGGAGTTATGGCTTCCAGCGTGTCAAATCCGGAGGCAACTCTCCTCCTGGTCGCTATTCCACAGCACCTCCCTCCTTTCATCCACCCAGAAGATGACCCGATAACCCCACCCGCAACCTGTAAAGCCTCGGGCGGGACGTCCCCGCCGCCTAGGGGCTTCACGTCCAGTCCGCTCCTAGCTTTGGGGGTTCTCCCTGAGCTTCTTGAGGCTCTCCTTGATGCGCTCGGCCGTTTCCTGTGGTAGCCTCCTGAGCTCGCGAACGGCTCGGGGTTCAGGAGGACCTCATAGGTCTTCAAGCCTAACGTACTCCTTTCTGGGAGTTTTCTCGATGCGCCTGCAGACTTCGTCTATCAGCTTCGGCTCCTCTTCGCTGATGGAGAGCAACCTGCGGAGGATGTCGTCGTAGCTTTCCCCCTTCCGCCCGAGACGTTCTATCTTCGCCTTGACCTCGGGGCTTACGGCGATGGTGGTTCTTTTCATCATGCCATGAGAGAATTTACAGCAGAGATTTTTGTGCTCAGGGGATCGGATGGTGCGGGGGAGGGGATTTGAACCCCCGAACCCCTGAGGGACCAGATCTTGAGTCTGGCGCCTTTGACCTGGCTCGGCCACCCCCGCCATTTCCCCTCCACCCTCCCGCGTCTTAACCGTTGCCCTAGGGCAGGATCCTGGGGAGGTACTTCAGGAGGAAGAGGGAGCCGAAGAGGAGGAGGAAGAGTCCGCAGAGGGCCAGCAGGACCCTGTGCGCCCTCGTCCCCACCACCCTCCTTCCCCTGGAGGCCAGGCTGGAGACCAGGGAGAACCAGCCCAGATCGGAGAGGCCGTGCCCCACCAGCCAGAAGGCCAGGCCCGCGTAGGAGGAGAGGGAGAAGGCCTCCAGCAGGGTGGAGAAGCCCACCGTCACCCACCAGAGGGGGACGCTGGGGTTCAGGAGGCTGCTGAAGAGCACCCCTCCCAGAAGGGGTGGGAGGGAGACCAGCGGGACGCTCTCCTCCCCCAGCTTCCCGAAGGCCCTGCGGGCGCTCACCCCTCCCAGGAGCACGAGGAGGGACCCACCGAGCAGCCCCAGCGAGGTGTGGACGGAGGGCTCGAGGAAGAGCCCCAGCCCCAGCAGGAAGAGCAGGAGGAAGAGGGCCTCGGTGAGGAGGTGCCCCGCCACCACCCTGGGCCCCACCCCCCTCCCCTCCGAGGAGGACTTGGCCACCACGTAGATCAGCATGGGCCCTGGGAGGAGGGAGCCGGAGAGCCCCACGAAGAAGCCCACGGGGAGCTGGAGGAGGGCGTTCATCCGTTCCTACCCCAGGCACCTCTCCCTGTACTCGCAGAAACCGCACCTGCTCCTGGTGGCCGTGGGCTGGGCCTCCCTCCTCCCCCTCCAGTAGGCCAGCGCCCAGGCCAGCTCCCTCCTCCCCCTCTCCCAGTCGGGCTCGCAGAGGAAGACCCCCTCCTCCCCCGTTCCCTGCATCACCAGCTCCGAGATCCTGTCGAAGGGGGGGACGGAGGAGGGGGGAAGGAGGAGGATGGCGTACCTCAGGTCGGAGGTGTCCATGCCCAGGGAGCGGAGGATCAGGCAGTAGATCCTGGCCTGCACGTGGTGGTAGTGGGCGGGGATCCTGGATCCCGTGAACTTGTACTCCACCACCCTCACCGGCCTTCCCCCTTGGAAGACCAGGGCATCGGGCTTCCCCGTGACCAGCACCCCCCCGAACCTGGAGGCCAGGAAGAGCTCGGAGGCCCAGACGGGCTTCCCCTCCAGGGCCTCCCTGAGGATCTGCTCGGGGGGCTTCTGGATCGCCTTCTCCACCAGCTTCGCGTGCCTGTTCTCCCCCTCCACCATCTCCGGGGTCCTCACCCTCCCCACCGTGTACCTGAACTCCACCTTCCTCTCGCAGTAGAACTGGGAGGCTATGTCGGAGGCGCTCACGGAGGGTAGCCCGAAGCGCAGGTTTCCCCCCTCCCTCCTCAGGCGGGAGAGCTCCGAGAGGGCCTGGAGGTAGCGGGAGAGGGGGGCGAACATCACCCTTAACGGGAGGTGGCGCAAAAAAGCTTGAGGGAGGATGGGGGTCTGGGTGCTTAGGCTGGGGCATCGTCCCTTCAGGGACCAGAGGCTCACCACCCACGTGGCCCTCACCGCCAGGGCCTTCGGGGCGGAGGGGATGATCCTGGCCGACCGGAGGGACGAGGCCCTGGAGAGGGAGATGGAGAGGATGGGGAGGGAGTGGGGGGGAAGCTTCAGGGTGGTGAGCGGGAGGCCCTGGAGGGAGGTGGTGGAGGAGTGGAAGAGGGAGGGCGGGAAGGTGGTTCACCTCACCATGTACGGGAGGCCGCTGGAGGAGGTCCTTCCCCGGCTCCCCCGGGACCTCCTGGTGGTGGTGGGGGCGGAGAAGGTTCCCGGGGAGCTCTTCGAGCTGGCGGACTTCAACGTGGCGGTGGGGAACCAGCCCCACTCCGAGGTGGCGGCCCTGGCGGTCTTCCTGGACAGGCTCTTCGGGGGGGAGGAGCTGAGGAGGGAGTTTCCCGGGGCCAGGAGGAGGATCGTGCCCAGCGAGAGGGGGAAGAGGGTGCTAGAGCTGGGATAGCCTCCGCTTCAGCTCCTCTATCTCCGGGACGGGGGTGGGGTCCACGCCCCTCTTCACCGCCAGGTAGAAGGAGAGGAAGTCGCCCAGGTAGACCAGCGTCAGGAGGCGGGCCAGCCTCCCCCTCCCCTCTCCCACCAGCTCCACCACCCTCCTCCCCCTCAGGAGCTCCCTCACGAACTCCATCCTGGCCCCCATCCTGCGGTCCTCCTCCCCGCTGTGCAGCAGGACGAAGGAAACGGGCTCGGGGGAGGAGCGGAGCCCCACGATCTCGTTGTGGCAGAGCTCGGGGAGGAGCTCCACCTTGGCGGGGACCTTGCTGTTCTCGTTCAGCTGGGTCTTCAGCCTGAGGGCCGCCCCCGCCAGCTCCGCCGGGGCGTAGATGAAGGGGAGGGTGCCCTTCAGCCTCTCCGCCGCCTCCTCCGCGGGGTTCCCCCCGACGGCGGGGGAGATCCTCCTCCTGAGCCCCCTCAGGGCCTCCAGGGCCTCCTCCAGCTCCTTCCTACCCACCCTCACCAGGCCCTTCGCCCTGAGCACGTTGAGGGAGGTGAAGAAGAGGAAGGGGAGGGCCACCCTGGGCATCATCCCTCCGGGAACCTTCACGTGCGGGATCCTTTTCTCCAGGCACCTCTCCTCCAGCCTCCCCCCGGAGGAGATCCCCACCACCTCCGCCCTCCTCCCCAGGGCCTCCGAGAGGCAGCTCAGGGTCTCCTCGGTGTTCCCGGAATAGCTCACGGCCACCACCAGCGTGTCCCTCCCCACCCAGCGCGGGAGGTGGTAGCCCCTGCACACCTCGAGGGGGAAGGGGGGATCCAGCCAGTCCCTCAGGAGGTCACCCGCTATGGCCGAGCCCCCCATCCCCGCCAGCACCACCTTCGCCACCCTCCTCCTCCCCACCCTCACGGGAAGGGAGAGGGCCTCCTCGCACCTCTCGGGAAAGCGCAGGAGCTCCGCCAGCATTCCCCCCCTGTCCACCCTCCCTATCTCCTCCATCCTCACCTCCTCACCTCCCGCCGGATGAGCCCCACGGCCCCGTAGAGCCCCGCCCTCTCCCCCAGCGGGGTCAGCCTGAGGAGGGGGGGACGGTTGTAGGACCTCTCCCTCACCCACCTCCTCACCGGGGGCAGTATCCACCTCCCGTTCCTCAGGGCCACGCTCCCGCCTACGGTGATGAGGGAAGGATCGTAGGCCTCCACCAGGTCCGTGAAGCCGATCCCGTTCAGCCTTCCCACCTCCTCCAGCACCCGGAGGGCGAAGGCGTCCCCCCTCCCCGCGGCCTCGAAGAGGTGCTCCGCCCTTAGACCCTGGCGGTCCTCCTCCCACCTCCTCCTGAGCGAGCTGTCCTTCCCCTCCCCCCTCTTCAGCCTCCACCCCACCAGCCTGGGGAGGCCCGTTCCCGAGCAGTAGGCCTCCCAGTGCCCCCTCCTCCCGCACCCGCACTCCAGCCTCCCGTCGGGGTCCACGGTCAGGTGGCCTATCTCCACCGCGTTCCCGTCCTTCCCCCAGAGGAGGCACCCGTCCACGTAGGCCCCTCCCCCTATCCCCGTCCCCATCCCCACGTACACCAGGTCCTCCACGCCCCTTCCCGCCCCGAACTCCTTCTCCCCCACGGCGGCCGCGGAGCAGTCGTTGACCAGGACCACCGGAACCCCCAGCTCCTCCTCCAGGGGTTTGACCAGGGGCACCCTCCTGAAGGGGAGGTTGGGGGAATCCCTCACCTCCCCCCTCCTCAGGTCGAGGGGTCCCACGGAGGCCAGCCCCACCCCCAGCAGCCTGCCCCCCCTCTCCCGCACCGCGGAGCGGAGGAGGGAGAGGATCTGGCGGGAGGGTGCCAGCGGGTCGGTGAGGAGGGTCCTCTCCTTCCTCTCCACCAGCAGCTTCTCCCCGTCCGAGAGGGCGACCCTCAGGTTGGAGGCCCCCAGGTCCACCCCCGCCAGCAGCCTCCCCATCTTCTCCCCTTCTCCCGTTCCCTATTTAGGCTCCGGGTTTCGGGCCCTCCCCTCGGAGTGAGCTCACCGAGGTATCCCCTCCCCCGCCCGTTCGGAACCTTCGATGAGGTTAAAAGAGGAGGGGGAGAAGGTTTAGGATGGAGTACTTCGCGGGCACCATCGTGGGGCTGAAGACGGCGGGGGGGGCCGTGCTGGCCTCCGACACCAGGGCGGTGGGCTACTACCTGGTGCTCAGCAAGAGGGCCAGGAAGCTCTTCAGGCTGGAGGAGAGGATAGGGGCGGCCTTCTCCGGGAGTCCCGGGGACATCCAGAGCCTGGTGAGCCTCCTGCAGGCCGAGGCCAACCTCTACCGGCTGGAGCACGGGAGGTCCATCTCCCCCAGGGGGCTGGCCCAGGTGGCCTCCAACATCCTGCAGGGGAGAAGGTGGTACCCCTACCTGCTGGAGGGGATCCTGTGCGGCTTCGAGGACGGTGAGGTCGTCCTCCTGACCCTGGATCCCGCGGGGGGAAGGGTGGAGGAGGAGGACTTCTCCAGCGGGGGAACGGGGGCCCAGGTGGCCTACGGGGTGCTGGAGAGGAACTACAGGAGGGGGCTCAGCCTGGAGGAGGGGAAGAGGCTGGCGGTGGAGGCCATAAGGACCGCCATAGAGAGGGATGTGGCCACGGGTGACAAGGTGGTGGTCTCCGTTGTGGATGCGGGAGGCTACCGGGAGCTCACGGACGAAGAGGTGGACGGGCTCCTGGCTCCCAGGACCTGAGCCCCTCAGCCCTTGCCCTCCAGCTTCCTCAGCACCTCCACCAGCGCGTCGATCTCCTTGAGGATCTTCATCGTCTGCTCGTGATCCTCCTCCCTCTCCAGCCTGGCCCTCAGCTCCCCCAGCTTCCTCCTCAGGGTCTCCTCCAGCCCAGCCTCCGGTGCCTCCTTCCCCCTCTCCTTCCTCTCCCCGCACACGGGGCAGAAGACCCTCCCCTCCTTCTCGAAGAGGGGCCCCTTGCACTCCGCGCAGTGGACGGAGAGCATCCTGGCCCCGGAGAAGAGGGCCTCCACCGCCCTGTCTATTCCCTCCTCTGGCACCTTCCCCCCTCCATTTTTAACCCTCCCACCTTATTATCTCTGGTGAGGTCCCTTGTCCTCCGAAGCGGAAGCCAAGCTCAGGAAGGCCAGCGAAATGCTCTCCGCCATAGCCGGGGATCCCTCCGTTCCCAGGAACATAAGGAGGCTAGCCACCCAGGCCAAGGAGACCCTGGCGAAGAGGGGGGAGGAGCCCTCCGTCAGGGCCGCCTTCGCCGCCAGCCTGCTGGAGGAGGCCAGCAACGATCCCAACATCCCCATGCACACCAGAACCTCCATCTGGAACCTGCTGAGCCTGCTGGAGACCGTCAGGGAGTGAGCCCCCGGGAACCGGGGCCTACTCCTCCTCCTCGGCCCTCCGGGAGGGGGGTCTGACGAAGATCCGGTACCTGTCCTCCCCCTTGAGCTCCCTCACCACCCTCTCCGTGATCATCTCCTTAAGGTCCCCCAGCCCCTTCACCCTGCTCTTCAGGTCCTCCAGGCTGGAGAAGGGGGCCTTCTCCCTCTCCTCCAGGATGCTCCACATCAGCTTCTTCCCTATCCCCGGGATGAGCTCCAGCTGATGGAAGCGGGTGGTGAGGGGACCGGCCTTGTTGAAGAACTCCAGGAACCTCTCCGGGCGGCTCTCCACCAGCTTCCTCACGGCGGAGGGGAGCTCCGCCCTGGCCGCCGAGGTGAGGTCCTCGTACCCTATCCTCCTCCTGATCCTCTCCACCTTGTCCCTCTCCCCCTTCCCTATGAAGACCCTCTCCTGGGGCTCGAACCTTGCTTCTCTCTTGGGGATCACCTCCAGCAGGGTGAAGAAGTCCTCCCCCAGCAGCTGCACCACCGGCTCCCTGAGGTGGAGGGGCCTGGGATCGTTGGGGTGGCCCTGGGGAAGGAAGTCCAGCACTATCCCGTAATCCTCAAACTTCTTCTGGGCCAAAGTCTCCTTCCTCACTTACGGTACTGGTTCAGCAGCTCCAGGAGCTTGGGGAGCTCCTCGGGCGAGGGCCTCTTCCTCTCCTTGGAGAGCAGGAGCTCCACCTCCTCCTGGGTCCCGGGGAGGAGATCCACCAGCTGCACCGCCGCCCCCTCCCTCAGCCCGAAGGTCTTCACCAGCTCCTCCACCAGCTTGGCCGCCTCCCCCGCCTTCAGCCTCACGAACTTCTGGGCGTAGTCGTAGTCTAGGCGCTGCTCGTACCTGAGCTCCCTCTCCTTCTTTATCCCCTCCAGCAGCTCCAGCACCTCGGCCAGGGTGACGGGCCTCTCCGAGACCACTCCCGATCCGATCAATCACCCACCCTTACGAGGTGCTCCGGAAGGATAATAACCTTTTTTATTTTGCCCCCGTCCGTGATCTCCACCTCGTAGGCCTTCCCCCTCCTCCCCCTCACCACCCCCACCCTTCCCTGGTAGCGCGGGTGGGGCCTCCCCTTCTGCACGCTGGGCTCTATCCGGAGGACCACCCTCTCCCCCTCCCGGAACTCCCCCATGGCCCTGCTGGCCGTGACCCCCCTCCCCTTCTCCTTCGTGAGCTTCTTCCTGGCCTTGGTCATCTTCCCCGAGGAAGTGGGTGCCCCTCCCTCAAAAAGCTATCCCCTCCTCTCCTTCTCCAGCTCCCTGACCAGCTTCCCCAGGGGCCCCGCCCTGGGCAGCCTCCCCCTCCCCAGGGTCTTCAGCATCCTCTTCATCAGCTCGTACTGCCTGAGGAGCTCCCTCACCTCCGCCTCGCTCGTCCCCGATCCCCTGGCTATCCTCCTGATCCTGGAGGCGTTCAGGATCTCCGGGTTGTCCAGCTCCTGGGGGGTCATGGACTGCATGATCACCCTGAAGCGCTTGAGCTTCTCCTCCCCCACCCTCATCTGCTCCTCGGAGAGGGAGACCCCCAGGCCGGGGAGGAGGCCCGCTATCTTCTTGAGCGGTCCCATCCTGCTCATGGCCTCCAGTTGCTCGTAGACCGTCCTCAGGGTCAGCTTCCCCCTGAGGGCCTCCTTCACCCCCTCCCCCGCCTCCTTCCCCATCGTCTCCTCCACCTTCCTCAGGAAGGTCTCCAGGTCCCCCATCCCCAGCAGCCTGGCCATGAACCGCGGGGGGGAGAAGGGCTCCAGGTCCTCCAGGTGCTCCCCGGTGCCTATGAACTTGATGGGCGCTCCGGTGGCGGCCACCGCCGAGAGGGCCCCCCCTCCCTTGGCCGTTCCGTCCAGCTTGGTCACCAGGATGGAGCCCAGCGGGGTCACCCTCCTGAAGGCCTCCGCCTGCTCCCTGGCCTGCTGCCCCAGCGTCCCGTCCACCACCAGCATGACCTCATCGGGCTTCACCGCCTCGGCCATCCTCCTCATCTCCTCCATCAGCCCCCTCTCCTCCTTGTGCCTCCCGGCGGAATCCACCAGGATCAGGTCGCACCTCCCCCTCAGCTCCTCCACCCCCCTCCTGGCCAGCTCCACCGGGTCCTTGCCCTCCGGATCCCCCCAGATCTCCACCCCGGCCTTCCTGGCCAGCTGGGAGAGCTGGTCGTAGGCCCCCGCCCTGAAGGTGTCGGCGCAGACCACTCCCACCCTGAAGCCCCTCCTCTTGAAGTGGTAGGCCAGCTTGGCCACGGAGGTGGTCTTCCCGCTCCCCTGCAGGCCCACCATCAGGACCACGGTGGGCCCCCCCTTCTTCAGCTCGAAGGAGGAGGGCTTCCCCAGCAGGCCCGAGAGCTCCTCGTATACCAGCTTCACCGCGTGCTCCCTCCTGCTCATCCCGGGCGGTGGCGCTTCCTTCCTGAGGCGCTCCTGGAGCCTCCTGGTCAGGTCCAGGACCAGCTGCACGTTCACGTCCGCCTGCAGCAGGGCCCTCTGCAGGTCCCTCACCAGCTCCCCCACCGTCTGCTCGTCCAGGTGGGGGGCCCTGGCCAGCTTCTGGAGTGCCCCGTACAGGGCCCTCCCCAGCCTCTCCAGCACCATCTACTCCCCCTCCAGGAGGCGGAGGACCTTTTCCCTCATCCTCCCCTGCACCTCCTCCACCCCTCCCCTCCCCTCCACCCTCTCCACCTCCCCCCTCCTGACCAGCTCCAGGTACTTCCTCCTCACCCTCCTCTGGAAGGCCAGATCCTTCTCGAAGAGGTCCAGCTCCTTCCCCCCCATCCTCCTCAGGCACTCCTCGGGCGGCACGTCGAGGAGGAGGGTGAGGTCGGGACGGGGGAAGAACCTGTTGAGCTCCCTGATCCACCCCTCCTCCAGCCCCCTGGCGCACTGGTAGGCTAGGGAGGAGTAGGGCCCCCTCTCGCTCACCACCACCCTTCCCTCCCCCAGGGCCGGGAGGATCACTTGGTGGAGGTGCTCCATCCGGTCGGCCGCGAAGAGGAGGGCCTCCACCTCCGCCGGCATCCCCTCCCTCAGGCCCCTCCTTATCAGCCTCCCCACCGGGCCCCTGGTGGGCTCCGCGGTGCGCAGAACCCGGTATCCCCTGGAGCGCAGCCACCTGACCAGCAGGCCGGTCTGGGTGGTCTTGCCGCACCCGTCCAGACCCTCCACGCAGAGGAGGTATCCCTTCATCCCGCCACCCCCGGGAGGGGGAAGGTGAGGGGGAGGAGGAGGAAGGTGAGGAGGGCCAGGCGGCGGTGGGAGGGGGAGAGGGGGGAGAGCTCATCCAGCACCCCGGCGTGGTGGCCCCCGAAGAAGAAGAGGATCAGGAAGCCCCAGATCCAGAAGGGGTAGGTGGGGAGGAGGAAGCCCGAGAGGAGGAGACCGAAGCCCATTCCCCTGGTGAGGGTGCGGTGCTGCTCGGCGCTCAGCAGCGCCCTGGCCACGTGCCCCCCGTCCAGCTGCCCGGCCGGGAGGAGGTTGAGGAAGGTTATGACCATCATCACCGATCCCGAGAAGACGAAGGGGTGGTTAAGCCCTCCCCCTAGGGCGGATCTGAGGAGGAGGAGGGAGGGGGTGGTGAAGGCCAGGGGCTCCCCGGAGCCACCCAGCACCAGCCCCAGGGAGGTGATGAGGAGGGCCACCGCGAAGCCCAGAAGGGGTCCCGAGGCCCCCACCTCCACCAGAGCGTCCCTGGTGGGGATGGGGCTCTTCACCCTCACCACCGCCCCCAGCGTTCCCAGGTAGGTGGGGGCGGGGATGAAGTAGGGAGGGGAGGCCTCCACCCCGTTCCTCCTGGCGGCGAGGGCGTGCCCCAGCTCGTGGGATCCCAGCACCGCCATGAGGCTGAGGGAGAAGAGGAGGGCCCCCCAGACCTCCCGGAAGAGGAGGAGGTAGCTGAACCCGAAGATGGAGAGGAGCGTGGCCACGAAGAGGGCCAGGGGGAGGTGGGGCCTCTCCCTCCTGGGGGGAGGAAGGGATCCCACCCGCAGGTGGAGGGAGCCTCCCCTCCCCCTGAGGGCCGCCACCTTCCCCCTGGCCCTCAGCTCCCGCAGGAGCCTCGGGAAGGAGGAGGAGGGTCCGGCCTCCACCTCGATCTCCCCCTCCCTCTCCCCCAGCGCGAAGTCCACCACCGAGAACTCCCTGCCCACCAGGGAGAGGACCTCCCCCCACTCCCGGGGCAGCTCCTTTCCCGTCACGGCCAGGTCCCCCCCGCACCTGGGGCACCTCCCCTTCAGCAGCTCCCCCAGCCCCAGGGAGGACATCTGGTACTCCGAGTACCCGCAGGAGAGGCACTCCACCTTCGCCACGGGGATTTCTCCCTCGCCCTTCATTCCACCTGGCTTGGGAGGGCCGATAAGTAAATATTCCTTCCCGGATACTCCAGCCGGTGCCGGCATGCGCCTGCTGCTGATCCACGCCGACTTCCTGGAGTTCCGGGCCCTCCAGCCCACGCCCGCGGCCGAGGAGGTGGAGGAGGGGAGGAGGGAGGGGAGGGCGGAGGAGGTGCTGGTGGCCTTCACCGCGGTGGAGGAGGGGGACGGGGAGAACGCGGAGGCCGTGATCTCCAGGGCCTCGGGGGAGATCCTGGACCTCTGCGGGAAGCTCGGTGTGAGGAGGGTGGCGGTCTACCCCTACGCCCACCTTAGCCCCTCGCTCTCCTCCCCGGACGTGGCGGTGGGGATCCTGAGGGGGCTCAGGGAGAGGCTCTCGGAGGGGGGGCTGGAGGTCCTGCACGTCCCCTTCGGCTGGTACAAGGCCTTCACCCTGAGGTGCAAGGGGCACCCCCTGAGCGAGCTCTCCAGGACCATCTCGGCCGAGCCCGCGGCCCCCGCCCAGGCGGAGGAGGAGGGAGGGGAGCTCAGGGTGCTCTCCCCCGACGGGAGGGAGGAGGGGGTGGATCCCGACGATCCCTCCTCCTGCCCCCTGCTGGCGGAGAACCCCCACCTCCGGCACTACCTCCTCTCCGGGAAGGAGGGAGGGGAGCCGGCCCACCTCTCCCTCATGCGGAGGCTGGAGCTGGTGGATTACGAGCCCGCCAGCGACGTGGGGCACTTCCGCTTCTACCCGAAGGGTGAGCTCCTGAAGTCCCTGCTGGAGGACTACGCGGCCCAGCTGGCCAGGCAGGTGGGGGCCCTCTTCATCCAGACCCCCCTCCTCTACCGCCTGGAGGAGAGGGACATAGGGGCCCAGGCCGCCAAGTTCCTCACCAGGGACTACCGGGTGAGGCTTCCGGGAAAGACCCTGCTGCTCAGGTTCGCCGGGGACTTCGGCCTCTTCAGGATGATGAAGGAGGCCCAGCTCAGCTACAGGCAGCTGCCCCTCAGGGTCTTCGAGCTCTCCCCCTCCTTCAGGCTGGAGCAGAGCGGGGAGTGCGTGGGGCTGAAGAGGCTCCGCTCCTTCACCATGCCCGACCTCCACTGCTTCTGCGCCGACCTCCCCCAGGCCCTGGAGGAGTACCGGCGCCTCTTCCGTCTCTTCCTGGAGCCCTTCCGCCGGATGGAGCTGCCCTACGCCCTGGTCCTCAGGGTGGTGGAGGAGTTCTACCGGGAGCACAGGGACTTCGTGCTGGAGCTGGTCAGGGAGGAAGGGAGGGCCGCCCTGGTGGAGATCCTGCCTGAGAGGAAGCACTACTGGGTGATGAAGCACGAGCTGCAGTTCCTGGATCCCCAGGGGGGAGGGGCCCAGCTCTCCACCGTTCAGCTGGACCTGGAGGACTCGGAGAGGTACGGGATCCTGTACACGGACGCGGAGGGCAGGAGGAGGGGGTGCGTGATCCTCCACTCCTCCATGGGCTCCATAGAGCGCTGGATCTACGCGCTCCTGGAGAACGCGGAGGGCAGGAGGAGGGAGGGGAAGGTTCCCTCCCTTCCCCTCTGGCTTTCCCCCACGCAGGTCAGGCTGGTGCCGGTGGGGGAGAGGCACCTGGGGCGCTGCCTGGGGGAGGCGGAGGCCCTGGAGGCCAGGGGGGTGAGGGCGGACGTGGACGACAGGGACTGGACCGTGGCCAGGAAGATCAGGGAGGCGGAGAGGGAGTGGATCCCCTACATCGCGGTGGTGGGGGACAGGGAGCTGGAGAGCGGGAAGCTCTCGGTCAGGGTGAGGGGTTCGGGCACCAGGGAGTACGGGACCGAGGAGCTGGCGGAGGAGGTGAGGAGGAGGTGCGAGGGCTTCCCCCACCGTCCCCTCTCCCTCCCGAAGAGGCTCTCCCTGAGGCCCCTCTTCGTGGGCTGATCACCCGTACCATCCCAGCCCCAGCTCCCTGCACCTCTCGTCCACCTCGCGCTGGATCCTCTCCACCTCCTCCTCCGTGAGGTGGGAGAACCTCCCCTGCAGCCTGAGGTACTCCCTCACCGGCCTTCTCCTCTCGGGCCTGAAGGTGATCCTGATCTCCCCCCTCTCCGCCTCGTAGAGGATCCAGCACCCCGTCTCCACCGCCAGCCTGGCCACCCTGATCGAGAGGGAGGGGTCGTGCCTCCAGCCGGTGGGGCAGGGGCAGTGGACGTGGAGGTAGGAGGGGCCCTCCACCGCCGCCGCCTTTCTGACCTTCCAGACCAGGTCCCGGGGATAGCCCACGGAGGCGGTGGCCACGTAGGGGATCCGGTGGGCCAGGGCTATGGAGGGCATGTCCTTCTTGGGCCTGTCCTCCCCCCTCCACACCTTCCCGGCGGGGGTGGTGGTGGTCCAGGCCCCGAAGGGGGTGGTCCCGCTGCGCTGGATGCCGGTGTTGTGCACCACCATCCCCTCGGCGATGAAGTTGTGATCCCTCTCCACCCTCAGGTCCACGGTCTGACCCCTGCCCGCGTACCTGAGCTCGATGATTCTCTCCATCTCGAAGAACTCGTTGCCCGCCAGGTGGTCCCCGTACCGGCACTGGGAGGGGTACTCTTCGGGGTTGGGTGCCCTCTTCCCGCTGAAGCAGAGGTAGCCGAAGCCGGTATCCCTGAGCGGCTCCCTTCCCACGCACCTCTCTCCCCTCCTCCCCTGCCAGTGGATCTTCCCCACCCTGTAGTTCAAGGTCTGGAGGAGCAACCTCAGCCTCCGCAGCAGCTCGCGGCTGGCCGAGACGTATCTGTGGCTCCCCCTCAGGCTGTACCCGTCGGCCAGCATCATCCCCTCCACCAGGGCCTCCCTCTCCTCGACCGGCAGGGTGAAGACCCAGCCGGGTATGGTCTTGTTCTCCGCCCCCCTCCCGAAACCGAGCGAGTCGATGAACCGGGCCAGGTTGGAGGAGTAAAGGTAGAGGTGGCTCTCGTTTCCGGTCGGGGTGGTGCCCAGAACCTTTTGGGAGAGTCCGACCAGTTCCCTCCTGGCCCTCTTCCCCTCGGGGAGGGCGAAGCCCACCTCCCCCCTCTCGGGCCTCACCCAGCCGTCCCCCAGCCATATCCCCAGGAGCTTCATGAGCTCGGGGGAGGACCGCTCCGGTATCCTCACGGGGAGGTGGTCGACCTCCGGGTCACCGATCCTCGCCGGCCTGAAGTTGAAGCGGTAGGAGTGGCCGTAGGGTATCTTCTTCAGCACCACGACCTCGTCTCCCACCCTGAGCTGGCTGAGGGTCTTCCAGACCAGCCTGTTCCTCCCCTCCCTCTCCAGGATGAGGAAGGGATGGTTGGGGGTGGCCCTGATCAGGTGGTGGGGGGTGACGACCTCGTAGAGATCGTGCACCCCGTTGAAGAACACGCCGCTGCACCTCCTGGCGACCAGGGCCTGCCTCTGGGGGTCGAAGGAGTAGAGGAGCTCCCCCACCCTCACCTCCGAAACCCTCTTGAGGCCCCCCTCGGTCAGCACGAGGGTGGAGGGATCCAGGCAGTTCATGTAGGCCTCGTTGTCGGTGCAGACGTACAGCACGTTGTGCCCCCTCTCCATCATCCCGGAGAGGGCCTGCAGGCCTATGTCGGCCGTTCCCCCGTCCCCCCCCATGGCCACCACCTTTATCCCCTCCCTCCCCAGCCTCCTCAGGGCCGCCTCCACCCCCGAGGCTATGGCGGCCGCGTTCTCGAAGGCCCCGTGGATCCAGGGGACCCTCCAGGCGGTCTGGGGGTAGGGGGTGGTGGTCACCTCCATGCAGCCCGTGGCCTGCACCACGATCACCCTCCTCCCCAGCGCCTTCAGGATCAGCCTGATCGCCAGGACCTCCCCGCATCCGGGGCAGGCCCTGTGCCCCGGGGCCAGCAGCTCCTCCTCCGGAAGCCTCACTCCACCACCTCCTTCCTCACCCCCACCCAGCGCGGGTTCTCCCCCTCCCTCCCCTCCTCCCCCTCCCTCCTCGCCGTCCTCACCACCTCCTCCAGGTCCTCCACCCTGACGTCCCTGCTCCCCAGCCCCAGGATGAAGTTCAGGAAGAGGGGCCTCCTGGCCTCGTTGGCGAAGGCCGCCACGGTGTCCGTGTAGAGGGCCCCCATCCATCCCGTGGAGATGTCCTTCTCCAGCACCGCCACGACTCTGGCCCCGGAGAGGGCCCTCACCAGCTCCTCCCCCGGGAAGGGGCGGTAGAGGAGGAGCCTCACCAGCCCTACCCTCTCCCCCCTCTCCCTGCACCTGTCCACCGCCTCCTTGGCCGTTCCCGCCAGGGAGCCCATGGTGAGCAGGAGGACCTCCGCCCCCTCCGTCCTGTACTCCTCCAGGATCCCGTACCTCCTCCCGAACCTCCTCCCGAACTCCTCCGCCACCCGGAGGAAGCCCTCCTTCGCCCCCCTCAGGGCCCGGTGCTGCATGTACCTGGCCTCCAGATAAACCTCCGGGACCCCCACCGGTCCCATGGTGAGGGGACGGTCCGGATCCAGCCTCAGGGAGGGGGAGTAGGGGGGCAGGAAGGCGTCCACCTCCTCCTGGGAGGGGACCTCGACGGGCTCGGAGGTGTGGGAGAGGATGTACCCGTCGTAGCAGACCATGGCCGGGAGGGAGAGGGACTCCGCCAGGCGGAAGGCCAGGAGCAGGAGGTCGAGGATCTCCTGGTTGTTCTCGCAGTACAGCTGGATCCAGCCGCAGTCCCTCACCGAAAGGGAGTCCTGCTGGTCGTTCCAGATGCTGAGGGGGGCGGAGAGGGAGCGGTTGGCGTTGGCCATCACCACGGGCAGCCTCATCCCCGAGACCACGTAGAGGATCTCGCTCATCAGCATGAGACCCTGGGAGGAGGTGGCGGTGAAGGCCCTGGCCCCGGTGGCGGAGGCACCCAGGCAGACGCTCAGGGCGCTGTGCTCCGACTCCACCTTCACGAACTCCGCCTCCAGCTCCCCGTCGGCCACGTACTTGGCCAGGGTCTCCACCACCACCGTCTGGGGGGTGATGGGGTAGGCGGAGATCACCTGCACCCTGGCCAGCTTGGCCGCCAGGGCCGCCGCCTCGTTCCCGTTGAGGAGCTGCCTCAAGTTCCCTCCTCCACCATCCTTATGACCGCCCTGGGGCACTCCGCGGCGCAGATCCCGCACCCCTTGCAGTAGTCCTCGTCCGTCCTGTACTCCCTCTCCCCCTCCTTCCGAATGCACGCCTCGGGGCAGAGGATCCAGCAGTTGTCGCACCCGTTGCAGCTCCCGCAGCTGAAGCACCTCCCCGCCTCCGCCCTCACCTCCTCCTCGGAGCCCGGTCCCGAGGGGCCCCCCACCCTGGGGGAGGGGGTGAAGTAGTCCAGCTTTATCTCCTCGGGACCCACCGGGCTGGGCGCGGGGAGGGGCTCGGGCTCCCTCCCCCTCAGGAAGGCGTCCACCGCCAGGGCCACCCTCCTCCCCGAGCCCACGGCCCTGGCCACTCCCCTCCTCTCCCCCGCCAGCTCCCCGGCCGCGAAGACCCCCTCCCCCCCCGTCCTCCCCCACTCGTCCGCCCTCTCCACCCTCAGCCCCTCCGGGAGGGGCTCCCTTCCGGTGGCCAGCACCACCGCCCCGTACCCCTCCAGCTCCCTCCTTCCCTCCACCCTTCTCCCCCTCTCCACCTCCACCCCCATCTCCCTCAGGGAGGCCAGCTCCTCCTCCAGGACCGCCCTGGGGAGGTGCTCCTCGGGCATCCCCCAGGCCATCAGCCCCCCCTCCCTCTCCCTGGCCTCGAAGACCCTCACCCCGTGCCCCAGGAGCCTGAGGTGGTAGGCGCAGGAGAGGCCGGCGGGGCCTCCCCCCACCACCGCCACCTCCCTGCCGGTGGGTTTCCCGGCCTCCACCCTCCACCCCCTCTCCCTCCCCAGGTCCCCCAGGAAGCGCTCCACCGCCCTTATGGCCAGGGGCTCGTCCAGCTCCCCCCTGTTGCAGGCGGACTCGCAGAACCGGTAGCACACCCTCCCGCACACGGAGGGGAAGGGGTTGGTGGCCTTGAGGAGCCTCCAGGCCTCCTCCATCCTGCCCCTCCCCACCAGGTAGAGGATTCCGGGAAGGTCGTTCCCTATCGGGCAGGAGCGGGCGCAGGGAGCCGTCCTCTTCTCCCTCACCGGGCGCAGGTACCTCCATCCAGAGGTCAGGTACTCCGCGCTGCTCCCAGGCCTGTCTATCACCAAGCCCGGAAGGAGCCTCATGTACTGGCCTCCTCGTAGGCCCTCCTTATGGCCCTCTGGTTCCTCTCCCCCGCCTTCCCCTTGAAGTAACCCCCCACCGCCCTGAGGACGGAGTCCAGGCTCACCTCCTCCGTGGCCCTCACGTAGGCCCCAAGCATGGCCATGTTGGTGATGGGGGCCCCCAGCTCCTGCACGGCTATGGAGGTGGCGTCCACCCACACCACCTTGCCCGCCCCCAGGCTTCCCGGGGCCTCCCTGGAGTTCAGGACCAGGGTACCCCCGGGCTTCAGCCCCTCCGTCACGTTCACCGCCCTCAGGAGGGTGGGATCCAGCACCACCACGTGGTCGGGCTGATAGATCTGGCTCCTGATCCGGATGGGCCTGCTGTCCAGCCTGGCGAAGGCCACCACGGGGGCCCCCCTCCTCTCCGCCCCGAAGAAGGGGAAGGCCTGCGCGTACTTCCCCTCCAGGAAGGCCGCCTCGGCGAGCATGCGGGCTGCCGTAACCGCCCCCTGGCCTCCCCTTCCGTGGAACCTTACCTCGATCACTCCTCTCCCCGAAAAATTACAACCTATACCCGTCTTTACCTATTTAACTCTTCCGCGAAGGCGGCGAGGCCCGAGGCCTTTTCCGCTCACAAACCGCCGGCGGCATCCCGCGGTTGGCGGTCGAGGCCGAATTAGGCTGCAGAGAAAACTGGGGAAGAAAAAAAATTATGGGTCGGTTTTTCAGGCGTAGGCCGAGAAGCCCTTGCCGAGGATGGAGTACCCCGTGATCAGCTTCATGATCTCGCTGGTGCCGTCCGGAACCGTCTGCATCCTGGCGTCGCGGAAGTACCTCTCCAGGGGCATCTCGTCGGAGAGGCCGTTGCCCCCGAAGATCTGCATGGCCATGTAGGTCACCTTCACCGCCGCCTCCCCTCCGTACACCTTGGCCATGGCGGAGAGCCTCCTGGCGTCGGGGTCCCCCTTGCTGATGGCGTACACCGCCCTGTACCCCAGCAGCCTGGCCGTCTCTATCAGCACGTTCATCTGGTACAGCATCTCCTGGATCAGCTGGAACTTACCGATGGGCTTCCCGAACTGCACCCTCTCCTTAGCGTACTGCACCGCCTTCTCGAAGGCCGCCTCCGCTATCCCCACGGACATCAGGCACATCCCCGCCCTGGGCATGGTCAGCATGGCCGTCACGGGGGAGACCGAGGTCAGGAGCTTCATGTACCCCTCCGAAACCGGGAGTCCCCCCTGCTCGAAGGCCCGTCCCACCAGCACGCTCATCTCGTTGTTCTGGGGAACCTTGCAGTTGTCGAAGAACATCTCCCCGGTGGGGGAGGCCTTCCACCCTATCTTGTGGAGCTCGTTGGTCTCCCAGCCGGAAACCTCCTTCTCCACCAGGAAGAAGGTCTCCATCCCCGTCTCGCTGCTCTTGGCCCCCACCCAGGCGGTGTCGGCGATGGGCGCGTTGCTTATCCAGGTCTTCCTGCCGTTGATGACGTAGTGGTCTCCCTCCAGCTTGGCGGTGGTCTTGATGTTGGAGGTGTCGCAGCCCGCCTCCGGCTCCGTCTCCGCGAAGCACCCTATGAACTCGGCCCTCTCCATCCTGCGCAGGATCCTGTCCTTCACGTCGTCGTCGGCGAAGGGTGCGAAGAGGGCCGGGATGGCCCCCATCCCGAAGAGCGGGAGGAGGCTGGGCCACACCCTTCCCACCTCTTCGGCGAAGATGCAGAAGATCATCGGGTCCATCATGGACCTTATGTTCTCCGGGTCCAGGCCTATCCCTATGCTCTTGAACTTCTTCATGATCTGCACGGCCTCCTGCCTGGTGAGGGGCCCCTCCCTGTCCCTCTTGTTCACATAGGACTCCGGGAACTCCTTCTGCAGGAACTCTCTCAGGGTGTCCTTGAACATCCGCTGGTCCTCGGTCAGCTCAAAATCCATTTCATCCCTCCTTTCTTTTTTTTACCCCTCCTCTTTCCCCCCTCACTATTTATCCTTTGCTGAGAAGTATCCCGGCCGGGAGGGGGAGGATGGAGCTGAGGTATGTGGGGAGGGTCCAGGTCCGCAGGGTCCTCCCCCGGAGGAGGCCGGACTCCCACAAGGGGGAGAACGGGAGGGTGCTGGTGGTGGGGGGAAGCTCCAGGTACGTGGGGGCCCCCGCCCTGGCAGCCCTCGCCGCCCTCCGATCGGGGGTGGATCTGGTCACGGTGGCCTCCCCGGAGGATACGGCCAGGCTCATCAACACCTTCTCCCCCGACCTGATCACCCTGAAGCTTCCCTGCAGGGACCTGGGACCCGAGGTCCTCCCCCACCTCCTCCCGGAGCTGGAGAGGTGCGATGCCCTGATCGTGGGTCCCGGGCTGGGGGGCAGGGAGGAGACGGGGGAGGCGGTCCTCTCCCTCCTCGAGGAGGTGAGGAGCAGACACCCCTCCCTTTCCGTGCTGCTGGACGCGGATGCCCTGAAGGCCGTGAGGGGGAGGAGGATGGAGGGGATGAGGGCGGTGCTCACCCCCCACGCGGGGGAGTTCAGGGCGCTCACGGGGAGGGAGGTGCCCGGGGAGCTGAGGGGGAGGGCGGAGGTGGTCTCGGAGGAGGCGAGGAGGCTGGGGTGCGTGCTCCTCCTGAAGGGGAGGGTGGACGTGATCTCCTCCCCCCAGGGGGAGGTCCTCCTCAACCGGACGGGGAACCCGGGCATGACGGTGGGGGGCACGGGGGACGTCCTCTCCGGGGTGGTGGGCGGGCTGATGGCCCAGGGCCTGGGGACCTTCGAGGCGGCCTGGGCCGGGGCCTACGTGAACGGGGCCGCGGGGGACCTCTGCCTGGAGGAGAAGGGCTACGGCTTCACCGCCTCAGATTTAATAGGCAAGCTCCCCCATGTTTTCAAGGCCCTGCGGAGGGGATAGGATGGCCAGGTTCGAGGTGGCGGAGAAGAGGCTCTTCAACGTGAAGATATGCATGAGGTGCAACGCCCACAACGCCTGGAAGGCCACCAAGTGCCGGAAGTGCGGCTACACCGGGCTCAGGCCCAAGGCCAGGGAGAGGAGGGCCTGATCACAGCAGTCCCCTGTGCTTGGCGCAGGAGATGCAGGCGTAGGCCTTCCTGGAGGGGATGAAGACCTTCCTCCTGTCCAGGCCCGGGATCACCTTCGTGTCCAGCCAGGAGCCCTTCCGGACGGGTATGGCCTTCACCCTCGGGGTGAGGCGCCCGCAGTAGATGCAGGTCACGGGCTGGCTCCTCCCTCCCACCGCGTAGTGTCCCCACTTCTTTCCCATACTTTTCTCCTCTTCCCTCCCGGGATAAAAAGGGGGAGGTGCCGGCGTCCTGGCCGTAATCCACCTTCTGTTCTAGGCAGCATCCGGCTTAGCGGGCCACCACCCGTCTCGAGCGGGTGCTCCTCGACGGAGGCTTGCCCTTGCATCCCGCGGATTGGCCGTTTCATCCCCCGGTTCCCTCTCGGCGTTTCCGCCCCATCCTCCTCGGGAGACCGGCGGGTGCCGTTTCTGTGCCAGGGTCGGGCCTCTCGGCCCAGTCCTCACGGACTCGCGGTACCCGCTTGATGGGTGGAATTTCCTCAGGCGTTGCCGCCCGACGGCTGCCCACCAGCTCGCCGGCACCCTTTCTCTTTCCCCCTCCGGGTAAATAACCTTCCCGTTCCGGGGTTTTCCTCGAGATAGGTGATTTTTTAAAGGGGCCCTCCCATTCCCTTTGGCCGGGTCGGGGCGTGGGGTGAAAAAGGAGAGGAAAGATGAGGTGTCCCCACTGCGGGTCCAGCCGGACCATAAGGGCCGGCAAGAAGAGGAACAAGTACGTCACCAAGCAGGGGTACCGGTGCAAGA
>Ga0080004_1120061_pt1 | contig 59236 bp, 57 predicted proteins | sample WasSprMetagenome_FD_69207 | JGI IMG/M metagenome (GOLD analysis project Ga0080004, IMG submission 69207) | Sulfidic aquatic microbial communities from Washburn Spring, Yellowstone National Park, USA - WS (SPADES assembly) (version 2) | ecosystem: Environmental > Aquatic > Thermal springs > Hot...
CCATGCTCAGGGAGGCGGGAATGCTCGAAAAAGTCTCGGTCGAGGACCTGCTCCTCCAGCTCTCCAAGGTCTTCCTGGTCGACTTCGGCCACAAAAGGGTCCTCTCCGAAATCCCGAAACAGGTTGAGGATTTGGTACGAGACCTTGGTCTGAAACCCTCAGATCTATTCCCTAACTTTTTGCGGAGTTAAGGTTATAAATTGAGTTTCACCTTTCCTAGGCACCAATTAATGAAGTCTCTTGGCCATACGAAGCGAATTTCGAGTTCATAAACAGTCGCATCTCTTGAATTGATATCTTCCCTTATAAGCTCAGCCAACGTTCCTTCCTTTCGCTGGTAGAAGTTCCTCCGACAGGTTGGGCATATATTCCTTCCCCAATAGGCTTTCTCGTACCAGTCACCATGATAGGCACGCACATACCTCTCCAGGGCCGGGAAGGAGCCGTACAACTGACCGCACCTTTCGCACTTTTTCACTATACTGCTATTGCCGAAGAAGTGCTCACAAGTAGGACAACTGTAGTCTTCCCCAGTTTTCCTCATAATAGTTCCACATATTCCACATACAGGTTCCTTCCCTGCTTCAGGGGTCGCAGGGATTTTCTTGATGGTGAAAATCCTTATATCTCTTTCATGACAGGATCTTTCTATATCCGGCTCAGACTGAATACACAGGATCCCCAGCTTAACGGGTTTATTAGGCCTGTGGTAGGACATGTATAAATCGCTTTTGACTAGAAGTTCACCGAATGTATCGTAGTTCAAAACCCTCGTTGCTTCTATTATCCAAATTTCGTTTTCATTCTCGAAAACAACGTCTATGGACTTGCTTCCTATCTTTACTTCTCTTTCAGCTCTACCTTTACCGAACAAGCCACTTTGAATAGCTTCTTCTACCAATTGCTCTTCTTCTTCCACAAAGTTATTTGGAATTCTCCTTATAAATTAACAATAGTTTGGGACTCTCCGATTGTCCTTGTTTGGCATTCCTAGGAACTCGTTAAAAAAAGGGTTTAGCAGTAAACTCTAAAGGAGGGTGGATAAAGAAAAGAGGAGAGATTGAGGTTGGAAAAAGTTGAAGGTGCAATCGTTGAGTCCCCCCTATGGCCAGAACCCGTGGAAGTGAAGAAAATAGAAAAGTTAGGGGACTATGTCCGGATAGTAGGTGCAACGATTTATTCGGGCATGCATATAGATCAACTGATATCTAAAGAGGAGATAGAAAAAATCAAAATTAAGGAGTTCATTTTGGATTTCTCAGCCCCGGGGGATGAGGTTTTCCTAGCCATCGAGGCGGAGCGCTACAGGCTGGCATCCCTCTTTGACCCACTCTTGGCGGTTAACGTTTCCAAAATAGATCCGCTACCCTTCCAGATAGAGGCCGTTTACGGGTACATCCTGAAACTGCCTCACATCAGGTTCCTGCTAGCTGACGATCCTGGAGCAGGCAAGACCATAATGGCGGGGTTAGTAATGAAAGAACTCAAGCTCCGCGGACTTGTCAAGAGGACGTTGATACTGGTTCCAGGGCACCTCAAAGACCAGTGGAGGAGGGAGATGAAGGAAAGGTTTCAGGAACCCTTCACGGTGATTGACCGTGGCACTTTTGACACCCACTATGGTGTCAATCCTTGGCAGAAGGAAAACCAGGTTATAGCCTCAATGGACTTTGCGAAGAGGGACGACATTCTGCCTTCGCTAGAGAGTGCGGAGTGGGACCTAGTAATAGTCGACGAGGCCCACAAGATGGCGGCTTACCAGTACGGAAACAAGGTGAAGAAAACCGAGAGGTACAGACTTGGCGAGGTAATTTCTAGAACCGCGAATCACTTGCTCTTCCTAACCGCCACGCCGCATAAGGGTGATCCGGAGAACTTCAGGTTGTTTTTGGATCTCTTGGCCCCGGGCTTTTTTGCGACGGTGAAGGACATCGAGAACTCTCTGAAAAGCAGGGATAACCCGCTCTTCCTGCGCAGGATGAAGGAGGATCTCAGGGACTTTGAAGGAAGGCCCATCTTCACCAATCGCTATTCCGTGACGATAAAGTTCAGACTCTCCGAGCAGGAGAAAGAGCTGTACAACGCCGTTTCCCGGTACGTGGTGACCCAGTACAACAAAGCGTTAGCTAGGACTAAGAAGAGGAGCATCGCTTTTGCTTTGTTGATCCTTCAGAGGAGACTGGCGTCGAGCACTTATGCACTTTTGAAGTCATTGCAGCGCAGGGAGGAAAGGCTCACTGAATTGTTGAAAAGGCCTAGCTACGAGCTCCCCGAGATTCAGCTGGAGGACTTTGAAGAGATTGAGGACTACGAGGAGGAGCAGCGCTGGAGAGAGGAGGAGAAATGGGAGGCGCTGAGCGTCGCTGAAAACAGGGAGGAGCTGGAAAAAGAGATTCAGACGATCAGGGGGCTCAAAGAGATGGCGTTGAGAATCATCGAGTCCGAGTCGGAGGTGAAGCTACGAGAACTCAAGGCCGCGATCGAGAAGGGTTTCCAGAAAATAAGGGAGATAGGGGGCAACGAGAAGATACTGATCTTCACGGAGTCCAGGGACACCATGGAGTACTTGGTGAAAAAGATCAGGTCTTGGGGTTACTCCGTCAATTTCATCCACGGCGGAATGAAGATGGAGGAAAGGATAGAAGCCGAGAAGGTTTTTCAGCACAAGACACAGGTGATGGTAGCTACGGAGGCTGCCGGTGAGGGTATAAACCTCCAGTTCTGCCACCTTGCCATCAACTATGACATCCCTTGGAACCCGAATCGTCTGGAACAGCGCATGGGCAGGATTCACCGGTACGGCCAGCGAAAAGATGTTTATATCTTCAACATGGTGGCCGAGGACACCCGGGAGGGCAGGGTCCTGGCCAAGATCTTGGACAAGCTGAACGAGATAAAGAGTGCCCTCGGCAAGGACAGGGTGTTCGATGTTATCGGCGAGGTATTTTACGGCAGGAACTTATACCAGCTCATCTTAGAGGCCGTGGCCAGCGCTAGAAGCCTGGAGGACATCATACAGGAACTGGAAATCAAGGTAGACGAGGAGTACATCAGAAAGATTAGGGAGGTCTTGGGAGAGAGTCTAGCCACGCGTTACATCGATTACACTAGGATAAGGGAGATGTTCGAGAAGGCGAAAGAGTACCGCCTCATCCCGGAGTATGTGGAGGAGTTCTTCAAGAAGTCCTTCGTGAGGGCTGGAGGGAAGTTCAGGACCAGACCGGATGGGTTCCTCTCCATCGATTTCGTGCCGTTAGAGGTAAGGAGAATAGCTGAGGAGCCCAAGTTCAAAAACGAGTTCGGCTTAGTCCTCAAATCCTATCCCAAGGCGACGTTTGATAAAGATGTGGCGTTCAAAAACCCAGATGCGGAGTTCATTTCCTTCGGTCATCCGCTCTTCGAGGCCGTGCTTGAGTGGGTGCTAGAAAATTATCTTACAGGGCTGCAGAAGGGGGCCGTTTTCAAGGATCCTTCGGGCATCTACAACGGCATCATCTGGTTTTTCGAAGGAGAGGTAAAAGACGGGAAGGGGGAGGTGGCTAAGAAGTGCTTAATAGCCATCCACGACAACGGGAAGGAGCTGAAGGAGGTCAACCCGGCCTTGCTCTGGGACCTCATCCCACTCAGTCCTTCTAAACCTCCGGTGGTTGAGGTAGAAAGGGAAAGAGCCGTAAGCTTCGCCATCCAAGCTTTGGAAAAACAGAAGCAGATCGTGTTTGAGGAGAGGAGGAGGCAGGCGGAAGTGAAGAAGAAGTACGGGATAGGTTCCCTTGAGTACTTCATTGCCAAACTCGACGCCGAGCTCATCGAGCTTTACGAGCGGCGGTCAAAAGGGGAAAAGGTGGATCTGCCGATCAGAAACAAGGAGGAGAGCAAAAAGCGGTACGAGGAAGCCCTAGAACGGTTGAGGAAAGAGATAGAACAGGAGGTCAGCCTGAGCCTTTCCATGCCCAGGCTCAGAGGTGTGATTCTAGTTCAGCCTGAGATTTCCGAGATGACCAGCGATCCCGAGGTGGAGAGGATAGGTATGGAGGTGGCGATGCGTTATGAGAGGGAAAACGGGAGGATGCCGGAGGATGTTTCGGGGGAAAACCTGGGATTCGATATAAGGTCAAAGGGGGAGGGAGAGGTGAGGTACATCGAGGTCAAGGCTAGGAAAGACGAGGGACAAGTGGCCCTGACGCCCAACGAGTGGTTCAAGGCAAGGCGCTTCAGGGAGCAGTACTGGCTCTATGTGGTCACCAATGCTGTTGCCAACCCCACCCTCTGGGTAATCAACAACCCCGCGGAGAACCTGGAAGCCCAGGAGAAGGTGGAGGTGGTGAGGTTCATCATCCCAGCTGAGGAGTGGAAGAGAAAGGCGGTGAAGGCATGAGCGAGGAACTCAGCGAGAAGGCCTTGGTTCGGCGTTTGAAGGAGAGGTTTGAGGGGGAGAGACCGGCTTTTTTGAGAAAGATGTATATCCACGTGAACTTGTCTACTAAGAGATTCAGAGAGGTGTGGTCCCAGTGGTGGCAGAGCGAAGCACCACCGAGGCTTGAGGTGGATATGATCCCGGTTTTTGAGCGACATGGAGAGGTTCTCCTCTGCGGGGTGGAGGTGGAGTTTTTTAAGGGTAGATCAAGAGATTTCGCGGCTGGGTTACAGCAGGCTCTATCCTTTGGGCTTTTCGGTTTCGATAGTTTGGTACTGTGGCACATTTTCTCAGAAAACCTGAAAAACTCAGAGATAGAAAAATACACAAGACCCATGAAGGAGATTGCGGAAGGCCTCGATTTACCGATTGTGTATTTTGCCACCAAATTGTCGGGGGAAAGCGGGTTCGAGTTCTTCGCTCCTTCGAGATATTATTCTTCGACTGTAGTAGGACCGAACTCCTTTTTGGAACGCATGAAGGACGAATGCGAAGGGAGAGGGAATCCCCTCCTAAGAAACCAGGAGGTTTTAAAAGCCAGAAAGACGTTGAAGGTCATCCTGAAAATTCCGGTGTGAGGTATGACGGACAGAAGGCTGATCGAGGTTAGCTTTCCCATCCGGGAGGTAAGCAAAGAGTCCGTGAGGGAAAAGAACATCCGTCACGGACACATTTCGACCCTCCACATCTGGTGGGCTAGGCGACCGTTGGCGGCTTCTAGGGCCACCGCTTACGCAGCGCTAGTACCAGCTCCACAGAATGGGGAGGAGCTGGAGAAAAAATTGAAGTTTATACATGAGCTCTCCAAATGGGAAAACTCCCTTAAGGAAGAACTCATCGAGAAGGCTAGAAAAGAAATTTTGGATGCGAACGGTGGGCGGCCACCAAGGGTTCTAGATCCTTTCGCCGGAGGGGGGTCCATTCCCTTGGAGGCCATGAGGCTTGGCTGCGAAACCTACGCTGGAGAGTACAATCCTGTTGCAGTTCTGATTTTGAAGTGCACCCTTGAGTACCCCCAGAAGTTCGGGAAACCGAAAAAGATGAACTGGGAGAGTTTAAGTAGCGAGGTGAGAAATCCCCTTCTTGAAAATGTCAAGAAGTGGGGAAAATGGGTTTTGGAGGAGGCGAAAAAGGAGATAGGGAAGTTTTATCCCCCCGACAAGGACGGCTCCATTCCGGTGGGATACATCTGGGCCAGAACCATCCCTTGCCAAAATCCCTCCTGTAGGGCTGAGATTCCGTTAATGCGTCAGTTCTGGCTTGCGAAAAAAGAGAATAGAAAGATAGCACTTAAGCCTCACGTGAGAGAAGGAAAAGTGGAGTTTGAGATAGTTGGACAAGGGGGAGCTCTTCCAAGAGATTTTGATCCCTCTAAGGGAACGGTGCGGGGCGCGGTTGCCACCTGCTTAGTCTGCGGCTCGTCCATAGACGATAACAGGGTAAGAAAGCTATTTCGGGAAGGGAAATCTGGGCAGAGGATGATCGCGGTTGTTTTGCATCATCCAAAAAAGACGGGTAAATTCTACAGGATTGCTAATGAGAGTGATTTGGATGTTTTTAGAAACGCAGGGGAATATTTGAAGAAAAAAAGGCAAGAGTTGTTTGAAAAATGGGGATTTGATCCTATCCCGGATGAAACAATTTTATCTACTCCTTCAAATACGATGGGCGGAACAAATAGGATACTTAAATATAAAATAACCGCATGGGGCGACCTCTTCAACTCCCGCCAGAAGCTTGCGCTGATTACATTTGTAGAGAAGGTAAAGCTGGTGCATAAGAAGATGCTGGCAGAAGGTGTTGAGGAAGAATATGCGAAAGCCGTGGTGAGTTATCTGGGATTAGTGATAAGTAGAATGTCTGACTTTGAAACCAATTTGTGCCGATGGCATCCGCAGTGGGAATTTATCCCTAATACTTTCGCACGACAGGCGTTGCCAATGTCTTGGGATTATGCTGAACTAAATTTATTTTCACCGATTTTGACGGGCACCTTCGAAAGTATGTTAAGACAAGTAATAAGAGTACTCGAAGAAATTTCAAAGACAAAGACAAATGATTTCGCCGCTACAGTCACTCAATCCTCCGCTACTTCTCTCCCTTATCCCGACAACTACTTTGACGCAGTTTTCACGGACCCACCTTACTATGACAACGTGCCCTATTCTTACCTTTCCGATTTCTTTTACGTTTGGCTTAAGAGAGCGGTTGGGGATTTATATCCAGACCTTTTTTCAATGCCCTTAACTCCAAAATCGAAGGAAATTGTAGCATACACGCATGACAAATCATGGGAAGAAGCAAAGGAATTTTTCGAAAGCAATTTGAAGAAGGCCTTTCAGGAAATCCAAAGGGTGTTAAAACCGGGAGGGATAGCTACAATCGTTTATACACACAAATCGACTGCGGGCTGGGAGGCCCTTATAAATTCTCTTTTGGACTCAGGCCTCGTTGTGACAGCATCCTGGCCTATTCACACGGAAATGGCCGAAAGACTCAGGGCACAGGAATCCGCAGCCTTGGCCTCTTCTATCTATTTCGTGGCTAGAAAGATAGAAAAAGAGAAAATAGGCTGGTACAGCGAGGTGAGGGAGGATATAAAGAGACACCTTCATCAAAAGCTAGAGGATCTCTGGAGGGAAGGAATCTCGGGAGGGGATTTTTTTGTTTCCGCCATAGGTTCAGCAATAGAGATCTTTGGCAGGTACCAGAAGGTCATAGACCAGGAGGGTAATGTGGTAAGGGCCGACAAACTGCTCGACTTTGTGAGGGATGTTGTGGTCGACTACGCGGTGAGGCAGATCCTCCACAACGGTATAGCTGAGGAGCTCTCACCCCTAACCAAATTCTACCTCCTTTACCGCTGGACGTACCAAGAAAAGAAAATTCACTTCGATGAGGCCAGAAAACTAGCCCAGAGCGTAGGTATAGATCTCGCGCAGGAATGGAACAAGGGCTTCATCAGAAAGGAGAAAGAATCCATCAAGATTTTGGGTCCGCAAGAGAGAGAAATAAAAGAGATAGGCGACTCCAAAGAACTCATCGATGTACTTCATAAGGCTGCTATCCTCTGGAAGAGTGGAAGGAACGAGGAGATGAAGGAAGTTCTTCTTGAATCGGGCTGGGGTACTAAGGATGCCTTTTACCGCGTTGCCCAAGCCATTGCCGAAACCCTAGACCAAAAGAGCGTGGAAAGGGCTTGGATTGAGGGGTTCCTCCGTGGAGAAAAGGAAAAGTTAATAACTGAGATGAGAAAAAGGATTAAACAAATGAGGCTGGATCTATGAAGCCGTTCTCGGCCGTTGCCATTCCCCATCGAGACATCCTCGAAGGCCGGCTCACGATGGACATTTTTGCGGCTGAACTTTGGGATGTTTTCAAAGGAAGGGCTGTTGAGGAATATAGGGATCCCACCGTTTTCTTCAAGAAAACTGTGATGACCCAAGGGCTGAAGAATCTGCTAGCGGTGGTTGAAAAGAGGCTCAGGGGGGAGGGTGGAGATTCCGTTATCCAGCTTCAAACCCCCTTCGGCGGTGGGAAGACCCACGCTCTGATTGCCCTCTATCACAAGGCTAGGGATTGGAACGTCAACGTTGTGGTCATAGACGGTAGGGCACTAGATCCGAAGGAGACCACAATCTGGGAGGAGATCGAGCGGCAACTTACCCAGAAGGTCAAAATTTTGAAGGGAAGCACCGCTCCCGGCACCGAAAAGTTGAGGGAAGTCCTAGAGGCGCATCAGCCCTTGCTGATCCTGATGGACGAAATCCTAGAATACACCACTAGGGCGGCGGGGATAAAGGTCGGTGCGTCGAATCTGGCGGCCCAAGTATTGGCGTTTTTGCAGGAACTCACCACGACTGTGAGAACTCTAGAGAAATGTGCCCTGATTTTCTCCCTTCCCTCCAGCCTCTTGGAACGCTACGATGAAAACGCCGAGACGTTGTACCAACAGTTACAGAAAATCGTGGGCAGGATGGAAAAAGTTTATGCCCCCATTGAAGAAGAAGAGGTACCGCTTGTAGTAAGGCGGAGGCTTTTCAGTGACATCGATGAGAAAGAGGCGAGAGAGATAGTTGATAGGTTCGTTGACTTTGCTGAGAAGGAGAAGATACTGCCAGAAGGAATCGAAAAATCCGTTTATAGGGAGAGGTTCCTGAAGAGCTATCCTTTTCTGCCGGAGGTTATAGACACTCTATATGGGCGGTGGGGTAGTCTTCCAACCTTTCAAAAGACGAGGGGAATGCTCAGGCTTCTCTCCCTCGTTATATATTCGCTCAAGAACGCGAAAAATCCGTACATCAGCTTAGCAGATTTCGATTTAGAAAACCAAGAGTTGAGAAGAGAACTGTTGAAACACATCGGGTCACAGTTTGATAGCGTTATCCATCAGGACATAACCTCACGTGAAAGCGGGGCAAAAAAAGTCGACAGGGAACTAGGCGACGCCTACTCCGCTTATTCTTTCGGTACCAAAGTGGCCACCTCGATTTTCATGTATTCTTTTTCTGGAGGGGAAGAAAAAGGGGCAACGCTCAGCGAAATCAAGCGCTCTAGTGCGGATCCAAGTGTTCCGAGTAGCATCATAGCGGATGCTGTGGATAAGCTAAACGAGCGAGCTTTCTATTTGTGGAGAGAACACGGCAAATACTTCTTCACAGCTCGGCCCAACCTAAACCGAGTCCTTTTGACAAAGATGGAAGCCATTAAGGATGCGGAATTGATTGCTGAAGAAAGGAAGCTTCTCGCCGAGCATCTGAAGAAGGAACACTTTAACCTCTATCTTTGGCCTTCCCTTTCCAAAGAGGTACCAGACACGATTGAGCTGAAACTGGTAATCTTACAGGATCGACAAAAGGCGAAGGAGTTCCTCGAAAGCTATGGTGAGAGACCTAGGATTCACCGCAACACCCTCATTTTCCTTTGTCCACTGGAGTCGGAAAGGGCTGGTTTTGAGAACGCCTTGAGAAAAAAGCTGGCATGGCAGAAGATTGAGGAAGACAGGACCTTGAAATTAACGCCGGAGCAGGAAAAAGAGGTGGAGGAAAAGAGCAAGGATGCCAAGATGGAAGTGGTCGAGCGTGTCGGGCAGCTTTATCAGATGGTGTTGGTTCCATCTAGAACCGGGTTCAAGGAAATTTTGCTAGGGCACCCCACTTACGGAGCAGGAATCAACTTCGATAGAGAAGTTTACGATAGGCTAAGGGGGGAGGAAGAGATAGCTACGAAGCTGTCTCCTTTGAAGATAAGGGAAAAATATCTGAAGGGCACCGATTATGTTGAAACCAAAAACCTCCTTGACTCTTTTCTAAACACTCCTGGCGAAACAAGAATAGCTTCCGTGGAGGTGCTGAGGGAGTGCATAAGGGAAGGGGTAAAAGAGGGACTCTTCGGACTCGGGTATTTGGAAAACGGGAAGCCCAAGGTTCAACGCTTCAAAGAAGAGGTATCGCCAGAGCTTGTTGAGGGTGAGGTAATCATAAGTGCCAAGCTTTGTAGGCCGGAGGGGGTACCAAAGCAGGAATTTCAGGAGATCATGAAAAGAGTTGAGAGAATTGCAACGCCTCAGGAGCTTATCAGTATAAGGGAAGAAGTGGAACACAGGCTTTCTCCCGAGCAAATGGAAAGGTTCCGAGAAGAAATCGAAAAGGTAAGAGGGAAACTGGCGGTTTCGGCGGAGGCTGGCAAGTGTAAATATGTCGAACTCCAGCTGGAGGTGCCTCCTGGAAGGCTGTCTGATGTTGCCAGAATGGTTGCCTATCTCAAAAGCAAATTCAGTACCGTGGATCTGAAGCTGGAACTAGTTGCGAAGGAGGGCGAAATACCGGAAAAAGAATATGAAGAAAAAATCCGGGAAGCACTTCAGCAGGCAGGCGTTAGAATAAAAAAGGAAATTAAAAACTAAGAACCTAGCGCTTTCGGCAGCTTTTTAGAAGCCGGCGGACAACATCCTGAGGGCATGAGCGACCGTGTGGACGTGGGCATCCCGGGCGTGAACGAGATACTGCAGGGAGGGATACCCCGGAGGAACATCGTCCTGCTCTCCGGGGGTCCGGGCACCGGCAAGTCCATCTTCGGCCAGCAGTTTCTTTACGCAGGCTTCAGGCTGAAGGAGCCGGGAATCCTGGTGACCCTGGAGGAGCACCCGGTCCAGGTCAGGATCAACATGGACCACTTCGGCTGGGAGCCCAGGGAGCACGAGCAGAGGGGAATGTTCGCCATAGTGGACGCCTTCACCGCCGGGGTGGGGGAGTCCGCCAGGAGGGAGCGCTACGTGGTGAAGGACCCCGAGGACGTCCAGAGCCTGATGGAGGTGGTGAAGCAGGCGATCACCGACCTGGGGGCCCAGAGGGTGGTCATGGACTCCGTCTCCACCCTCTACATGACCAGGCCCATGGTGGCCAGGGCCACGCTCATGCTGGTGAAGAAGGTCCTGGCGGGCCTGGGCTGCACCGGCCTCCTGATCTCCCAGGTCAGCGTGACGGACCGGGGCTTCGGGGGACCCGGGGTGGAGCATCTGGCCGACGGGATCATAAGGCTCGACCTGGACGAGGTCCAGGGGGAGCTGAAGCGCTCCATAATCGTCTGGAAGATGCGCGGGACGGGACACTCCATGAGGAGGCATCCCTTCGAGATAACGGCGAAGGGAATAGTGGTGCACCCGGACAAGGCCGTCAGGATAACCCCCAGGGGATGGGCCGAGGCCTGAGATGGGACGGTTCCCGCCCGAGGTCACGGTCCCCCTGAGGGGGCAGGGGTCCCTGAATGGCGGTCAGAATCGAAATCGACTACGAAAGGTGCACGGGATGTAGGGCCTGTGTTCGGGCATGCCGCTTCGGAACCCTGGAGTGGCTCGATGAGCCGATCGTGGTGGACCCGAACCTCTGCAAGGTCTGCAGGGACTGCGAGAAGGCCTGCGAGGTGAAGGCGATAAAGGTCTTTGAATCGTGAGGATCCGACCGGCACCCCGCCCTTCAGGGTTTTTCCTCCTCCCGATTCCTCCCCGGCCCGGGCACCGAGGGAGCCAGCCGCCCGGATTGGGAAGGCTCATCAACACCGGATGCCTAAGGGAGGAGGGGAGGGCCTTTGACCTCCGGGGTCCTGGTGGAGGTGGAGGGGAGGGAGCTAAGGCTCACCAACCTGGAGAAGGAGCTCTACCCGGGCATCCCCAAGGCCAGGGTCATCCAGTACTACGCCTCCGTGGCCGACCGGATCCTACCCTACCTGAGGGGAAGGCCCCTCACCCTCCAGCTATACCCCGACGGCATAGGAGGGAAAAGGATAGTGAGGAAGGACAGGCCCGACTACACCCCGGACTGGGTGAGGACCTTCACCTACCGGTCCGGCGAGGGGAAGACCATCAGGTACGTGGTGTGCGACGACAGGCCCACCCTGATCTGGCTCGCCAACCTGGCCAACCTGGAGTTCCACCTCACCCTCTCCCGAGCGGACGACTTCCACCACCCCGACCTCCTCCTCTTCGACCTGGACCCCTTCCCCCCCGCAGGCTTCCGGGACGCCTGCAGGGTGGCCCTGCTGATCCGGGACCTGCTCAGGGAGATGGGGGTGGAGGGGTACCCCAAGACCTCCGGGGCCACGGGCCTCCACATCCTGGTGGGCCTGGAGAGGGTCCACGAGTTCAGGGAGGTGAGGGAGGCGGTGAGGGAGATGGCCCTCTCGCTCCAGTCCCTGGACCCCTCGGTGCTGGCGGAGATGAGGCCCGTGGCGGAGAGGAGGGGGAGGGTGCTGGTGGACTTCGCCCAGAACTCCAGGGGGAAGACCATCACCTCCCCCTACTCCCTGAAGCCCCTGGAGGGGGCGCCCGTCTCAACCCCCCTGCGGTGGGAGGAGCTGGAGGAGGGGGTGGAGCCGGGGAGGTTCAACCTGCAGACCGTCCCCGGCAGGTCGGAGGATCCCATGCTTCCCGTCCTCTCCCAGAGGGTCCGCCTGAGGGGCTGACCGCCCGGTCGGGGGACGGTCACCCTTCGCCCCGGAGCCTTCGACCCGAAGAGGGGATCCTGAGGAGGCCCCTCTCGGCCTGGCCCTTCATAGGATCGCCCTCTGCTCCCCCAAGATCCTGTCTTTCAGAAGGGGGTGCAGGGAATCGTAGGTCAGCACATCCACCCTCCTCTTCAGCAGTTCCTCCAGCTCCACCTTGAGCCCGGCGAGGTCGAGGAGGCTCTTTTCGCCCTCGAACTCCACCAGGAGGTCGAGGTCGCTGTCCTCCCCGGCCTCCCCCCTGACGACGGAGCCGAAGATCCCCGCTCTCCTGACGCCGTGGCGCCTCAGGACGGGGAGGATCTTCCTCTTTATCTCCTCCACTTCCAGGGTGTTGCTCGCCATGCTTTCCGATCGACCGTTGGCGGCCGGAATTAAATAGCTCCTCACCCGGGGGCTCGGATCCTCCTCAGCGGTGCTTTCCGAGAGTTGGAATCCCCTTCCAACCGTCGGGAGGCGATTCCGGGAGAGCCCCCCAGGCCAGGGACCGGGAGTCATGGGGCCCACCGAGGCGGAAGGTAGCGGCGTGAAAGGGGAGCCCTTCTGGAGAAGGACCTATTGGAAAATTTTCTGTATAAAGAATTTTTCTGACGGAATCCAATAGAACCGCTACAGCCTGGAGGATGAGTGTAAGTAACTTATGGTCACAAAAAAGCCAGAGTATAAGTTGTTCGGGGGGAAGTCGGTGGCTATCCGGGCAGCAGGTCCACGTAGTAGAATTCCCCCCTCTTCACCCTCTCCCCCTTCCTCAACCTCACGGGCCTGCGGAAGGGGGGACCGTCCCACACGAAGCAGTGGTACTCCCCCCTCTCCCCCGCCGGGTCCACGGAGGGGGGAAGGTCCCTGAGGAACTCCCCGTCCACCTCCCTGCCCAGGAAGGAGGGGTCCAGCACGCTCCCGTTGACGCACACCACCACCGCCCTGAACCCCTCCCGCACGAACTCCTCCACCAGCTTTCCCGTTTCCTCCCCCCACAGGGGGAAGTACCCCCTCAGGCCCCCCCTCAGGAGCCTCTCCTCCCTGTACCTCCTCACGTCCTCCAGGAAGACGTCCCCGAAGACGAACCCCCTTATCCCCTCCGCCTCCAGCTCCCTCACGGCCTCCCCCATCCTCTCCTCGTAGTCCTCGTTGGAGCACTCCCTGGGGATGAAGACCTCCCTGAGCCTGAGCCCCAGGGCCGAGGCCTGCTCCTCCACCAGCTCCCTCCTCACCCCGTGCAGGCTCACCCTGTCGTACCCCTCCGTTATGACGGTCAGCAGGAGGGAGGGGAGCAGCCTCCCCTCCCTCAGGACCCTCCACAGGGAGAGGGCGCTCTCCTTCCCCCCGCTCCAGGAGACCGCCACGGGCTCAGGGGAAAAGGCTGACGGTCCCATACCTCGGCTCCTCCCTTCCCGTGAGGAAGGTCACCCTCCTCAAATACCTCCCCGCCCTCCGCGCCGCCTCCTCCACCTCCTCCGGCGAGGGGGCCCTCCACCTCTCGTCCGGGGGGAGGAGGGCGTCCAGGTGGTAGGGGATCCCGGGGTCCAGGGAGGAGAGGAAGCGGGCAATCCTCTCCACCTCCTCCCCCTCCACCAGCCCAGGGACGTAGACGCTCTCCACGCTCAGGGGGAGGGAGCGGGAGAGGATCCTCCTGAGGTTCTCCAGCACCCTGCGGTTGTCCCCCCCCGTCACCCTGCGGTGCAGGGAGGGGGTGTAGGCCTTCAGGCTCACGCAGATCTCGTCCACCCCCTCCAGCACCTCCTCCCCCAGCCCGTAGCCGTTGGTGAGCAGCCTCACGGCCATACCCCTTTCCCTGAGCTCCCCCAGCAGCGCCGGCAGCTCGGGATCCAGCGTGGGCTCCCCGCCCAGCAGGATGACCCTCCTGGCCCCCGCCCGCTCCAGGAGTGCCAGGACCTCCTCCAGCCCCAGGAAGCGGAGGGGGGCGCTGGGGGGACGGCGCAGGTGGACGTCGTAGGGATTTCCCCTCCGGACGCAGAAGGAACAGCGGAAGTTGCAGCCGTGGAAGTGGAGGCAGGCGGTCCGCACCTCCGGGGAGTAGGTGAGGTGGTAGACCCTCATCCCCTCCCCCTCTTCCTCCTGGTTTATAAGCTTGGACATATTATCCATTTTTTAAGATGGGGAGCGTGGAGGAGCTGGTCCGCAGGAGGTTCAGGCTCCTGGTCCTGCTGGGGATGGTGCTGGTGGGGCTGAGCAAGTGGCTCTACCTCTCCGGCCTCCTCCTCCCCAACCTGGAGCTGGTGATCCCCACCCTGGTGGTGGTGGGCTCCTTCGCCCCCTCCCTGGGGGAGGAGGGGGGATGGGGGAGGGTGAACCGGTACTTCGGGGTGCTGGCCCTCCTGGCCGTCTTCCTGACGGACCTCTGGGTCTGGGGCTGGAGGCCCATTTACCTCTTCACCTGGTCCGGCTTCCTGCTTGCCTGGGGGCTGGGGCTGAGGAGCAGGCTCTCCCCCTTCTCGAGCTTCCCCTCCCTCCTGGGCAGCTCCCTCATCACCACGGCGGCGGCCATCCTCCTCTTCGACCTCTGGACGGGGGTGGTGGGCTGGTCCCTCCTGCACGCCCCCCTCTGGGTGGCCTTCCTAGGGCAGGTGCCCTTCACCCTCCGCCACCTCTCCTCCCTCCTCTTCGTCCCCCCGCTGGTGGGGGCGGTCAAGCTGCTGGTGAGGGTGCCCGTGGGGGTGGCGGTGAGGGCGGGCGGGGGGATCCGCTCCGGGGTGCGGTCCTGAATTTTCCTCCAATTTTATAGGGGTGGCTCCAGAGAAGGATGAGGGGTGGTGCCTTTGGTGAGGGAGGAGGGAGAGGGGTTTGTGGGTCTCAGAATCACCAAGCTCTCCCCCTCCGAGCTGCTGGGTCGGCCCCTCAACCCCGTGGAGGAAAAGTATGCCCCTGAGGTGCTCTACGTGGCCGGTTCCATGCCGATCCCGATCCCCTCCCCGCGGGTGGCCGTCATCGGGACGAGGCATCCCACTCCGGCTGGGATCAGAAGCACACAGGAGATAGTCGGTAAACTCGTGGAGGGCGGGGTAATAGTGGTCAGCGGTCTGGCGCGGGGAATAGACACGGTGGCCCACCGAACGGCCATGGAGCGCGGGGGGAGGACCATCGCCGTTCTGGGCACCCCGCTGGACAGGTTCTATCCTCCCGAAAATCGTCCGCTGCAGGAAAGGATAGCCAGCGAGCACCTGGTCGTCACGCAGTACCCGATAGGACATCCCACTCAGCCCAAGGATTTCGTCTTGAGGAACAGGACGATGGCACTGATCTCCCAGGCGAGCATCATCGTGGAGGCGGGAAGGACGAGCGGTGTGATCTCCCAGGGCTGGGAAACCCTGAGGCTGGGCAGGCCCCTGTTCCTTTGGCACACATTGCTTGAAAAAGACCTGGGGTGGCCCGAGAGGATGCTCGACTACGGTGCATACGTTCTTAGGAAACCCACCGAGATCAAGCGGATAGTAGACGAGTTTGTCCTCTCTGGGGAATTTACCCACATCGGAGAGGGAGCTCTTGAAAGCCCTCCTGCGTCTTGAGTATGGTTCACTTCTCTCCTACTGCCCGCGCAGCACCTCGCAAGCTGGAAGGTTTAGCAGGTGGCTGGTGCACATCATCAAAAATGAGTTTCCAGTAGAAGTTCGGTCCCTGCCTCGGGAGTGGGTTGTCGGTATAACAGGGCACCATGTTTTGCCCTCTGAGCTGATCGCCAACCTAATATCCCGCAATCTTCAAAACTTGCCTTTTGCCTGGTTCTTCGAAGAGGCCGTTCTGGTGCCCGTGCCCCGAGCCTCCCTGATGCAAAAGGACTCGCTGTGGCCATCACTCAACATAGCGAGGGCCCTGGAAAAGAATGGTCTCGGGGAATGCAGGGTCTTGCTCAGAAGAGTCAAACCCATTAGGAGGTCTTCGCTGGTCCCCGCTGAGAGACGACCGAAACCCTTGGAGCACTATGAATCCATGTCGGTGGAGAAGATGCTCACGGTGCCTACCTCAGTGGTGTTGGTCGACGACATCCTCACGAGGGGGCATACTTTTCTGGGGGCAGCGTGACGCCTTCAGGAAGCTTTCCCAGAAACCAGAATAGTGGCGTTTGCGGCGGTGCGCACGGTTAGCAGCGAGAGGGAGTTCGGAGGCTGGATGGACCCGAAAAAGGGGTTCATCCAGTACCGTCCCGAGAGAGGGGATGCCCTGAGGAGGCCCTGAGTCCCATCCTACAGCCTCGTTGCCATGTACCGGACCACGGGATCGGGGATGGTGAAGGAGCCGTCCAGATCGAACAGTCCTGGCCCAGCTGGGGGGCTGCTGGCTCTTCCTAGAGTTACCCTAACCACATAGACCTCCCCCCTCTTCGAGCATGGAGGCCGTCAGAGTCCTCAGAATGTCGGAGATCCTCTTGTTGTTGAACCCCCCGAACCTGCTCTCCAGCGCTTTCTTGATCTCGCTCCACCTGGCCCCCAGCGCGGCGCTCCTCAGGACCGTCAGGTTTTTTATATTCGTTTAACCAAAGTTATCAAAAATGATAACCTGGGTAGATTGAAATGAAAAAGCTCGAGCTGCTGCGGGAGCTGGCGAAAGTTCCCGTCTTCAGCAACAAAACGGTTAGGGACCTCACAGGAAAGAGCGGCCAGTACACTCGGTTGGTGGTCCACCGGATGAAGCGCGAAAAGTTGATCAGGGAAATCGAGAGGAACAAGTACACCCTCCACGAAGATCCCCTTCTGATAGCCTCGAGCATCACCTGGCCCTCCTACATCTCCTGCTGGGCGGCCCTCAGCCACCACCACCTCACGGAGCAGCTCCCCACCGCGATTCATGTCGTCACCACCCGTAGCCGAAAACGAAGAGAGATAGAGTTTGGGCGCGCGCGCATAGTCTTCATAAAAACCACCCCCTCCCGCTTCTTCGGTTTTGAGAAGATCCAGATGGGCGGTCTTGAGGTGTTCATGGCCGAGCCCGAGAAGGCGCTCATAGACTCGGCGCTCTTCCACCGGGCCTCCTTTTCCGAGATCTCCGAGATGGTGGAGAAAAACCTGGAATCGATCGATGCAGAGAAGCTGCTCGACTGCCTGATCAGGGTCGGTGATGGGGCAACCGCAAGGCGCTTCGGCTACCTGCTGGAGCACCTCGGGATCGAGAGCCGGGAGAAGCTCGGGAAATTCGTGGGCAAAAGCTACACGGTGCTGGATTACGCCCTGCCCGCCGGAGGGAGGAGGGACGAGCGGTGGATGGTGATAGACAATGTTGACCCGAGATGAGCTCGCCGAGGTAGCCAGGCTCAAGCGTTTGACCTTAAAAAATGCCGAGCGGGACTACCTGCAGGAACTTCTGCTCTTCTCCCTCTACGCCGGGGTAGGCAGGGAGCTCGCTTTCAAGGGGGGCACATGCCTGTACAAGCTGCACGGGCTAAACCGGTTCAGCGAAGACCTGGATTTCACGCTTGTCAGGCCCATCGACCTCGATGAGGTGATGAGGGAAACCGTCCGCCGGCTGAGATTCTTCGGCGTCTCCGGACAGGTGAAAGAAGCGAAGAAACACGCAAAGGAGATGAATTTTGGAATCCTCCTCCGCGGCCCGCTCTTCACCGGGGACAGGGCGAGCCTCTGCTTCATACCCGTAAACGTCAGCCTGAGGGAGGGAATAGCCTTGGATCCCGAACGGGTGACTCTCAGGTCCCTCTACCGCGAGATCCCCGGCTTTGAGGTCTTTTCCATGACGGTGAAGGAAATGCTGGCGGAGAAGGTGCGGGCGATCTTCGCGAGGGGAAAACCCCGCGATCTCTATGACCTTTGGTTCTTCCTGAAAAGAGGAGTTCGGCTGGATCCGAGCTTGATAAACAGAAAGCTCAGACTGTACAGGATGAGGTTTGACGCAGAAAAATTTGCCCGGTGTGTTGAGGCGATGGGCAAACGCTGGGAGGTCGACTTAAAAAACCTGGTCGTGGGAAGCCTGCCCAGCTTTGAGGAGGTCAAGGCCGAGGTAATCGGGAGCCTCGGAGGCTAGCGCTTCCCGGAAGCCATGTACCGGATCACGGGATCGGGGATGGTGAAGGAGCCGTCCGGCAGCCTCTCCAGGTACCCGTAGCGGACGAGGTTGTCCAGCAGGTAGGTGAGGTTTGACCTGGGTACGGGGCCCAGCCTCCCGCACACCCTCCCGTAGATCTCGGACCAGCGGGTGGCCCCCTCCGCCACCGCCCTGAGGACGACCCCGTACCGGTCGCTCCCCTTCAGGACCTTCCTGCTCTCCTCGGCCGCCAGGCCCGCGGCCATCCTCAGGAACCTCTCCAGCTCCGCCCTCCCCTCGGAGACGCAGGTGTGGCCGTAGAGGGTCAGCCACCCTATGAGCCCGTCCAGGCAGTCCACCACCTCCTCCAGCTCCGGGGCCCTCACCCCGGCCTCCTCGAATCCCCTCCGCAGGAAGTCCAGCGCCTCCTCCCTGCTGAGCCTGCGGAGGTTGAGGACCCTGGCGTACCTGCCGTACAGGGGGGAGCGGGGCTCCTCCGTCCCCAGGAAGTCGTGCAGCAGCCCTACCTGGGACCCCGTGAGGACGAAGGCCAGGTGGTCCAGGTTGTCGATGGCCCAGGCCAGCAGCCCGTCGTACCTGGTCCTCCCCGCCATCCTCAGGTACTGGGCCTCGTCGATGGCCAGGATCACCCTCTCCCCCCGGGAGGAGGCCCACCCGTCGAGGGCCCTGAGGAGCTCGGGGAGCGGGGCCCCCCTCTCCCTCCAGTCGAGCTGGACCTCGAACCCCCCGATCCTCACCCCCCTCACCCTCTCCAGCCAGGAGGCCAGGCGGTGGGTCCTGCTCAGCCTGGAGAGCTCCTGCGAGAGGGCCCGGTACAGCTGGAACCTGGAGAGGGAGCCCTGCGTGAAGTAGATCTCCCTCAGGTCCAGCCTCAGGAAGGGGAGGCCGCCCTCCGCGAGCGCCACGTTGAGCAGGGAGGATTTCCCCAGCCTCCTCATCCCCTGGATCACCACCAGCTTCTCCCTCCTCATGGCCTCCAGCAGCTCCCGGAGCTCCTCCTCCCTGTCGTAGAAGTCCTTCTTGCTCCTCTTGGGCTCCGGATCGAACAGCATGTTCAACCCCTTGAACTAGTTCAACCCCTTGAACTAATAAAGGTTGGTGAACGGTTCCCCCGGGGCCCCCAGGTGGCTGATGCCCGGTGGCCCGCTAGCACCCCTCCCTCAGGGTCAGCCCGTGCTCGGAGGCGAACTCCCTCAGCCTCCTCAGCGCCCTCTCCACGATCCTCGCATGCCTCTCCTCCCTGGACCCTCCCCCCGAGGGGGGAGGGAAGAGGCCGAAGTTCACGTTCATGGGGGAGAAGCCCCTGGGGCTCGCGGAGGTTATGTACTGGGCCAGGGCCCCTATGGCGGTCTCGGGGGGGAAGGTCAGGGGGGGCCTGCCCAGGACCAGCCTGGCCCCGTTCAGGCCGGCCACCAGCCCCGAGGCCGCCGACTCCACGTACCCCTCCACCCCCGTGATCTGCCCGGCGAAGAGGATGCCCGGGTGCTCCCTCAGCTGGTAGGTGGGGAGCAGGACGGCGGGGGAGTTTATGTAGGTGTTGCGGTGGATGCAGCCGTAGCGGAGGAACTCGGCGTCCTCCAGCCCGGGGATCATCCTGAAGACCCTCCTCTGCTCCCCCCACCTCAGGCTGGTCTGGAACCCCACCATGCTGAACATGGTCTCCGCCCGGTTCTCCGGCCTGAGCTGCACCACGGCGAAGGGCCTCCTCCCCGTCCTGGGGTCCCGGAGGCCCGTGGGCCTGAGGGGGCCGTAGGCCAGGGTCAGGTAGCCCCTCCTGGCCAGCTCCTCTATGGGGAGGCAGCCCTCGAAGAAGACGGCCCTCTCGAACTCGTGGGGGAGGTGGCGCTCGGCCGAGACCAGGGCCTCCCAGAACCTCCTGTACTCCTCCTCCGTCATGGGGAGGTTCAGGTAGGCGGGCTCCTCCGAGTACCTGGACCCCCTGAACCCCCTTTCCCTGTCGACGGTCTCCCCGTCCACGATGGGGGAGACGGCGTCGTAGAAGTAGAGGAACTCGGAGCCCACCAGCCCCCTGATCCCCTCCGCCAGGGGACCGTGGGTCAGGGGGCCGGTGGCTATCACCACCGGGGCCTCGGACGGGATTTCCCTCACCTCCTCCCTCCTCACCTCTATCAGGGGATGGCCCTCCACCCTCTCCGTCACCAGCTGGGCGAACCTCTCCCTGTCCACCACCAGGGACCACCCGCCCGGGAGGGAGGACCGGTCGGCGCAGTCCAGGATGAGGGAGCCCAACCTCCTCATCTCCTCCTTGAGCAGGCCCGGGGCCCTCCCCGGCAGGTTGGAGCCCAGGCTGTTGCTGCAGACGAGCTCGGCCAGCCTCCCGGTCCTGTGGGCCGCCGTCATGACCAGGGGGCGCATCTCGTAGAGGACCACCCTCACCCCCAGCCCCGCGGCCTGCCAGGCCGCTTCGCAACCCGCCAGGCCCCCTCCCACCACGATGACCCGCCTCATCCTCTCAAACCGCGCGGGCGGCGCTATATCCCTGGCGAAGCCCTGCGGCGGGAAAACCCGCTTATACCGACCGGCCCGGGGAGGTTCGGAGCAGGGTCTGGACCAGGGCCATCCTCTCCCTCGAGCTGGCGGGCATAGTCTTCATAGTCTTCCTCGGGAGCGCCCTGCACTTCATCTTCGGGTGGTCGGGCGGGAATCCCCTGTGGGGTCTTTTCCGCGGTCAACGAGAGCGTCTGGGAGCACCTGAAGCTGAGCTTCTGGCCGGCGCTGCTCTACGCGCTCCTGGAGCACCGGCACCTGAGGGGAAGGACCGGCCGCTTCCTCCCCGCCAAGGCGGTGGGCATCTACCTGATGCCCCTGTTCATAACCTCCTCCTTCTACCTGTACCGGGCCTTCCTGGAGGAGAGCCTGGCCCTGGACCTCTCGATCTTCGTCCTAGCCGTGGCGATCGGGCAGCTGGCCAGCTACCGGCTGATGGTCAGGAGGGGGCCCTCCAGGATCTCCGCCAGGGCCTCCCTCCTGGCGCTGGCCCTCCTGGCGGGCCCCTCATGGTTTTCACCTTCTCTCCTCCCCACCTTCCGATTTTCGAGGACCCCACTAGCGGGGGATACGGCATCCAGGCGTGAGGCCCTAGCCCCCCGCCTTCCCCGCCACCCTCTCCGGATGGGTGTAGACGTTCAGCCTGGAGCCCCTGGCGAAGCAGACCAGCGTGAGGCCCCCCGCCTCGGCCGCCAGGATCCCGGAGAGGAGGGGGGCCGCCTTGGAGGCCACCAGGGGTATCCCGGCCCTAAGGGCCTTCACCACCACCTCCTCCCCCACCCTCCCGCTCAGGGCCAGGAAGGAGGAGGAGAAGTCCGCCCCCAGCATCAGCCCCCTCCCCAGCACCTTGTCCACCGCCCCGTGCCTGCTCACGTCCTCCATCCTGGCCACCACCTCCCCCTCCCGGGTGACCAGGGCGGCCACGTGGGTTCCCCCCGTGCTTCGGAAGACCGGGGAGCGGGGGAGGAGGGAGCGGAAGGGCTCCAGCAGGACGGCGGGGTCGAAGGAGGTGGGGGGAGGGCGCGGAAGCCTTTCGGCCGCCTCCAGGGGGTCCAGGGCCTCCATCCTCCCCTCCCCCCTCAGCCTCACCTCCACCCTCTCCCCCCTCACCCTCACCCCCTTCACCTCCTCCGGGGAGGAGATCACCCCCTCCCCCAGCAGGTGCCCCAGGGCCAGCTCCCTCAGGTTCCTGGGGCTGGAGGGCAGGACGGTGAGGGGGAAGCCGTTCACCACCAGGAGGACGGAGCGGTCCACCGCCACCAGGTCCTCCTCCCACTCGCCCTTCCCCTTCTCCAGGTCCAGCCTCAGCACCCTCCTCCTGGCCCTCATCCTCTCCCTAGTCGTGGGCGGCCTTCCCCGAGAGCTCAAGCATGCGCTCTATGGTCCTCCTGGCCCTTTCGGCGATCCCCTCCGGCACCCTCACCGGGTACCTCTCGTCCCTCAGGGCCAGGTAGACCTTCTCCAGGGTGTGCTTCTTCATCTGCTGGCAGACGGCGGTGGGGAGGGCGGGGATGAACTCCTTCTCGGGGTTCTCCTTCTTCAGCCTGTAGGTCATCCCCACCTCCGTGACCACGATGAACCTCCTCGAGGGGGAGGCCCTGGCCCTCCGGAGCATCTGGCTGGTGCTGCAGATGTGGGTGGCCAGCTCCTGCACCTCCGGGTCGCACTCCGGGTGAACCAGCACCTCCGCGTCCGGGTACCTCTCCTTCAGGGCCAGGATGTCCGCCGGGGAGAAGAGCCTGTGCACGTAGCAGTACCCGTAGTCGGGGAGGGGGATGACCCTCTTCCCGGTGCGCCGCTGCACGAACCAGGCCAGGTTGCGGTCGGGGCCGAAGAGCACGGTCTCCTCCTCCAGGGCGTTGACGATTTGGGGGGCGTTGGCGGAGGTGCAGGCCACGTCTGACTCCGCCTTGGCCTCCGCCAGGGTGTTGACGTAGAGCACCACGGCCGCCCCCGGGTGCCTCGCCCTGGCCTCCCTCACCAGGCCGGCGGGGAGCTGGGAGGCCATGGGGCACCCGGCCTCCGGATCGGGTATCACCACCCTCTTCCCCGGGTTCAGCAGGTAGGCCGTCTCCGCCATGAAGTCCACCCCCGCGAAGACGATGAGCTCCGCCTCCACCTTGGAGGAGGCCCTGGCCAGCTCCAGCGAGTCCCCCACGAAGTCCGCCACCTCCTGGACCTCCGGGAGCTGGTAGTTGTGGGCCAGGATCACGGCCCTCTTCCTCTCCTTCAGCTCCCCTATCCTCCTCCTGAGGTCCTCCATCTCCACCCCAGCCCGGGTGGGGATATATCCCTTTTTCGTCCCTCCCGGCGGGCCCCGAGATATACGCGTCCGGGCTACCTGGGAGGATGGAGCTCCCCAGGCTCAGGGCGGACTGCCTGGTCTCCGAGGGGATGGAGCTGCCGGAGCTCCTCTCCCGGGGAAGGCTCCTGCTGCGGGATTCCCGCCCCTGCGCCAGCGGGGAGACGATCTGGGAGGTGGAGCCGGCGGAGCCCCTCCGGCTGGACTTCCCCACCCTGCGGACCCTCTTCGAGCTCTCCCGCCCCCTCTCCACCGAGCCCAGGTACAGCGCCGCCTTGGGGGTGGTGAGGTGCTGGTGGGGGGAGGGCAGGGTCACCCTCTTCTGGAACGGCAAGGTCAGGATCCAGGGGCACCTGGGGAAGGAGGAGGCCCTGAGGATCGCGGGCTCGGTCTACCGCCTGGCCTGGGGGGCCTTCCCGTGCGGGGTGTGCGGTGGCCCCTCCCTCCGCTGCGCCTCGGGGGAGTGCGGGGCTTGCGTGGAGGGATGGGAGGAGGCGGAGGAGGGGGGGGAGGTCCTCTCCTCCCTGCTGGAGGGGGGAAGGGAGGAGGCCTCCCTGGCCCTCAGGAGGCTGGCCCGCGGGGGGAGATGAGATGGACGTGGAGAGGATAAGGTCGGACTTCCCCCTCCTGGGGAAGGGCCTGATCTACCTGGACAGCGCCGCCAGCAGCCTGACGCCCGAGCCCGTCCTGGCCAGGATGCTGGAGTTCTACCGGGAGTACAGGGCCAACGTGGAGAGGGGGGTGCACAGGCTCTCCGTGAGGGCCACGGAGGAGTTCGAGGCCGCCAGGAGGGAGGTGGCGTGGCTGCTGGGGGCCTCCCCGGAGGAGATCGTCTTCACCAAGAACACCACGGAGGCCCTGAACCTGGTGGCCGCGGGGAGGGAGTGGAGGAGGGGGGAGAACGTGGTCACCACCCTGCTGGAGCACCACTCCAACCTCCTGCCCTGGAGGAGGCCGGGGGTGGAGGTGAGGGTGGTGAGGCCGGACCGGGAGGGGAGGCTGGATCCGGGGGAGTTCGAGAGGGCGGTGGACGACCGCACCGCGGTGGTGGCCCTCACCCACCTCTCCAACGTGCTGGGGACCCTCTCCCCGGTGGAGGAGGTGGCGGAGGTGGCCTCGGAGCACGGGGCCTGGCTGGTGGTGGACGGGGCCCAGTCGGTTCCTCACCGGGAGGTGGACGTGAGGAGGCTGGGGTGCACCTTCCTGGCCTTCTCGGGGCACAAGATGCTGGGGCCCACCGGGGTGGGGGTGCTCTACGGGAGGAGGGAGGAGCTGGGGAGGCTCTCCCCCCTCTGCCCCGGAGGGGGAACGGTGAGGGAGGTGACGGGGAGCGGACACGAGTTCCTCGAGCCCCCCGCCGGGCTGGAGGGGGGAACCCCTCCCATAGCGGAGGCCATAGGGCTGGGGGAGGCGGTGAGGTACCTGAGGGCGGTGGGGCTGGGGAGCATCAGGAGGCACGAGGAGGCCCTCACCCGCCGGATGCTGGAGGGGCTGTGGGGGCTGGAGGGGGTGGAGGTCTACGGACCCCCGCCGGAGGAGGAGAGGGGAGGGATCGTCTCCTTCAACGTGGAGGGGATGGACCCCCACGAGGTGGCCTCCCTCCTGGACGCCTCGGCGGGGGTGCTGGTGAGGTCGGGGCACCACTGCGCCATGCCCCTCCACCTGGAGCTGCTGGGGAGGCCCCTAGGCTCGGTCAGGGCCTCCCTCTACCTCTACAACACGGCCGGGGAGGTGGAGAGGTTCCTGGAGGCCGTGGGGGAGATCGCACGGAGCCTGAGGTGAGGGGAGCAGGAAGCGGGGAACCCTGCGGACAAAACAACTTTATTTCATCCGCGGGACGGTTGTGCGGAAAGGGGTCTGGGGGAGTCTTCCTTGGGGCCGGCGGCACCAGATTTTAAGGACCTCTCGGTCGAGGAGACCTTTCGCCTGCTGGAGACCTCGGCAAACGGCCTGACGGGTGCCCAGGCCGATGAAAGGTTGAGGAGGTACGGATTCAACGAAGTGGCGGAAAGGGGCAGAAGCCCCGTGGTGGACTTCCTCTCCCGCTACTGGGGCCCCATGCCCTGGCTGTTGGAACTCACGATGCTGATTTCGTACCTTTCGGCTCACTACCTGGAACTTCTGGTGATCTTTTCCCTGCTCACCATAAACGCGTTGATAGGGTCGTGGCACTCCAGGAGCTCTCAAAAAGCGTTGGAGCTGCTGAAGCGGCGGTTGGCGGTCAAGGCGAAAGTTCTGCGTGACGGAAAGTGGGTGACGATCCCGGCGAGGGAGCTGGTCCCGGGAGATGTAATAGCAATCGGCCTCGGTGATCTTGTGCCTGCCGATGCGAAGATAATCAGCGAAGCTGAGATTTTAGTGGACCAGTCGGCCCTGACAGGTGAGTCCCTACCTGCGGAGCGTCATAAGTCGGATATCGTTTACTCGGGCTCCATCGTGAAACGCGGGGAGGCGAAGTGCGTGGTCGTAGGCACGGGAAAAAACACCTACTTTGGCAGGACGGCCGAGCTGGTAAGAATTGCCCGGCCGAAGTCGCACCAGCAGCAGATAATGATGGCCGTTGTGAAATACAGTCTGTACGTTAGTGTAGCCGCCTTGATTCTGGTTCTCGCTTACGCCTTTCTGCTGCACACGGATGCCATGACAATGCTGACCTTTGCCCTAGTTTTCCTGATGGGGGCCATCCCGGTGGCGCTGCCCGCCGTCTTCGCGGTGGTGCTGGCCACAGGCGCGATAGAGCTGTCAAAGAAAAATGTCCTGGTCACCAAGCTGAGCTCGATAGAGGACGCAGCCTCGATGCAAGTGCTCTGCCTTGACAAGACGGGGACGATCACCCAGAACAGTCTCTCGGTCGTGGACTCCCTTCCATTTTCGGGATTTGGAAAGGAAGAGGTTGTGCGGATGGCGAGCCTGGCTTCCAGCGTCGAGACAGGGGATCCCATGGACCTCGCCGTTATCGAGCACGCGAGGTCCACCGGCGTGGGATGGTCTGATTACTTGCAGGTCTCTTTCACGCCCTTCGACCCGACGACGAAGAGGTCGGAGGCAATAGTCGAGCACGGAGGGCAGCGGTTCAGGGTCGTCAAGGGTGCCCCGCGGGTGGTCGCGTCGCTGTGTCGAATGACGGAGGAGGAGCTCAGCGGGGTTGACCGGCTAGTCATCGATCAGTCCTCAAAGGGCTACAGGACTCTTGCCGTGGCCAGGTCGAGGGGGAGCGACCTCAGCGATCTTCAGCTGGTGGGACTTTTGGTCCTAGCCGACCCTCCAAGACCGGATTCTAGAGAAATCGTTGAGGAGATGAAGGGGCTGGGTGTGGCGGTGAAGATGCTGACCGGGGACAACGTGGCCATAGCCAAGGAGATAGCCCGGCAGGTTTCCCTCGGAGACAGGATCGTCCGGATGCCCGATCTGAGGGGAAGGAGTGAGGAGGAGCAGCTGAAAATGGTGGAGGAGAACGACGGGTTCGCCGAGATATACCCGGAGGACAAGTATCAGATCGTCAGGCTTCTGCAGTCCAGGGGCTACATAGTGGGAATGACCGGTGATGGGGTCAATGACGCCCCCGCCCTGAAGCAGGCTGAGATCGGGATAGCGGTGAGCAACTCCACCGACGTTGCCAAGGCTTCGGCGAGCATCGTCCTGACCGAGCCGGGGATGAAAGGGATCATCGACGCCGTGAAGACCAGCAGGCAGATCTACCAGCGCATGCTCAGCTGGGTGCTGAACAAGGTCAGCAAGGTGATTCAGTTCATAGGGTTGCTTGTCATCGGTTTCTTCTGGCTGCATGATCTGTTGCTTGCTCCGATAGGGATGGTTCTGCTGATATTCGCAAACGATTTTGTGACGATGTCGCTGGCGACGGACAACTCGAAGAGCACCGCGAGGCCGAACCTGTGGGATGTTAAGAAGATCACCCTGGCTTCCCTAGTGGTGGGGCTCCTGCTCGTGGTTGAGGGGGCAATCTTGATTTTCGTTGGCACGCATTACTTCCGCCTGTCGCTGGCCCCCCTGCAAACCTTTGTCATGCTGAATCTCGTCTTCAGCAGCCTGTTCAGGATTTTCATCGTGAGGGAGAGGGGACGCTTTTGGTATTCAAGGCCAGGCAGAGAACTCCTCCTCTCCAGCTTCGCCACCATGGCCGCCTTTGCCTTTCTGGGCGTCTGCGGTCTGATCGTTCCACCTGTCACGGCGCTACAAGCTGCCTTCGTTTTGGTGTTCTCCGCGCTGTTCACGCTGGCCATAGATTTTCCAAAGTACTGGGCCTTCAGAAAGCTGGGGTTGTAGCCGGAAGCCGTGGTCAACGAGCCGGTTCTAGAGCCTCATGATTTTAAGTTATCACCTGAGCGGCCACGGTAAGGTTCAAAACTATCTCTGCGATGTCGCTGCTGTATTCGGCTATTCTTCGTAGACTTTCAACTATCAATCGCACGTTTATTGAGTCCTCGCCAGGAATTTCTAGCGCCAGTTTAGTCGCCCTCTCCTCCATGGGCTTGACCCGTTCTTTTTCCGCAATTATTTCTTCGGCAAGGTTGTAATCTTCCTTGAAGAGGGTCAGCATGGATTTCTCCAACATGGCATTGACGAAAGCGCTCATGTTCTGTATTTCCCTTAGCACCCCTTTGTTCAGGGGTTTGTGAATTAACTTAACTTTCTCGGCTATCGATGCTGCGTGGTCGGCGATTCTTTCTACACTTTTAACGATTAACCTGTAACCAAGACAATCCCGCGCATTTCGCAATCCAATGCTTTTAATCGTACGCGGGTTCTGTACTGCAATCTTGATTTGCCTGATAATGTACATGCTAAAACGATCCACCTCATCATCTAGCCTGACCACCTCTTCAGCAGTCACCCTATCGAGCTTTTCCAGAGCGGAGATGGCCTCTTTTTGCATGGAGGAAGCTATTAAAAACATTCTTCTGAGGGCATCCTTAACCGAAAGTTCCGGATAGCTCAATAGTATCCGGATGGTCATCTCACTCGGAGAATCGGCGATCAGCTCTGCGCCGATAAGCTTTTCTTTGACGTAGTTTTTAATCACTTTTCGCTGGATGGGTGAAAATTTAGTTTCAGAGTTGATGTGGATTAAGTTGTATCCCACCAGATATAGGGAAATCACTTTTCTCGCGATTTTATGGGGATCCTCATCTGGAGAAGTTCCAATTTTGGCTTCAGCAACCTTCTTCTCTTGAGTTCCCGGGGGAATAATTTGGAGTGAAGCGTCTTCGAGTCTCCTGATCATCAGGCCGTCCCCTGGCTTTATCTTGTTTTCCTCCACCCAATCCTTGGGCAAAGAGACGATGTAGGTCGCGCCGCCGGTTTTCTGGACTTTTCTGACTTCGGTGGAATCGTTTTTTTCCATGGTTATTTTTATTCTCTTCCTTAACTATATATATTTTTCAGTTCCAAACATTTTGATATATAGATTATTGGGATAAAACATAAAAAAGCTTTTTTCTATATAGTGACTGAAAAAATGAAGAAAATAACAGCGGTAGGAATAACAGTGGCCGTTTTGCTAGTGGTGATGACCTCGGCGATTCTACTGTCGAGAACACCAACTACAACCTCTACGGCACGGTCCATCAAGGTTAAAGGTTCTACAACGGTTCTTCCGATAGCTCAGGCCGCCGCCGAAGCGTGGATGGAAGCGCACCCTAGGGATTCCATAATTGTTGAGGGTGGAGGATCTGGAGTCGGAATTGCCGCATTGATTGACGGGACCTGCGACATCGCCAATTCTTCGAGAACACTCAAAGAGGAGGAAAAGCAGAAGGGTCTCATCTCACACGAAATTGCCTTGGACGCCGTTTGTGTTGTAGTACACCAGAGTAACCCCGTCGGGGAGCTGACTTTGGAACAAGTGAGGAGAATATTCAAGGGGGAGATAACCAACTGGAGCGAGGTGGGTGGACCAAACCTTGAGATAGTGGTGTACACCAGGGAATCGACATCAGGAACATACGAGACCTTCGAAAGCAAAGTCATGGCGCGTGAAAACATAACGTTGAGGGCTCTGACTAAGAGTTCCAACGGAGAAATGGTTCAGGCTATTTCCGGAAACCCCAACGGCATCGGTTATGTTGGGATAGGTTATCTGGCCCAAGCCAGAGGCGTCAAGGCATTGAAGATAAACGGAGTGACACCAACGCCGGAAACCGTTCGAAATGGAACTTACCCCATTTCCCGGTTCCTATACATGATTACCAAGGGACAACCTGAAGGACTGGCAAAGGATTTCATAGATTTCGTCAGAAGTCCTGAAGGACAAAAAATAGTTGAGGAGCAAGGATTCGTGCGGTTGCCTTAATGCAGGCAAAATTTTTTCCTTTTTTAGGAGATACTCATGAAAGAAAAAATTAGGTTGAAATTATCAGGAAAGATTCTCACATTTCCCCCAGCCTCGGTTTCAATATTGGCGGTTTTTTTCATTTTTATCTTTGTCTTCAGTCAAGGTTTGCCACTTTTTAGCAAAATTAGCCCCTTCAACTTCTTTTTCAACTCTACTTGGAGACCAACTGCCACGCCACCGTCTTTCGGGATAGTGCCGTTGTTCTTGGGATCGCTCCTTGTCACATCGCTAGCGCTGCTGATCTCCGTCCCGCTGGGTCTTCTCGGAGCGATATACATCGCGGAAATCGCGAACCCAAAGATTAAGGAGCAGATCAAGCTCACCGTTGAAGTTTTATCCGGAATACCTTCGGTGGTTTACGGGTTTTTCGGGTTGAGGGTATTGGTGCCGCTAGTGCAGAAGACCTTTGGTCTCCCGACGGGAGAAACCGCGCTCACGGGTGGAATAGTTCTTTCAATAATGATATTGCCCACGATACTCAGCCTCTCAGAGGAGGCAATCAGCTCTGTGCCCGTTGAGTATAAAGAGGCTTCGCTGGCTATAGGGGCTACAAAGTGGAGGACCATAAGAAGCGTGACAATCCCAGCCGCTGCTTCTGGAATAACGGCCGCGATTATCCTGGGACTGGGCAGGGCTTTTGGTGAAACCATAGCGGTGATGATGGTCACCGGCGGAGCACCGATAATTCCCACCTCAATTTTCTCCCCGGTGAGAACGATGACGCAGACGATTGCTGCTGAGATGGGAGAAGCGGTCTTCGGAAGCACCCACTACAACGCCCTCTTTGCCTTGGGCATCGTTCTCTTCACCGTGAACCTGATTTTGAACTTACTCGCAATCAGGCTCATAAAAAAGAAAAAATGGTGAAAATGGTGAAAGCAAAAACCTGCGAGAGATTGGGATTCTGGGCGGCAAGGGTGGCCATTCTAATCTCTTTATCGATCACGGGGTACATGTTATTCTACATCATCTCAAAGGGGGCGAGCATCATAAGCTGGGATTTTCTTACAAAACCGCCGACTTCGGGAATGACCGCGGGTGGCATTTTCCCAGCGATTGTAGGTACCCTCCTTTTGGTTACCCTAGCCATCGTGATATCGCTTCCACTTGGTTTGGCGTCGGCGATTTATCTTGTTGAGTACTCTTCCAAGGAAAGCAGGTTCGTGCGCTTGGTAGAGTTAGCAGTATACAGTCTCAATGGCGTTCCTTCGATAGTTTTCGGCCTATTCGGGATGGCCTTTTTTGTCAAATTTTTGGGGTTCGGCACTTCCCTTCTTTCAGCCTCCCTTACCTTATCGCTGATGATTCTTCCCACCATTGTCGCCACCTCCGTGGAAGCGCTGAAAAGCGTTCCCGACCACTTCAGAGAAGCAAGTCTGGCCTTGGGAGCAACCAAGGGGCAAACTATAGTTAGAGTGGTCCTCCCGGCAGCCTTTCCGGGAATAATTACTGGGGCCATGCTCGGAGTGGGCAGGGCTGCGGGTGAAACAGCGCCGATCCTTTTCACTGGGGCGGTTTTTTACATGAGAGGTCTACCCACCTCCATTTTTGACCCGGTGATGGCCCTACCCTTTCATCTTTTTGTGCTCGCTACCGAGCATCCCAACATTTCCAAAGTGGAGCCCATCCAGTATGGGACCGCCTTGGTCCTGCTCATCTTGGTTCTCCTCATCTCACTAATAGCCGCCGTTATCCGTTACCGTTACCGGAGGAAGAGGAAATGGTGAAATCGAAAATCAAGTTGCAGACCAAAAAGCTGAATGTGTGGTACGGCAATATGCATGTTGTTAAAGATTTCACACTGAAGATTCCGGAAAAGAAAATAACGGCGGTGATTGGTCCGTCCGGTTGTGGAAAATCAACTTTTTTGAGGTCACTGAACCGAATGGTGGAGCTGGTTCCGGGAGCTAGGGTAAGTGGCGAGATTCTTCTTGACGGTGAAAACATCTATGACAAGGATGTTGATGAAACTGAAATCAGATTGAGAATAGGGATGGTCTTCCAGAAACCTAATCCCTTTCCCAAGTCAATGTATGAAAATGTAGCTTATGGACTCAAAGTTCGAGGCATCACAGAGGAGAAAAAGCTGAGGCTTCTTGTGGAGGAAAGCTTAAAAAAAGTTGGGCTCTGGGAAGAGGTGAGGGATAGACTAAACAGGTCGGCTTTAGAGCTATCGGGAGGTCAACAGCAACGTTTGTGCATCGCTAGGGCTTTGGCCGTAAAACCGGAGGTGATACTGATGGACGAACCCTGCTCATCCCTGGACCCAATTGCCACGGCAAAAATCGAGGATCTTCTCTTTGAGCTCAAAAAAGACTACACTATTGTGATAGTGACTCACAACCTGCAGCAGGCGGCTCGAGTTTCTGACTACACTGCCTTCATGTACGCCGGAAAACTCATCGAGCATGGCCGGACCGAAGAAATTTTCGAGAGGCCAAAGGATAAAATAACGCAAGATTACATTACGGGGAGATTTGGATGAAGCTGGGAACCAGAAAGAAGCTCTCCGAACAGCTTGAGGATTTGAAATCGAAAACGATGGAGATGGGAGCGCTCGCTTCCACGGCTGTGGAAAAGGCGGTGGAGAGCTTGGTAAAAAGAAATGTTAGGTTGGCAAAAAAAGTGATAAAAGAAGACGACAAAATCGATGATCTGGAATTTGAAATTGAGAACAATTGCATGCACGTAATAGCTCTGCAGCAACCTGTGGCCAAGGACCTGCGCACCATTGGAACCTGCCTGAAAATCATCACCGACCTAGAGCGAGTGGGCGATAGGGCTGTGGACATAGCCAATATCACCATAGAAATGGCCGGAAGAGCCCCAGTTAAACCTCTCGTGGACATCCCAAGAATGGCCGAGCTGGCGGTGGGGATGTTGAGGGACAGCATGAGAGCTTTTAAGGAAGGGAACTCTTCGCTTGCCTTTGAGTTGGGCAAAAGGGATGATGAAGTTGATCGGCTGGCGCACCAGGTCACCAGAGAGCTTTTCTCTTACTTGGTCGAAGATCCCAAAAAGATCTCTGATGCCGTTCGGCTCATGCTTGTGGCCTCCTTCTTGGAGAGAATAGCCGACCATGCCACCAACATCGGAGAGAGGGTAATTTACATGGAGAAAGGGGAAATGGTAAGAATAAACTAATTCCTACCAATTTTTTGAATTATCAGGTGTGGGACAAAAATCGATGTCGTTCCCATTAGGATGACCACATAAACCTCTTGCTGGTGTGTTTTCCCAGCCTATCCACCTTTGCAGTTTTCAGTGGGTATTAGCACAATTTATTCTGGCTAAAGTGCGCGGAACTCACCTCGACGAAGCGGAAGGTTTATAGAGGGGTTCCCATCTCCCCCTCCCTGTATGAACCTTCCCGTCCTCGTCCTGCTGGCGGTCTTCCTCCTCATCGCCCTCAGGCAGGTCCTGCTGCCCAGGAGGGGGATATGGCAGATCATGCTGGCGGGGGCCCTGGCGGTCCTCCTCACGGGCCAGATCTCCCCCCGCCGGGCCCTGGAGGCCATAGACCCCGACGTGATGCTCTTCCTCTTCGGGATGTTCGTGGTGGGGGCGGCCCTGGAGGAGAGCGGCTACCTCTCCCACCTCTCCTCCAGGCTCCTGAGGGCGCGCTCGGTGGACTCGCTGGTGCTCGGGCTGCTCTTCCTCATGGGCTTCTCCTCCGCCCTCCTCATGAACGACACCCTGGCCATCATAGGCACCCCCCTGGTCCTGCTGCTGGCCAGGAGGCACGGCCTCCCCCCCAAGCTCCTCCTCCTCACCCTGGCCTTCGCGGTCACCACGGGGAGCGTCCTCAGCCCCATAGGGAACCCCCAGAACCTCCTCATCGCCCTACGCCTGGACAGGCCCTTCCCCCTCTTCTTCAGGTACCTCTTCCTCCCCACCCTGGTGAACCTCCTCCTGGCCTACCTCCTCCTCAGGCTCTTCTACCGCAGGCACTTCGGGCGCAGGCTGAGGAGGGGTCCCCTGGAGCCCATAAGGGACCGGGAGCTGGCCCGCCTCTCCAGGCTCTCCCTGGGCCTGGCGCTGGGGCTGGTGGGGGCGAAGGTGACGGCGGCGGTGCTCCTCCCCCAGCTGGACTTCAGGCTGACCTACATCGCCCTGGGCTCCGCCCTCCCCCTCCTCCTCTTCAGCCGCAGGAGGCTGAGGCTGCTCAGGCTGGTGGACTGGCCCACCCTGGTCTTCTTCGCCTCCATGTTCGTGCTGATGGAGAGCGTCTGGTCCACGGGCTTCTTCCAGTCCCTGCTGGAGCGTACCAGCCTGAACCTCCTCTCCGTTCCCTCCATCCTGCTGGTGGGGGTCCTCCTCAGCCAGCTCCTCTCCAACGTCCCCCTGGTGGCCCTCTACCTCCCCCTCCTCCTGCACGCCGGGGCCTCCTCCCGGGAGCTGGTGACCCTGGCGGCGGGGAGCACCCTGGCGGGGAACCTCACCATCCTGGGGGCCGCCAGCAACGTGATCATCATCCAGAACGCGGAGAGGAGGGGGGAGACCCTGACCTTCTTCGAGTTCGTGAGGGTGGGGCTCCCCCTCACCCTAGCCCAGCTGGGGGTATGCTGGCTCTTCCTGGAGCTCCCCTGATCCTGATTCACCCGGGTCGGTGAAGCCTCAGATCCCCTCCAGCACGATCCTCCTCAGCACGGGATCGGGAACCACATAGACCTCCCCCCTCTTCTCCACGAGCATGGAGGCCGTCAGAGTCCTCAGGATGTCGGAGATCCTCTTGTTGTTGAACCCCCCGAACCTGCTCTCCAGCGCTTCCTTGATCTCGCTCCACCTGGCCCCCAGCGCGGCGCTCCTCAGGACCGTCAGGTAGGCCTCCTCCCCCCTGCCCTTCAGGAAGTTCCTCAGCTCCTGGCCCACCACCTTCTTTCCCTCGTTCACGACCTCCTCCAGGGCCGCCGCCCGGCTCATTTTCCTGATGCCCCTGAAGTTCCCGTAGTACGTGAGCCATCCCACGTAGCCGTCGAGCGCACCGACCGCTTCCCTCAGCTCCTCCTCCTCAGCCGAAACCCCCAGCTCCCTGAACCCCTTCCTCAGGAAGGCCAGGGAGGTTTCCTCCGAAAAGGGGGCCAGCTCCACCTTGGCCGGTCTCCTCCCGTACATCGGGGAAGAGACCTCCGGCTGGAGCAGGACGCGCATGAGGCCGAACATGGAGCCGGTGAAGATGAAGCTCACGTTGGGATAGGAGTCGTGGATCATCTTGAGCAGCTTGAGGAGCGGCCCGGAGACCCGGTACAGCTCCTGAACCTCGTCCAGGGCGATCATCACCCTCCTTCTGATGGTCCGGAGTTGCGAGAAGAGGTTCTCCACGAGCCTGGAGGCCTGGGTGGCCTCCAAGAAGGGCAGCTTCAGCGAGATCTCCCGGGAGGTCACCCTGCAGCTCAGGGCTTCGGAAAGTCGGGCGAGGAAGTCCCTGATTCCCCTGGCTCCCAGGAGGTTGAGGTACAGGACCAGCGTGTCGTCCCGGCGGGACTTCTCCGCCACGAAGGTCTCACCAGGCTGGTTTTGCCCGTCATTCTGGCTCCCACCACGGCGACCCACTCGCTCTCCGTAAGCCTCTCCAGCTCGAGGAGCTCCCTCTCCCGGCCGAACAGGTCCTTCCGGCTCTCCTTGGGCCTCAGGTCGAAGAGCATAGGTTACACCTGTAACTAGTTACACCTGTAACTTTGCCTCACGGACCCGGAACCTCGCGTTTCTCTGGGGGTGAGGACTTGAAAAAAGAGACTTGAATCAGGGTGTAGGCCGAGATAGGGGGTATCAGGAGGGGTTGTGCGGCGATATCCTTGAGCGGGTGAAGTGAGTTCGATCGGGTTGAGCCCAGAAGTTTCGGGCGGTGTTAGGCCGAGGCGGCCTGATCGAGGTACCGTGCGGGGTGGAGGAGGAACTTGAACGCGGGCAGGACGGATACGGTGCATCCATCCTTTCGGTGCTCCTCCTCAGCTTCAGGGGTTATCAGGTAGCCCCTTTTGACCCCGAACCTTTCCATGAACTTGAGGAGCCCCCCCATCTCCACCTTGCCGAACTTGACCTCCACGGGCACGGGCTTCTCCCGGACGATCACCGCGTCCACCTCGTTCTTGTAGGGATCCCTCCAGAAGAACTCCGCCCCGAGCTGGTTGACCACCGCCCACTCGAGGATGCGGGAGGCGGAGAGCTCATCCTCCCTGAAGGCCAGGTCAGCGGAGACCACGGTCGGGTAATACTTCCTCAGCTTTCTCTCCACCTTTCTCCTGCTCGCGGAGAAGTTGTAGAGCTTCCGCAGGAGGAAGGACAGTTCGAGGTACGCGAGGTGGTTGGACAGGCTCTTCCGGGAAACCCCCAGCGTCCCGGAGAGCTCCGAGAGCTGGAGGAGCTGCCCCGGCTCCTCCATCAGGAGGTTCAGAAGCGATTCGAGGAGCAGGGCGTCCCTGATCCCGAAGAAGGGAACCAGGTCCCTGAACAGCACCTTCTCCACCACGCTTTCCCTGAGGTATTTGCGGACGATCCCCTTCTCGGTTTTCCCCACCAGCTCCGGGAAGCCCTGGGTGAGGAGGAACTCCCTGAAGAGCCTCCGCAGCTCCTTCTCGTAGAGGCCGACCGGCTCGTGCTCGACGGACTTGAACTCAAGGTACTCGTGGAAGGAGAGGGTATTCACCCTGAACTCGAAGAACCTCCCGGCCAGCGTCTCCCTCGATCCCTTCCTGAGGAAGAGGGATTCGGAGCCGGACACGACGAACTTGAGGTTCCTGCGGTACAGGTCGTAGAGCGCCTTCAGCTGGTCCTGCCAGCCGGGTAGCTTCTGCACCTCATCGAGCAGCACCAGAAACCTGCCCTGCCTGAGGTTTTTGCCCAGGAGGTCCTCGTACTCCCTGAGCACGGTGCGGACTTCGACACCCCTGAACTCGTCGAAGGAGAAGTAGAGGAGGTTGGTGGGCGGATTCCCTTCCTTGACCCAGTCCTCCGCCAGCTTCAGCATGAGCATGGTCTTCCCCACCCTTCTCAGACCCGTCAACCCGATGATCTGGGGGAGGGCCATGAACTTCTGGATCTCCCCGTAGATCTCCCTGGGCCGGTACTCCGGGAGCTCGAAGGGCTCCTTCCACCAGGGATTCATCTCCACCATCGCTTCCCTAATTTTTGGCATTTTTACTTCCCCTATATTCGATTCTGTGAGAATTTTAATTACCAGATATAAAAACCTGTCTGACCCCGGGACGGCTCCCGGCTGGCCCGACCTCACGGACCAGTTCGGTGCCCGGGCTTTTAGACCGGGAGGGGGAGGGAGGAGGGTGAGGCTCACCATCGTGTACGACAGCGAGGCCCTCCCTGGCTTCGGGAGGGGATGGGGGTTCTCCTGCCTGATCGAGCGGGGGGAGGAGAGGTTGCTTTTCGACGCGGGCTGGGACGGGGCCCTCCTCTGCTCCAACCTGAGGGAGCTGGGGATCCGGCCGGAGGGGATAGGGAGGGTGGTCCTCTCCCACGCCCACTGGGACCACCTGGGGGGGCTGACCCACCTCCTGAGGAAGGGCATGCACCTGTACGTTCCCTCCTCCCTCTCCGGGCACCTTAAGGAGGAACTCTCCTCCCGCTCCCGCCTCCACGAGGTTAGGAAGGCGGGGAGGATAGGCGGGGGGATCTGGACCACGGGGGAGCTGGGAGGGGAGGTCGGGGAGCAGGCCCTGGCCCTCAAGACGGGGAGGGGGTGGATGGTGGTAGTGGGGTGCGCCCACCCGGGCCTCCGGAGGATCTTCTCGGTGGTCTCCAGGTGGGGGAGGATAGCGGGGGTGGTGGGGGGAATGCACGACTTCGAGGACTACGGGGTGCTGAGGGGCCTGGACCTGATCGTGCCCTGCCACTGCACGGCCCACAGGAGGAGGATCGCCGAGCTCTTCCCCGAGGCCTACGAGGAGGGCAGGGCAGGTCTGGAGATAATCCTCTGACCGGCAACCCTAAAGGAGGCGTGGGCCACTCTCTCTGTGAGACCGGCCGAGAGGATCACCCTGATCTCCATAGCCCTCACCACCCTTCTGGGGGCGGTGGAGGTGGGCCTCTGGTTCTCCTTCGGCCTCCTGCTCTTCCTGGCGGCGGGGCTGGACGCCCTCTTCGACACCTTCACCTCCCTCTGCGTGCTGTGGGGGCTCCGCCTCTCCAGGAAGCCCGCGGACAGGAACCACCAGTACGGGCACGGGCAGGCCGAGTTCCTGGCCTCCCTCCTGCTGGCGGGAGCCCTGGTGGCGGCCGCCGTCAGGGTCCTCACCCTGGCCCTGAGGGGAGGGACCCCTGGGGAGCCCTCCCCCTGGCTCTTCGCGGTGGCCGGGGTGGCCCTCCTCTCCTTCTCCCTGCTGGGGTACCGGAAGCTGAGGGTGGGAAGGACCTGGCACCACCCCTCCGTGGTGGCTGATGCCTACCACACCCTCACCGACGCCCTCTCCTCCCTCCTGGCCCTGCTGGGCCTGGCCTTCGTGAGGATGGGGGCGCCCTGGATGGACGCGCTGGTGGCCTCCCTGATCTCCCTCCTGATCCTCTGCTGGGGCCTGAGGGTGGGGAAGGAGGCGGTGGACGGGCTGATGGGGTCGGCCCCCCTCTCCTTCTCCTCCAGGGCCAGGAGGGCCTGCCTGGGGGTCTCCGGGGTGAGGGGCTACCACCGGTGCAGGGCCAGGAGGGTGGGCTCCAGGATCCAGGCCGACCTTCACATCCAGGTGGATCCCTCCCTGAGCGTGAGGGAGGCCCACGAGGTGGCCAGCAGGGTGGAGCGCAGGATGAAGCGCGAGATCCCCGAGCTCTCCTCCGTGGTGGTCCACGTGGAGCCCTCCGGCGGGAAGAGGAGGAGGTAAGCTATTTCTTCCCGGCTTTCCCCCTTTCCCCGATGAGGTTCAGCAGGAGGGAGAGGGAGTTCCTGGAGGGGAACGAGGTGGGGAGGCTGGCCACGGTGGGATCCGACGGCCTCCCCCACGTGGTCCCCGTCTGCTACCTCTTCGAGGGAGGGGTTTTCTACGTGGCCACCGACTACGGGACGAGGAAGTACCGGAACGTGAGGGAGAACCCCCGGGCGGCGCTGGTGGTGGACACCTACAGGCCCCACCGGGCCGTGATGGTGCAGGGGGAGGTGGAGGTGCTGGAGAGGGGGGAGGAGTTCAGGAGGATCAGGCAGAGGTTCTACGAGAGGTTCGACTGGGCCAGGAAGGATCCCTGGGAGGAGGGGGAGGCGCCCATCCTGAAGCTCAGGCCCCTCCGGAAGGTGAGCTGGGGGCTCTAGCCTTTCAGCCCCCTGCCGCAGGAGGGGCAGTAGCGGGCCCCCCTCACCCCCACCGGGGAGCCGCAGAAGGGGCAGTATCTCCCCTCCTTCGGGGCCTCCGGCTTCTCCACGGCCCTGGCGATCCTCTTCAGGTAGGGGGCCTCAGCGTACTCCTCCTGGTGCTTGAAGATCAGGTCCTTGACCTCGAGGGGCCCCCTCACCCCGTAGAGGCAGGTGGAGGGCGAGGCCAGGGGGGTCACCTCCCCCGAGACGGGTCCCCCCACCACGATGGGTCCCCCGGCCCTCCAGCCTCCCCCCGCCTGCCATCCCCTCATCCCCAGCCCAAGCCCTGACTTGGTGATGGGGATCACGTTCCCGAAGCCGAGGAGGCGACCCAGGATCCCCTGCTGAACCACCACGTCGGAGAGGTCATCGTACTGGATGTTCCGGGAGGAGATGGTGATGAACCTCCGGTAGAGGAGGATCCTCCTGTTCGTGAGGTAGTAGGTGAAGGCCCTGGAGTAGAAGAGGAGGGCCACGAGCCCCACCGCCCCGGCGGCCAGGAGCAGGGCCCCGAGGGGGAGGTAGAAGCGGCAGAGGATCAGCCCCAGCCCCAGCAGGATCCCCGCCGCCAGGAAGTGGGGGAGGAAGGCCAGCCTCTCCGGCCTCAGGACCCTCAGCACCTTCTCTCCGGGGAGGGGGGAGAAGACCCGGGGGAGCTTGTCCTCCATCTCACCCACCTCCCCTCCCGGGGGTAAAAAGCTGGCTTTTTTCCCTTCCATGCCGAGGGTGGGTGATGGAGCTGGTGATGGGGAGGGGGGTGCTGGAGGCCCTGCTGGAGAGCGCCAGGCAGCTCCACCCCAGGGAGACCCTCCTCCTCCTGAGGGGGAGGAGGAGGGGGGAGAGGGTGGAGGTGACTGAGTTCCTCCTCCCCCCCTTCGCCCAGCGGGGGAGGGGCTTCGTGGGCTTCTCCCCGCACGACCTCCCCCTGGATCCCTCCCTGGTGGGAACCGCCCACTCCCACCCCTCCGGGGACCTCACCCCCTCCCCCACCGACCTCAACCGCTTCCTGGGGAGGGTGATGGTGATAGTGGGGTTCCCCTACCGGGAGGAGGACGTGGCGGTGTACGACGGGAGGGGGAGGAGGGTGGGGCTCAGGGTGGTGGGACCGTGAGGGAGAGGATCGAGGCCTTCCTGGACAGGCGCAACGTGTTTGCGGTGGTGGGGGCCAGCAGGGATCCCTCCAAGTACGGGTACAGGGTCTACCTGGACCTCCGCTCCGCCGGCTACAGGGTCTATCCCGTGAACCCCCACGCGGAGGAGATCCTGGGGGACAGGTGCTACCCCAGCCTGGAGGACCTCCCGGTGAAGCCGGACGTGGTGAACCTGGTGGTCCCGCCCGGGGTCACGGAGAGGGTGGTGAGGGAGTGCGCCAGGCTGGGGATAAGGAGGATCTGGATGCAGCCGGGCTCGGAGTCGGAGGAGGCCCTGGCCTTCTGCAGGGAGAGGGGGATGGAGGTGCTCCACGGGGTCTGCGTCATGGTGGAGAGGAGGAGGCTCGGTCCCTGAGCCCCGGGCCCGTGACGTGGGGCTCGGGTAGGGTTAAAAGTACTCAGAAGTAAGTTACTTTAGAGTGTACAAGTGGTGAGAGGGTGCGCGACCTTTTTCTGGACAGGGAGAGGGAGCTGTCCCTGCTGAGGGAGAGATACCGGAGCGACAGGGCCGAGTTCCTCGTGATCTACGGGAGGAGGAGGGTGGGGAAGACCGAGCTCATGGAGCGCTTCCTCAGGGAGTGTAGGGGGGTGAGGCTCCTCGCGAGGGAGGAGTCGAAGGCTTTCCAGCTGGCGAGGTTCGCGGAGAGGCTGGCCGAGTTCTTCGGGGACGATTTCCTGAGGAAAACGCCCTTCACCAGCTGGGACGGGTTTTTCGAGTACCTCGCCGGGAAGGCCGACAGGAGGGTGGTGGTGGCCATAGATGAGTTCCCCAACCTGGTGAAGGAGGACAGGAGCCTGCCCTCCATCCTCCAGGACTACTGGGACAGCAAGCTGAAGGGGTCGAGGATCTTCCTCCTGCTCTGCGGCTCGAGCATCTCCATGATGGAGTCCAGCGTCCTGGGGTACCGGAGCCCCCTTTACGGCAGGCGCACCGGGCAGCTCCTGCTGAGGCCGCTGGGCTTCCCCGCCGTTCTGGACTACGCGGGGGATCCGGAGCGGGCGGTGGAGCTCTACTCCGTCTTCGGGGGCACCCCCGCCTACCTCATGGAGGCCGATCCCAGGAGGGACATCTTCACCAACATAAGGGAGAGGATCCTGAGGGAGGACTCCTTCATCTACAGGGACGTGGAGTTCGTGCTCAGGCAGGAGCTGGTTGAGCCCAGATACTACTCCTCCATCCTGCACTCGATAGCCAGGGGAAACCACCGGGTGGGCCTGATCGTGAACGACACGGGCCTGAGCAAGAGCATAGTGAACAAGTACCTCTCGGTCCTGAGGGACCTCCAGCTGGTGGACCGTCTGGTTCCGGTGACGGAGGGGAGCCGGAGCAAGAGGGGACTGTGGTTCCTGTCGGACCACCTCTTCGACTTCTGGTTCAGGTTCGTGGAGCCGTACATGGAGGAGGTGGAGAGGGGAGCGGCCGACCTCATACTGGAGGAGCACATAAGGCCAGGCTTCGACGAGTACCTGGGGAAGCACTTCGAGCGCATAGTCCGGGAGGTGCTGGAGGAGATGAACGCCAGGGGCCTGCTTCCGGCCAGGTTCACGAGCGTGGGCGGGTGGTGGCAGGGGGAGCGGGAGATAGACGCGGTGGCCCTGAACGGGAGGACGGGGGAGATCCTCTTCGCGGAGTGCAAGTGGCGGGAGGGGGTGGATGCGGCCGAGGTCCTGCGGGAGCTCAGACGGAAGGCCGGCTTTGTGGAGTGGAGGAGGGGGAGGAGGAGGGAGTACTACGCGGTGTTCGCGAAGAGCTTCAGGAGGAGGGTTAGGGAGCCAGGGGTGATGACGGTGGACCTTAGGGACCTCAAGGGAATCCTGCGGAAGGGAGCGTGAGCCCTTGAATCGGGGGCTCAGCTCCTGGTCCTGATCCTCCCTCCCCTCACGCTCTTGGCGTCCATGATGGTGATGAAGGCCTCCGGGTCCTCCCTCTCCACCGAGGCGAGGAAGGCCGAGAGCGTCCTCCTGGGGATGACGGACTGGTAGATCGTTCTGGGCCCGTATCTCCCCCTTCCCCTGAGGGTGGTGAGGGGGAAGCCCCTCTCCCTCAGCATCCTCCCCACCTCCCTCTCCCTCCTGGCCGAGATGATCTGCACCGTCACGTGGCCCACCGCCATCCTCTCCTCTATGGAGACCCCCACGTAGGTCCCGGCCGCGTACCCCGAGGCGAAGGCCAGGAAGTTCAGGAGGGTGCGAAAGCTGAGGGGGCTGTCGAAGAAGTCCCTGAGCACCCAGCAGAAGACGATCATCCAGAGGAGGGTTTCCGTGAAGCTGCAGACCGCGGCCTTGCCCCTCTCCCCCCTTATCACCCAGATATCCCGGATGGTCCCTATCCCGTTCTGCAGCATCCTGGCCAGGAAGACCAGGGCGGCCACCGCGATCCAGCCCAGCTCCACCTACTCCCCCTCCAGCCTCCTCTCCCTCCTCCCCTTCCCCTCCAGGGAGGAGAAGGGGACCCCCACCCTCTCGCACAGCCTCCGGTAGTAGCCCTCCACCTCCACCTTCCTTTCCCCCTTGGTCAGTTCCCTCCTCCAGGCCTCCAGGAAGAGGTTCTCCAGCCCCAGGAACTCGGCGGCCGAGAGCAGCCTCTTGCCCTTCCTCTCGGCCAGGGAGAACACGTCCTCCATCTTCTCCCGGTAGTTCAGGTCGCGGAGGAGGTGGTGGTCCAGCAGGATGGTCTCGGCGTCGGTCTCCCCCACCGCTCTCTTCAGGTTCTCCTTGGAGGCCTCGAAGGCCCCCTGGCTCATGCGCCAGCCCACGAAGATCGTCGGGTAGCCGTCTAGGATCATGAACTCGGGGTTCCTCTTGAGGACCCAGTCGAGGGCGGCCGGGTCGGCGAGGCTCTGGGCGTCGGACCCGAAGAGGAACCCCCCCTTCTCCACGTGGACCATCACCACGGTCCCGACCCTGCTCCCCACGTCCCCGTGCCAGACCGCCGGCGAGAAGGAGACCTCCGTGCCCCCGATCTCAAAGGTCCTCCCGTCCGCCCACTCTATCCCCTTCGCGTGGGGCGAGGCGTTCTCCTCGAAGATCCTGCCCCTGGACTTCCCGGACCGGTTGATATTCTTCGTCCTGTCCTTGGCCATGACGAGCTTTCCGCCGAAGCAGGCCCGGTACATCTCTAGGTCGTCGGGGAAGGGGTGGTGGTCGTAGTGGTAGTGGGTGACCGCCACCGCCTCCGCCCTCCCGGCGGCCTCCATGATCAGGGCCCTGGAGAGCTCCAGCGCCCTCCACTCCTCGGGGGTGGGCCCCAGCCCGTACCTGGTGGGCCCCAGCGCCACCCCGGGGTCCAGCAGGAGCCTGAGCCTCCCGGTCTCCAGCAGGGTGCACATGCTCCTCACGCCCAGGGAGTCGAAGGCCAGGGGAAGCACCCTCATTCCTCCCCCCTCTCCCGGGTCCCCTAAAGGGCTTTTGCATCTTTTGATGCTTAACCGTGCGGGACGCAGGGGGACCAAGGAGAACGTTAGGGTGTTCAGTCATCAGGTTATTCGAAATCCTTTTATATTGGACATTATATCCAACTATGAATGAAAGAAAAGAAACTCCTGATAGCGCTGATAGTGGGACTGTTCCTGATAAACGTCGCCTCAGTTGCTTATACGACAAGTCGCATTCATAATTTGCAGAACAAGTACACAGCCCTCGAAAGAAAGCTAAGTGTGATGAGGGAATCGTACTATCCCCTCTTGGTAAAAGATGCCCTCGGAAGGGTGGTGACGATTAGTTCAGAACCCATGAGGATCGTCTCGGGTGCCCCTTCTATAACGGAAATCCTCTTCGCCATAGGAGCTGGGGAGAAGGTGGTGGGCGTGGATAAGTACTCGGACTACCCGAAGGAACTCTCAGCTTTGAAGGAAAACGGCAAAATCGTCACCGTGGGTGGGGTGACTACCCTCGAGCCGGAGAGGGTGGCCGCTTTAAGGCCGGATCTCGTTCTGATCGATGCCAGCCTGCAGTCCAAGTTTGTGCCTGCTCTGGAGGAACTCGGACTGACGGTAATAGCCGTCGAGTCCAAAAGCGTGGCGGACATTCTGAAGAACATCCAGCTCATATCCAAGGTGACTTCAAAGCTGGAGGAAGGAGCGGAGGTGATCGAGAACCTGAACAACGCCATGCGAGAGGTTTCCCAAAAAGTATCCCCCCTGCCACCCGCTAGGGTTCTGTATTTGTGTTGGCTCGAGCCAATGTGGGCAGTTGGAAAAGATACGTATGCCGACAACCTCATACGGATAGCGGGAGGAGAGGGTGTTTTCAGTGACAGGAGCGGGTGGTTCGTGGTAAACCCTGAGGAGGTGGTTTCTGCGAGGCCGAGCATCATCGTGGTGAGCTCGATGGCACTCCCAAAGAGCCCCGAGGAGCTCCTCTCCTACTTGAAGAGCCAGCCCGGCTTCGAGCAGTTAGATGCCATCAAGGACAACAGAGTCTACATACTCACGGGTCAGGCCGCCAACTTGCTGGAGAGACCCGGACCGAGGGTGGCCGACGCAGTCTTCCTTCTGGGTTGTATCCTCCATCCGGAAGCCTTCCACGTATCGCTTCCCAATTTCATTAGCGAATACACCTGCTATGTGGAAAAGATAAGATGTGGATAGACTGGAAGCGAAAAAGACTGAGGCTCGCGGTCTATCTAACCCTCTTATCCCTTTCCCTCAGCCTGGCGCTGATGATTTCCTTGATGATAGGAAGCTATGCGCTTTCGCCTTCCCAAATTCTGGAGGCGCTCTTTCATCCGAAGGATCCTGTAGCCAGGAATATAGTTCTGAACTACAGACTCCCCAGAACGCTTTTGGCCTCCCTAACGGGGTTCGTCCTTGGGGTTTCGGGAGGGGTAATCCAGACTCTGACCCGAAATCCGCTCGCCGATCCTTACATAACGGGAACGGCATCCGGTGCGGCGCTGGGAGCTACCATAGCTCTCCTCACCCCTTCCCTGCCCCTCTTCGCCGTTCCATTTTTCGCTTTCGCGGGGGGTCTCTTGGCGGTGCTTCTGAGCCTGGTCTTGGCAAAAAAGGCCAGGGCGGGACCCATAGGCTTCATACTCGCCGGGATAGCTGTGGGGACCTTTTGTAGTGCCGTGTTGATGATTCTGCTTTCCCTGTTCTCACAGCAGGCCCACGGGATTTTAAGCTGGCTTTACGGTTCCTTCTCCACCTCCACTTGGACGAAGGTCAAGATCGTGATGCCCCTCAGCATACCCGCAGTTTTGTACTTGCTCACCAAAGCGAGGGATTTGAACTTGCTTCTGCTCGGGGAGGAGCATGCTTCCCAGCTCGGAATCGAGGCGGGGAGACTCTGGAAGTTCATGCTTGCGATTTCGAGCTTCGCGGTTTCGGTCTGTATCTCCTTCAGCGGAATAATAGGCTTCGTGGGGTTGGTTGCACCGCACATGGTGAGGCTGATGGTTTCCTCCGACAACCGTTTCGTTTTGCCGCTGGGTGGCCTTACGGGTGCGCTCGTGCTCCTCCTATCCGACGATCTCGTGAGGAGCCCCGTGAATCCCTTCGGGGAAATTCCGGTCGGTGCCGTAACTTCCATGATAGGAGTGCCGTTCTTCGCGTACCTCTTGTGGAAGAGGGGTGAGAAATTTGGCATGTAGCATAGTGGTAAGCGGGATCTCCGTTCGTTTCGATTCCGCGAAGATCTTGGACGGAGTAAAATTCAGGGTGAAGAAGGGGGAAGTTCTCGGGATATTGGGTCCCAACGGCTCCGGCAAGACCACCCTGCTGAGGTGCATCGCCCGAAGCGTGAGGCCCGTCTCCGGGAGAATCGTGGTTTTCGGGAGGCCGACTGAGGAGTACACGAGTGAGGAGTACTCCAAGGTGGTTTCCGCCATGCTGCCGAGCTGGCCGGGTGGTTTCAGCATGAAAGCCTACGAAATCGTTCTCATGGGCTGCAGGAACAGGTCGAGGGGCCTTTGGTGGGAAGGGGAGGAAGAGATGAAGGCCGCCGAGGAAGCCCTTCGGCTCCTCGGGGCTCTTGACCTTTCCGACAGGGACTTCGATACCCTCAGCAGCGGCGAGCAGAGGAAGGTCCTGATCGCAAAGTCTCTCGCTCAGAGAACGGATGTGATTCTGCTGGACGAACCAACGGCCTACTTGGATTTGAAGCACAAATTCGAGGTGATGAATCTGATAAGGGCCCTAGCTGAACTTGGGAAGACCATCCTGGTCTCGTTGCATGAGCTGGAGCTGGTCTCGTACTGCGACAAACTCTTGGTGCTGAAGGGCGGGAAGATCGTGGCAGCCGGAAAGCCGGACGAAGTCCTCTCCGAGAAACTCTTGGAAGAAGTTTACGGGGTCAAGGCCCACGTGAGGTGGGATAGATCACTGAACTATCCCCTCATAGTACCAAAAGTTCCGAAGGAGGGAACCATTTGTCCGAGGTCGATTTCAAAGGGGAACTTCTTAGGCTCCTAGGAGTCGTGATTTCGAGGGGATCCGCCGATGGCATACTGCTTTCGGGCGGGGTGGATTCCAGCCTCCTCGCGGCGCTCTCCTCAAGACTGGGACCGATAGCGGGTGTCACCTCCGTGTTCGAGGGGGCTCCCGCAAGCGATGCTTACTACTCCTCTCTCGTCGTCGAGAGGCTTCGCATGAGGCACGTCCTCACGAGGTACGGCCTTCAGGATGCCGTGCTGGCCGCCAGGGAAGTCGTGAAAATCACCAAGAGCTTCGACCACATTGCCCTAAGGAATGACATCTCGATCTATCTCGCGCTGAGAGCCTGCGCTGAGGGAGGAGTAAACCGGGTCATGACTGGGGATGGAGGGGATGAGCTCTTCGCCGGATACGAGTACATGACGAAGATGAGTGAAGACGAACTCTCTGCCTACATAGACTTCTTATCAAAGAACTGGACCTTCTCAACACCTCAGTTGGCGCGATCTCTGGGTCTGGAGGTAATTCAGCCTTACCTGAGTGAGGAGGTCATCGATTTCGCTAGGAGGTTGCCGTACCCCTGGAGGGTCAGGAAATCCGACGGCATATGCGGGAAGTGGATTCTCAGGTCCATGCTCGAAGACTTGGGGTTGCCGGAAATCGCCCGCAGGGAAAAGGAACCCATTGAAAGCGGGAGCGGGAGTTTCTCCCTCTCCAAAATCTTCCTCGAAGGGCTGGGTGAAGAGGCGGAGGAACTAAAGGCGAAAGCGATGGAGGAAGGCGTCACGTTCTGGAGCGATGAACAGCTCTACTTCTACAAGATATTCAGAGAAACCGTCGGGAGGGTTCCGAAGGCCAAGGAGGGTGAAAGAGGGTGCAGGTGCTGTGGTGCCCCTTTGGATCCGAGGGGGAACCGCTGCACCATTTGCGGCTTTCTGAATGGGGGACCAAAGGAGCTTGAGGGCGGGAGTGGATGTGAAGGTAAAATGCACGCAAGGTGATTTTCTTCATGGGGTTCGTAGCCAAACACGGTGGTGAGATTTTCGAAATCTCGGAGAAGATAGGCCTCCCCCCCGAGTCCATAATCGATTTCAGCTCGAGCTCAAATCCCTATGGTCCGCCGCCTCGGGTTCTCGAATCGATCAAGAACTCCCTGCCCCACGTCAGATTTTACCCAAACAGGACTTATAGGAAGCTAAGGGAAAAGATAGCTTCCTATGTGGGAGTCGAGCCCGAGAGGATTATCCTCGGCTGTGGGAGTACTGAACTGATCCACTCGATTTTCGCGAGATTCGTAAAGGGTCCCGTGATCCTTCCCCTTCCCCTCTTCAGCGAGTACGAGGCTGCTGCCGCAGCGCTGGGTCTCGAAAGGCAGTTCATAGAACCCCGCGGGTTGAGGCTGAATTTGGACGAGGCCTTAGAGACCGTCCGGCGCAGGTCATCGGGCTGCCTAGTGGTCTGCAATCCCAACAATCCCACCGGAGAGGTGCTGGAAACGAGAAAATTGGTGGAACTGGTCGAAGCGGCGAGGGACACAAAAACAACGGTAATTGTGGATGAAGCGTACTACGAGATGTCGGAGGGTGCAACAACGCTCGCAGAGTTGACCGAGGATTTTCCGAACCTCTTCGTTTTGAGATCCCTCACCAAACCCTTCGGTTTCCCCGGAGTGAGGGTGGGATACGGGGTGTGTCATTCCAGCACTGCCGAAAAATTCGAAAGCACGGCCATAAGCTGGAGGATTGGAGTGCTCGAAGAGGTGGCGGCCCTTTCGGCCCTGGAGGAAAGGGAATTCCTTCGATGGTCAAGGAAGAAGATATCCTCAGAGAAAAGCCGGCTCCTCGGGAAGATAAAAGCTATTGAAGGGTTCCTCCCCATTCCCTCCGGAGCGAACTTTTTCATGATTGATCTCAGCAAGAGCGGTTTCTCCCCCACCAACCTGAAGTGGAGGTTGTTGGCTTACGGGGTGCTCGTCAGAGAGCTGAGCTCGGTGAGGGGTCTCTCCGGTCCATACCTCAGGATCTCCGTCAGGCGTGAGCACGAAAACGAAGTGCTGGTGACCGCCCTTCAGAACCTGGCGCTTTCCCTGAAGAAGCTGTACCCAAATAATCCGGTCTGTGCCGAAAGGAGGTGTCACCGGGAAGTGGAGGATTGTAGGCTCTGCTTCTGCCCCTTCTATCCCTGTCTGGACGGGGCCACGGGAGGGAGGTTCGTGGAGAGAGAAGGTGGTCACGTTTGGTCATGCCAGGGCTGCTCTTGGGTACACCGGACAGAGGTGGCCGAAAAAGTCGTAAAAAGACTTTCCGGCATCGATCCGGGCTCCAGCGATCCCGAGAAGCTCCTGGTTATAAGGAAAAGCTTGTCGGAGGTCCCTGCTTGATACCGGAACCCCTTCTCGTGTTGTTGGTGGCTTTTCTCATGGATCTGCTGTTTGGGGAACCTCCGAATCCTCTCCATCTGACGGTCTGGATAGGAAAATTCGCAGAAGTGGCAGAGCGGCTGCTGAGGAAGACCGTGAAGCAGGAGAGGATCGCTGGGGTTCTCTTCGCCCTCCTAACGCTGTCCTTTTTCCTCTCTTTCTTGATTTTTTTAACGAGGCTCGTTTCGGGCGTGGAATGGCTCTACCTGCTGGTCTCTTCCCTGATCCTTAAGATGACCTTCGCCTTCAACAGCATGTTCAGGCACATTCTTCCCGTGATGAAAGCCCTCCACTCAGATCTCGAGCGGGCCAGGAGGAGCCTTTCCCTCGTGGTGAGGAGGGACACCTCCTCGCTCGATGGGGCTCTGGTGGCCTCGGGGGCGATAGAGACGGTTGCGGAGGGGTTCGTGGATGGTTTCCTCTCACCCGTCTTCTATTATCTTCTCTTCGGGCTGCCGGGGGCCGTGGCGTACAGGGTGATAAACACCTTGGATTCGATGGTGGGCTACAAGGACGAGCGCTACCTGCACTTCGGCTGGTTCTCCGCCAAGCTCGACACCGTAGCGAATTACGTGCCTGCCAGACTGGCCTCCCTTCTTTTCGTTCTTTCCGCCTTTATCCTCCGAAAGGACTGGAGGAGAGCGATTTCCTCGACCAGAAGGTATCATTCGGTTACGGAGAGCAGGAATAGTGGATGGCCCATGTCGACCATGGCGGGAGGCCTTGGCGTCAGGCTGGAGAAGGTGGGGTTCTACGTCCTGGGGGAAGAGTACGAATCGCCCTCCTCCGAGGATATCATGGGTTCCTTGGAGATCTTCTCGGCAGCCGCCATCCTCACCCTCCTGCTTTCGCCGCTTCTGATAACGGCCGTGGGGTGGATGCGTGAAGCGCTTCCTGTTTGAAGGAGTCCGGCTGAGGGTAGAGCCAGACGCCATCGTCGTAGAGTCCGAGGATCCGCTCAAGATACTCAGCTCCGCCCCCTTCAACGGAGGGCTAGTCTTCTCGAATAGAATCGTAAACCTCCGGGTACCCAGAGAGTTCTACAGGAACCCCCAAGAGTACCTGAAAGAGAAAAGGAGGGCTCTCGGATGGGGTGACGCCGTGTACCTGATGACGGGGGCCGACTTGACGAAGGCGGGAATCGTGAAAAGGTGTCTGGCCGGAATACGGGTGGCCGCCGTGGTAACCGCCAGCGTTTCCAACGCTACCTCGGTCACCGACGGCTGTGCCCCACCGAAGGTGGGGACCATAAACACAGTCGTTCTGGTGGACAGGAAACTGACGGATGGCTGTATGGTCAACGCGGTGGCAACCGCCACGGAGGCCAAGTGCAAGAGCCTATCTTCGCTCGATGTGAGAAGCCAGTCGAGCGGGGAGCAAGCTACCGGCACCTCCTCCGATGCCGTGGTGGTGGCCTCCGCCGGTAAGGGTAAGGCGCTCGAGTACGCAGGTTCTGCCACCCAGCTTGGGTGGTTGGTGGGTAAATGCGTGGAGGAAGCCGTACGGAAGGCTATAATGAGCCACGACGGGCTTGTACCTGACAGAGCCCTCCTTCGCAGACTCGAGGAACGTGGCATATCCCTCCAAGATTTGATCTCCACGGCTATGGAACTCTACGTGCCAAATCCGAATTTTTCGGAAGAGGAGGGAAGAAGAATATTCAGGAGGTGTCTGCTGGAGGCCATGAGCGACATCAACGTGGCGTCCCTGCTGGTGGCATCCCTAAGGCTGAACGAAGATGGGGAGCGGGGTCTGATACCTGGGCTGAACAGCCGGCGGTTCCGCGCTGACCCGGTCGATCTGGTGGCCGACGAAATCATGGGGATGTCGATAGCCATGTACATAGCGGGCTACAACGGTCTCTTCGAATTTTACAGGTTCGACAGGAAGAAGCCCGGGATTTTGAAGAGGCTTCCCCCAGTCCTCGATGATGTCATCGGGGGGCTTTTGGCGGGTGCCTCCAGCAGGATGTACTCCGAAATGCTCAGGAGGGGATCAAGATGGGCGCGGCGGAAGGGTTGAAATCCGCTTTCTCCTTCCTGACGGTGCTCCCGGCGGGTTCTGGTAGCATCGAGGAAATGGCCGAGCACGCCTATTTTTTCCCTGTGGTGGGGGCCTTCATCGGGTTGGTGAGCGGGGCTTTGGGTCTCTTGCTCTTCCGGCTATTACCAGCACCCCTAGCCGGGCTTTTGGCCCTTTTCTCGCTCCTCCTCCTCACAGGTTTGAACCATCTGGACGGTGTTCTGGATCTGGGAGACGCCCTCATGCTCAGGGGGAGCAGGGAGGAGCGCCTGCAGGCGCTTCATGACAGAAGCCATGGTGTTGGCGGTTTTACGTCCCTGTACTTCCTGCTTTCCCTGACGGCGGTCACTTTCCTTCTGCTGAGGGAACACCTCTTCGTTGCCCTCCCCGTCGCGGAGGCCCACGCCAAGCTGTCGATGGTGATGGGGGGGTGCCTGGGAAGGCCACACAGTCGGGGTATCGGGAGAAGGTTCATCCTGGGAGTCAGGAGGAAAACACGGGAGAATCTGGCCCTTGGGACCGCGGGTTCGTTTTGCTTGGCCCTCCTGCTTGCTCCACCCGCTCTAGCGGTCTCCGTCCTGTTCGTGGTCCTGCTTTTCTCAGTCATTTGGGTGAGGTACCTTCAAAGGTTGTTTGGGTGCATCACGGGCGATATGCTCGGATGCATGAACGAAATCTCCAGACTCCTTTGTCTGTTTCTTTTCTTGATTTTGGGGGAAAGCAAATGAAACTTACAGCCATCGTGATGGCGGGGGGGAAGGGAAAGCGGTTGAGCCTCGAGCTGGAAAAACCGCTACTGTTGATTGGAGGAAAGCCGATGATTCAAAGGGTCATCGAGGCCCTTTCGGCATCCCCCTCCATCGGCGAAATCGTGGCGGCAGTTTCTCCACACACGCCCAGGACCAGGGATTACCTTCTCTTCATCGGGGAAGTCACGGTTTTGGAGACCTCCGGTATCGGTTATCATGAAGATATGAAAGAGGCCATCAGCCGCCTCGGAGCGAAACCTTTTCTGGTGACCTCAGCCGATCTCCCTTTTCTTTCACCTGCGATCGTGGAAGAGATAGCGAAAGAGTACTTCGCAAGGGGAAAGCCGGCCCTCACGGTCGTCAGGCCGCTGAGGAGGCAGCTCGAATGCGAATCCATCCGCGTCGTGAGGGTAAATGGTGCGAACTATGTGCCCTGCGGGATAAATGTGGTTGATGGAAGCAAAATCGACGAGCCCTACCTCGAGGAGGATTTTTACGCCGTGGATACCCCTGAGCTTTTCAACGTGAACACCTTAGAAGAGTATCTCATGGCCAGAAGGCTTTTGAAGCGGATCCGTGAAAGGGGAGGGATTTAGTTGAGGAAAAGACATGACATCCTAACGTGTTTTTGCGAGGATAAGGGAGCAGCTTTCTTGGACAGCATCTGGGGGAAAAAGCCGCTGTTTGTGTGCGTTATCGGCACGACGGAAACGGCGAAGATACCGGGCCTCTCGGCAGCCGGTGCGAACCCGGAAGTCACGGACTACACTCCGCCCGCCGACGTGGAGTTCCTCCAGTATGGGGAATGCAGGTGTATGGAGGGAGTCCCCGTGACTCCGGAAGGCATACCCACTCCGGCCCTTATAACCAGAGTTGCGTTGAAGCTGGCGAGCATACCTCTCTTGGTGCTCAACGCCGGCGTAAAGGTGAGGCCCGAAATGCCCTATGTGGAGGTGGGCGGCAGGCCGGGGGGTGACATAAGGTCCGGAAAGGCCGTTGAGGATGCTAAGGGGGTCTTCTTGAGATCAATGGAGGTGGGAAGAACCCTTTCCGAAATGGTGGACTATCTGGTGGTGGGAGAAAGCATCCCGGGAGGCACCACGACCGCGCTCGCGCTACTGCTGGCCATGGGGATAAGTGCCGAAGGAAAAGTGAGCAGTAGCATACCTGTCAACCCGCATGATCTGAAGGTTGAGGTGGCTTACAAGGCCATTGGGGTGGCGGGCCTCTCCTCAAGAGCCGGCCCGTTCGGGGCGGTGTCGGCGGTGGGGGATCCCATGATTCCTGTAGCCGCCGGGATGATTTGTGGTGCGGCGGAGAGGGTGCCGGTTCTGATGGCCGGCGGCACTCAGATGTGTGCGGTCCTGAACCTCATCAAACATCTTTCTCCGCATGTCCTGCCGAAGCTGGCGATCGGAACCACCCGGTGGATCGTACAGGATAGAACCTCGGACATCCAGGGGTTAGTCTCGCAAATAGCCCCGGTGCCGGTTCTGGCCATCGACCTAGACTTCTCCAAATCGAAATTCGAGGGGTTGAGGGCCTACGAAAGGGGATTCGTGAAGGAAGGCGTGGGGGCAGGAGGATCCTGCATAGCGGCCATCGCGAAAACAAAAGGTTCGCTGGACGGATCTTCCCTGTTGAGGGAAATTGAAAGGAGCTATGAATGGTTGCTAGGCAAGCTCAATCGAGGAGAACGGACGGAGCACCGGAGGGCATGAGGGGAATTGCATCACCGGTTACACCACGCGTAATATGTAATACTCTCGGTGATCCTCCACCGCAACTTTTTGATACTCCACCCTTTCCCGATGAAGAGGACTGTCGATGACCACCGTGTGATATTCTCCTCGCTCACCTAGCGGATCCAGACCGTTGATCTTGCAGCTTTCCCCGAGCTCTATAGCGTTTTCCCTGCTTACTTCCATGCCAAGCCACCTCTCCAAATCTTTCCTACAACCTATCACCAAAACCCTCAACCCATCTTTGAACTCTCTGTGGAGGAGTTCTTCCGGGTCCTCCCCCCACAGAGGCTCTACAAGACTCGCACCCACCTCCCCCGCTATCTCCTCCATGTATCTCAGATGTTCCTCCACGTTAACATCACCGGCAACCATTTCCGAAGCCCCTAACCTCTTGAGGGTTTCCACCGTTTCCGCCCTCTCATGGCCCTTTCGCAGGGGTTTTACCAGCACCGGTACACCGGCTTTTAGGTGGGCCTCAACGGACTTGCCCATGTTGAGGAGGTGGGGGCTGGGTCTGGGGAACTCGTATGAAAGCATCAACGCCAAATCCACTTTGCCCACCTTCATCAATGCGTAGAACGAGTCTTTACCACCCGAGCTGAGAAGTATCCTCAAAACTTTCTCCCCCAAGTAGACTTCCCGTTCTTGTCGGCAGACGAGAAACTATGGGTTCTCTCCGTCGTTTTCTCTTCACTCAGTCGGAGGACCATCTGGAGGTGAAGGAAGTAGCCAAAAAAATACTTTGGGTTTCAAGCTTGCGATCCCCGCTTCTAGGCGTAAGCTCTAGATTCCAGTTCCTCGGTTCTGGGCCCTCAAACGAACTTAAATTTAGGACCAACCTAACTTTTGGGATGGAGCTCACCAGGGTGGAGGCCAGGTACCTCCAGCTCCTCTACCGCAGGCAGGAGGAGGAGGGGAGGAGGGCGGGGACCCTCCAGCTGGCCAGGGAGATGGGGGTGAGGCCCGCCACCGCCACCGGGGTCCTGAAGAGGCTGGCGGAGAAGGGGCTGCTCAGGCACACGCCCTACCGGGGGGTGGAGCTCACCCCCTCCGGGAGGAGGATGGGAAGGGAGCTCCTGAGGAGGCACAGGGTGCTGGAGGTCCTGCTCGTCAGGCTGCTGGGCTACGACAGGGAGACCGCCTGCAGGGAGGCCTCCAGGCTCGACTCCTCCGTCTCCCCCTCCCTCGCGGACTCCCTCTGCAGGTGGTGCGGTCATCCCACCCTCTGCCCCTGCGGCAGGCCCATCCAGAGGTGCGGGGGTGAGTGAGTGCCCCGGCTTCTGACCATCCTGGGAGAGCTCAGGCGCCACGCCCCCTTCACGGCCTTCGGGGCCCTCACCGGGATCCTCCTCCTGGCCTTCTCCAGCTCCCTGGCGGCCTTCCCCTCCGAGGAGGCCTTCCACCTCCTCCACCCCCTCCACCTCTTTCTCAGCGCCCTGGTCACCACTGCCATGTACCGGCTCCACCGGGGAGGGTGGAGGTCGGCGTTGCTGGTGGGGTTCGTGGGCTCGGTGGCCATCTGCACCCTCAGCGACATCTTCCTGCCCTACCTGGGGGGCCTGGCCCTCCGGGTGCCCATGAAGCTCCACATCTGCCTGCTGGTCCATCCCTGGCTGGTCCTCCCGGCGGTCCTCCTGGGGATAGGGGCGGGCCTGCTCCACCCCACCACCAGGGTCCCCCACGCCGGCCACATCCTGGTGAGCACCTACGCTTCCGCCTACTACCTCCTCTCCTACGCCTCCCCCTCCCGCTGGCTCCCCCTCCTCCCCTGGCTCTTCCCCCTCCTCTTCCTGGCCGTCTGGCTCCCCTGCTGCACCAGCGACATCGTCTTCCCCCTCCTCTTCGTGAAGGGGGAGGCCCCCTGCTCGGCCCGTGGGGAGCAGGCCGCCTAGTCCCTCAGGATCCTCCCCACCTCCCCGATCAGCCCCCTGCCGAAGCGGAAGAGGTAGTTGGGGTGGGGGGTGAAGAAGATCTCCCTCCCCTCCCTCTCCACCCTCAGGATCCCCCTCAGGTCCTCCGGGGGCTCCAGGCCCAGGATCTCCCCCACGGAGGCGGAGGCGAACCTGCCCATGGCCACCACCCTCTCCGGGCGCAGGAGCTCCAGCTCCCCCCTCAGCAGGGGGACGCAGTTTCTCCTCATCCCCTCCAGGCTCCTCCGGTCGGGGGGCCGGCACTTCACCGCCGCGGTGAAGAAGACGGAGGACCTCCTCAGGGTCTCCAGCACCTCCTCCATCCTCACGCCCAGGAGGAGGCTGAGGGAGAGCCTGAGCCTGTCGAAGCTCTCTAGGTGGTAGAGGGACCCCACCTTCCTACCCGGGGGAGGGGACTCCCCTATGGCCAGCACCCTCACCCTGGGGGGAAGCCAGGAGTAGACGCGGTGGAGCACGAAGGGCTGGTCCACGAAGGAGCACCGGCGGCAGGAGGCCACCCTCCTCTCCAGCTTCCTCGCGTTCTCCATCCCTCGGGGATGGGTGGGCGGGCTTTTAACTCCCCCTCCGAAGAGGCCGATGGATCTCAGGTTCGTGCCGGTCTTGGGCCTCCTCTCCTTCCCCCCGTCTCCCTCCTCAACTGGCACGCGGTCGTTCACGGGGTCGCACCCCAGCTTCATGGCCTCCTCGAGGGCCCGGTGGCGGAGCCATCCCCAGCCCCCGGTTGAGGGTTTTTTTCGTTTCGGGTAAGCTACAACACCCTTTGGGTCTCAGCCCAGGGCCTCGAAGAGCCTCCTCTGCAGCTTCACCGCCTCCTCGGGGAGGTACCTGGGCCCCCCCAGCAGGAGGGAGAGCACGTAGCTCCTGCTCACCCTCTCCAGGGTCTCGGAGACCTCCAGGGCGTGGTCCAGGTCCCTGCCGCAGCACAGGGCCCCGTGGTTGGAGAGGAGGACCGCGTTCTTCCTCCCCAGGGCCCTCAACGCGTTCCTGGCCAGCTCCTCGCTCCCCGGAGGGGCGTACTCCGCCACCTCCACCTCCCCCCCGAAGAGCACCACCACCTCCTCCAGGAAGGGGGGAATCCCCAGCCCCACCGCCGCCAAAGCGCTGGCGCAGACGGGGTGGGTGTGGATCACCGCCCCCACCTCCGGCCTGGCCCCGTAGACCGCCAGGTGCATCCTGGTCTCCACGGAGGGGGTCCTGCCCTCCAGCAGCTCCCCCCTCAGGTTCACCACCGAGACCTCCTCGGGCCTCAGGCTCTCGTAGGGGACGCGGCTGGGGGAGATCAGCACCAGCTCCTTCCCCGGCACCCTCAGGCTGAGGTTCCCCGCGCTCCCCGCCACCAGCCCCCTCTCCACCAGCCTCCTCCCGGTCTCCACCAGCTTCCTCTTCAGCTCCTCCAGCTCCACCTTCCCCCTTCACCCTCTCCCCCTTTATCTCCTACCGGTGGGCTCGAGCCGGTAGCTTCAGCAGAGGCCTTACCCTATGGGTGGGGGTGGGCCCGACAGGCACCTCTCATAGCTTCCCGCAGCTTCCAGAATGGCAAAGATATAAGGGTGAACGAGGAAAAATGCTGGGAACGTGAAAGGGAAAATAGCTGGCCTAGTCGTTGTCGTTCTCGCCTTGACCCTTGTTTTCCTCACCATTGGTAGGAGCGAAAGGCAAGAGGCACCGACACCGGTCCAGGATAACTGGCAGGAGGCACTTTTCGACCAGAGCCTTCCGGAGGGTACGCTGGAGTTCACCGCCCTCCCGGCAGATCTGAACGACTTCCAGTACATCACCCCGCTGGGCAACATGAGCCCCCCCGGCCACACCGCCCCCACCGATCACATCTACTTCGTTCACGAGTGGCGGTCCGCCGGCAGGCCGGTATACGCCCCGGCCGGAGGGAAGATCCTCTGGACCCAGCCCTTCAAGTGGCCGGATGGAGTGGAGCACAGCGTCGACATAGGGGTTACCAGGACCTGCACCTACTATATGGCCCACCTGGTGCTGGACGAGAACCTGAAGGTGGGGGACTACGTTCAGGCCGGGCAGAGGCTGGGTGTGATCAGCAGGTACGCGGCGGCCTTCGACCTGGGGGTGATGAACAGGAACCTCCTTCAGCCCTTCGTGAACCCGAAGAGATACGGGTACACGCAGCTCTACGGGGACTCGCCCCTGAAGTACTTCGCGGAGCCCTACAGGTCCCAGCTCTACGCGAAGGTCAGGAGGGAGGGCGAGGACAAGGATGGGAGGTTCTGCTACGATCAGAGGGGTAGGCTCATCGGCACCTGGGTGGAGGAAAACGCCCCTCCCGATCCCTTCAAGGTGCCGGACTGGGGCAGATACCAGCTCTCCTTCGCCTACGACGTGTACCGGCCCACCCTGATCAGGATTTCCCTAGGTGACGATTTCCCCGCCCTTCCTGGGGATCCCCTTTCCCTGCTCCCAGCGGGCCTCTACTTCGTTCAGGATGGGGCCGTACCTCCCGAAAACGTCACGCCCGCCTCGGGGAAGGTGACCTACTACCTCTACGGTGAGGCGGGAGCGGGACAGTTCCCCCCCACCAGAGGGGAGAGGCGGGGCTTGTTCATCGTGCAGATGCTATCCGAGGACAGGATTAAGGTGGAGGCCTTCGGTGACACCACCTCCACCACCAGGGAGTTCACCTCCAGGGCAAGGATTTACGTGCGGTGAGCCCGGGTTTTACTCGAAGGAGGCCACGGAGTAGCAGTGGAGGCTCGGGACGGTGAAGGTCACCTTCCCGTTCTCGACGGCGTATTCGAGGGTGGTTTCAGCCGCGTCCGGGCTCACCAGCCTCAGTGTTTTTCCCTCCAGCTGCACGCCCTCGGGTATGGTCAGGGTGAACTGGAGGTTGGTCAGGTCCCGGAAGTCACGCGTTCCCCGGTCGTAGGAGTAGTTCAGGAGGTGCAGGAGCAGCGAATCCCCCCTTCTGTAAACCACCACCCCCAGATTTGCGGGGGCGTTCGTTTCCAGCCCCAGGTCCGCCACCAGCCCCTTCAGGGTGGGGAGCAGGAGTTCGTCCCTTGGGAGATCATCGCACCTCACCACCTTTCCTCCCAGCGAGGTGTACTGGGAGAGCAGGGCCTGAAGCTCCGAATCCAGGTCGTAGTACCTCGGCACGATTATCGCCCTGTACCTCCTCATCTTCTCCAGCGTCAGGGATTTCTGCACGAAGACCCCGTCCCCCTGATAGAGGACCTCGAACGGCACGTGGGCCTCCTGCAGGATCATCCCCAGGTTCTCGAAGCTCTCCCAGGACAGGTTGGCCTGCCAGGTGTACCGGTTGGTGAGGGTGGAGTGCAGGTCGTGGAGGAGCGCCACGGTGGCCACCCTCTCCAGGTTCTCGTAGTACTGGGGGTGCTCGGCAAAGAATCTAGTGTAGGGGGAGATCTTGTCCGCCTCTATGGTGTAGGAGCCGCCCCCGTAGACCCAGGCCTTGTAGGGGATCATGAAGGAGGCACCGCAGGCTCTGGCCTCCGCCAGCCAGTGTCTCCAGAGCCACCACTCGTCCTCGGAGAGCTGTTTTAGCTCAAAGACATCGGGGAAAGCTGAAAACGGTTTCTCCGGGTCGAGGGCTTCGGCCAAGAGATAGGTGGTGAGGTTCTTTCCCGGAAGTGGTCTGAGGTAGTGTCTGTAGGCCCCGCTGACCTCCGCGGTTATGGGCATCTCGTGAATCACGAAGTCTAGGAGGGGAACGAAAATCTGGTGGTTGGGCTCCAGCCCGTAGGTGTTCGCCGTCACCGGGATGTCCCACCCCACCGCCTGCCTAGCGTGCTGGATGAGCTCCCCGATGAACTTCGTCCTGTTCCAGTACCTAGCTTGGAGATACACAACCTGAAGCTGGGGGTTCGGATCATCCCACCATTGAGTACCTCCATGTGCCAGCAGGTACTCCCGGTAGTTGAAGGTGGAGAGGTCGGTTATCCCGAAGAGCCTCTGCAGCTCGTTCGGGGAATAGTGCTCGGCCAGG
>Ga0080004_1111045_pt1 | contig 59178 bp, 70 predicted proteins | sample WasSprMetagenome_FD_69207 | JGI IMG/M metagenome (GOLD analysis project Ga0080004, IMG submission 69207) | Sulfidic aquatic microbial communities from Washburn Spring, Yellowstone National Park, USA - WS (SPADES assembly) (version 2) | ecosystem: Environmental > Aquatic > Thermal springs > Hot...
AACGGAGAGAATCAGCTTCGTCTTGGTCAGAACTATCTCCTCTTTCATCGTATAAACTTGTTTAAACTAGTATTTAAATCTAACGGTTGGCGGTTGATGAGTCCGCGGGCTTAATAGATACCACTTTTTACATTTTTCAGAATGGTGCTTGAAACATCAACGGTTGGATTCAAAAATAATCCATCGAGAAGGTCAGCGGTTATTTACAAGAGGGAAAAGAAAGGAATGAAGCGAACGCTTGAGAACCTTGCGAAAGCCTTTGTGGGGGAAAGTCAAGCAAGGAACAGATATACTTTTTACTCAAAGGTCGCGAGAAAGGAAGGATTCGAACAGATTGCGGAGATTTTTCTGATTACGGCAGAAAACGAGAGAGAACACGCCAGTCAACTGTTCAAGCTCATCAATGAGCTGAAGACGAAGGCAGGGGAGAAGCTCGGCGAAATCAAGGTAGAAGCGGCGGTCCCCCTGACGCTCGGCACCACGGCCGAGAACCTGAGGGCAGCCATTGCGGGCGAGAACTACGAGCACACGAAGATGTATCCCGAGTTCGCCGAGGTAGCCGAAAAGGAGGGCCTACCGGAAATAGCCTCCCAGCTGAGGGCGATCGCCGTGGCCGAGAAGCACCACGAGGAGAGATTCTCGAAGCTGCTGAAGGAGGTGGAGGCCGGGACCGTCTTCAAAAAGAAGAAGAAGGTCTGGTGGGTCTGCCGTGAGTGTGGGTATGTTTACTATGGCACGGAGCCCCCGGAGAAGTGCCCGTCCTGCGGTCACCCGAGGAGCTTCTACCAGCTGAAGTGCGAGGAATATTAAGATGGCCGTAGTGCACGGCGTTTATCGGTGCAATATCTGGGGCAACATAGTCGAGGTTCTGCAAGCTGGAGCCGGGGAGCTGGTCTGCTGTGGAAGGCCGATGGAGTTGCTAACGGAGAAGACGGAAGGCGTGGGGAAGGAGAAGCACGTGCCGGTGATTGAGAGGACGGAGAGGGGCGTGAGGGTAAAGGTCGGTGCGATTCCCCACCCCATGGAGGAGAAGCACCACATCCAGTGGGTAGAGATCATTGCCGACGGCGCGGTCTATAGAAAAGACCTGCAACCGGGGGACAAGCCCGAGGCGGAATTCGAGATCAAGGCGCAGAAGTTGAAGGCAAGGGGGTACTGCAACATCCACGGGCTGTGGAAGGTATAGGGTTTGGCCTACGGTCCTGGTCTCTTGGTTTAGCCCCAGCGCTGGGGACAGGGTAGGCTGGCCGCTACTAGGAGGAGGTCGTTTAGAGTTTGGGGGAGCGCAGCTTCCAGAATTACAAGGGTATAAGAGTGAACGAGGAAAAATGTCGGGAGCGTGAAAGGGAAAATAGTTGGCATAGCCTTTGCAGTTCTCGCCTTAGCCTTTCTTATTTTCTTAGTCATCGGTGGTAAGGAAAAAGAGGAGGCGCCGACACCAGTCCAGGATAACTGGCAGGAGGCACTTTTTGATCAAAGCCTTCCGGGGGGACGCTGGAGTTTACCTTCCTCCCGGCAGACCTGAATGACTTCCAGTACATCACCCCGCTGGGCAACATGACCCCTCCCGGCCACACCGCCCCCACCGACCACATCTATCTTGTCCACGAGTGGCGGTCCGCCGGCAAGCCGGTATACGCCCCCGCTGGAGGGAAGATTCTCTGGATTCAACCCTTCGAGTGGCCAGATGGGGTTGAGCACAGTGTTAGCATAGGGGTTACCAAGACCTGTACTTACTATATGGCTCACTTGGTGCTGGACGAAAACCTGAAGGTGGGGGACTACGTCCAGGCCGGGCAGAGACTGGGGGTGATTAGCAGGTACGCGGCGGCCTTCGACCTCGGGGTGATGAACAGGAACATCCTCCAACCCTTCGTGAACCCGAAGAGGTATGGGTATACGCAGCTGTATGGGGACTCGCCGCTGAAGTACTTCGTGGAGCCCTACAAATCCCAGCTTTACGCCAAAGTCCTCAGGGAGGGCGAGGACAAGGACGGAAAGTTCTGCTACGATCAGAGGGGTAAGCTCATCGGAACTTGGGTGGAGGAAAACGCCCCACCTGACCCATTTAAAGTGCCGGACTGGGGCAGATACCAACTTTCCTTTGCCTACGACGTTTATCGACCCACCCTGATCAGGATTTCCCTCGGGGACGATTTTCTCGCTCTTCCTGGAGATCCCCTTTCCCTACTTCCCGCGGGCCTCTACTTTGTTCAGGATGGAGCTATACCCCCTGAAAATGTCACGCCCTCTTCGGGGAAGGTGACCTACTACCTCTATGGTGAGTCGGGTGGGGGCGAGTTCCCGCCCGTCAGAGGAGAGAGGGGGGTCTGCTCATCGTGCAGATGCTCTCCGAGGACAGGATTAAGGTGGAAGCCTTCGGCGACACCTCCTCCACCACTAGGGAGTTCACCTCTAGGGCCAGAATTTACGTGCGGTGAGCTGGTTTACTCGAAGGAAACTACGGAGTAGCAGTGAAGGCTGGGGACGGTGAAGGTAACCTTCCTGTTCTCGATGGCGTATTCTAGCGTGGTTTCAGCCGCGTCCGGGCTCACCAGCTTCAGCGTTTTTCCCTCTAACTGTACACCCTCGGGTATGGTCAGGGTGAGTTGGAGGTTGGTCAGGTCTCGGAAGTTACGCGTTCCTCGGTCGTAGGTGTAGTTCAGAAGGTGCAGGAGCAGGGAGTTCTCTCCCCTGTAGACCACCACCCCCAGATTTGCGGGGGCGTTCGTCTCCAGCCCCAAGTCTGCCGCCAGTCCCTTCAGGGTGGGGATCAGGAGCTCATCCCTCGAGAGGTTATCGCACCTCACCACCTTTCCCCCCAAGGAGGAGTACTGGGTGAGCAGGGTCTGAAGCTCCGAGTCTAGGTCGTAGTACCTCGGTATGATTATCGCCTTGTACTTCCTCAGGTTCTCCAGCGTCAGGGATTTCTGCACGAAGATTCCGTCTCCACGATAGAGGACTTCGAAAGGTACGTGGGCTTCCTGCAGGAGTATTCCGATGTTTTCAAAGCTCTCCCAAGCAAAGTTTGCCCGCCAGGTGTACTGGTTGGTCAAGGTGGAGTGCAGGTCGTGGAGGAGCGCCACGGTGGCCACCCTCTCCAGGTTTTCGTAGTACTGGGGGTGCTCGGCAAAGAACCTAGTGTAGGGGGAAATCTTGTCCGCCTCTATGGTGTAGGAGCCACCCCCGTAGACGTAGGCCTTGTAGGGGATCATGAAGGAGGCACCGCAGGCTCTGGCCTCCGCCAGCCAGTGCCTCCAGAGCCACCACTCGTCCTCGGAGAGCTGTTTCAGCTCAAAGACATCGGGGAAAGCTGAAAACGGTTTATCCGGGTCGAGGGCTTCGGCCAAGAGATAGGTGGTGAGGTTCTTTCCCGGAAGTGGTCTGAGGTAGTGCCTGTAAGCCCCGTTGACCTCCGCGGTTATGGGCATCTCGAAGATCACGAAGTCCAAGAGGGGAACGAAAATCTGGTGGTTGGGCTCCAGCCCGTAGGTGTTCGCCGTCACCGGGATGTCCCACCCCGCCGCCTGCCTAGCGTGCTGGATGAGTTCCTCGATGAACTTCGTCCTGTTCCAGTACCTAGCTTGGAGATACACAATCTGAAGCTGGGGGTTGGGATCATCCCACCATTGAGTACCTCCGTGCACCAGCAGGTACTCCCGGTAGTTGAAGGTGGAGAGGTCGGTTATCCCGAAGAGTCTCTGTAACTCTTCTGGAGCATAGTGCTCGGCTAGGTAGTCGTTAAAGGCCCGCATACAGTAATCGCAGAAGCAGTCTGCGGTGTCTCCAGGTTCATCGATGAGGATTCCGTCCACGCCACCCTTGGCCTGCTCCTCGATTCTGTTTATGAGAAACTCCCGCCACAGGGGATGGTTGCCGCACATGTTGTACAGCCCTTCTATTCCCAGCAGGTTTATGATGTTGCCGTGGATGTCCCTCTTGGCGGCCTCCTCCCTGAGCTGCAGGTTTTCGGTGGTAGTGGATTGCCCTGTGGGAAGATTGGCGGTCACCTTGAAGCCGTTGCGGTGTAGCGTCTTCACGTAGCTCCAATCGTACTCATTAAAGCCCAAGTAGTAGACGGAGAAGGCGGTACCCGTCGCACCCATCTCCTCCAAGTATCTGCTCGGGGGTTGGTCGAAGACCCAAAGGTTGCCTTTGTTTAACCAGTCTCGACTGAAAGTGTACCAGTTCTCTTCTTCTTTTCTACTGGTGGGATGAAAAAGAAGAACCGCGGCACTCGCCAAGATTGAGAAGATTATTATAACAGTAAGGACGATTCTTTTCATCTACTGTTAGGGGTCGAAGACCCCGCTGGTTTTTGCCATCAATGGATGTTTTGGAGGTATAAATACTCGCGCGTAACGGCGGAAGAGATTTCAGAGTCGGCTTATTTCTGAAATCAAGCTTATGTATTCCTCCTTCACTTTTTCCATGTATTCGGGATTGAGCGTTCCATGTGGGGTCGGGGTCTCAAAAATCCTCCTTGGGAATTCAACCTTTTCAGGGTCGAAGCCCTCTCGCAACTTCAGCCTGTATTTCTCGGAGTATATCTTCTTTCCGAGATTTCTGAGCTCATCCGCGGTTTTCTCCATGCCAAGAGGTTTCAAGGCCTCTACCACGATTTCTGGTTCATACACCTTTCGTGCGAATAGACAAATCGCTAGGCTTGTCAAAACCTGCCTCCAGCACTCCTCCTCGTACAGCTTTGTTACGAGTTCCTTCGGTTCGGGGGTCTTTCCCACGGTCTTCTGATCTAGGTCGTATCCGGCACTGTCTAGGTGGCTGTGTCTCGCTCCGAAGGCATAGTTGGCGTACGCGGCTGGTCCTGTGTGATATCCCGCCATCTCATTTCCGCTGAGAGTTAGGGCGAACTCTCTTCCTCCCCACTTTTTCGTTGCGTATTCCAGTCCTTTGGCCAAATCCTTGTAAAGATCGGTGGGTTGTTCTACCAGATAACGGACGGCTTTCTTGTAGGACTCGTAATCACCGAAGCTCAGTTTCAATCCCCCAAGGTCGCTTTCCTTGATGAGACCCCTCTGATAAGCTTCGGTCGCCCAAGCCAGAATCACCCCCGTGCTCATGGCATCCAATCCCAAAGAATCAACCAAATCTATCAGTTCCAGAAGAGGTCTGGCTTCTGTTGCACCTAGCATGGAGCCCAGGGCGTAGATAGGCTCGTAATCATAGCCGATGAAGGTGGTTTTATAGAAATACGGCTCGTCTTCGTATGGTTCCCTTAGGGTTGCAAGGTGTATACAGGCAACCGGACAGTGAGCGCACGAAACCCTCCGCCCCAGGTAGTTGGAGGCTATGTATTCACCAGAAATCTTCTCCGCCGTCTCCAAACTTGAGCTCTGCAGGTTACGGGTGGGAAGAGCCTTCAACGCATTCAGAGGGCCAACGTTGACAGGTGTACCTATCTCGTGATATTTCTTCATGAGAGGACTGGCTGTGATTAAACCGAAGATTTTGTCATATACTCGGCGATAGGCCTCTTTATCCACCACTTGGATTGACCCTTTTCCGCTGACTACCAAGGCCTTCAGTTTCTTGCTCCCGAAGACGGCTCCAAGCCCAAGTCTTCCAAAATGTCTGTAAGTTTCAGTGATGACGCTAGCATATGTCACGAGTTTTTCTCCCGCTCTTCCTATGCGCATGATGGTTCTCAAACCCGAGCCTTCCTCAACCTCTCGCAAAATCCTTCCCACAGTATTGCTGTTTATTATCCCCCAGAGCGCGCGGGCGTCCCTGAAACGTATCCTATCTCCGTGAATTGATACCCAAACAGGGAGATCGCTGGCCCCTTTTATCACAATGGCTCCGTACCCGGCTAACCTTATGCTAATGGCACTTCTTCCTCCCGCATGACTTTCACCCAAGTTTCCCGTGTGTGGACTCTTGAACATGGCAATGGTCTTGGAGGCGGTTGGATAGAGTGCTGTAAGCGGGCCCACTGCCAGTACCACCACATTCTCTGGTCCCAACGGATCGGCGTTTCGAGGGAGTTCTTCCTCGAGCAGTTTGGTCGCCACGCCAGTACCGCCCAAATACTCCTCAAAAAGCTCGGGTATCTCCCGAATCCAGTAACGCTTGGAGCTCAGGTCTATGTAAAGGACTCTGGTGGGTATGGCTCTCATGTTTGGTAGGAGATTACACCATACGGGCAATATTTCGCGCACTGCCCGCAATGAGTGCAGATAATGGGCTTGTTGTTTTCAGAGTCCCACTGTACAGCCCCAATTGGACATGCTTCTTTACACCTTTCGCAGCCTATGCACTTGTTTGGATACAGAAGGACTCCTCCTCCCTCTCTCTTGACCAAAGCGTTAGTCGGACAAACCGCGGCGCAGGGAGGGTCTTCTTCACAGGCTCGGCAGACCACTACCCTGAATCCCCTCTCCACTCCTCCCACGCTTGAGATGTGGATAGCAGACTTGGCTAACCCTCCCTCTCCAAACCTACGGGAGCATGCAAACATGCAAGACATGCATCCCACGCACTTGTCCACGTCCACGATTAGAAGCTTTGGCATGCTTAACTTTCTATCGGTGCAGTTTTTATCTCTTTCGACAAAAACGGCTTGAGTTTTCTTTTGAGTTTTGCAAGTTCCCTGCTTACTCCCATTTCCTTACAAATCTTTTCCAAATACTTCATGTCGAGCTTTTCGAACTGTCGTATGTATATAGCTTCTGCGTCTTTCAAGTCTTGCTCACTTCCATAGAGAAGTTTGGAGGCAATCAGGTCTTCAGCTGTTGCAATGTATATCTTAATCCCTTTATATTCAAACGGAATCCTTCGTTCAAAGGTGCGTCGGTCGGCTTCCGTGTAAATCCCTTTAATATCCAGTCTGAACAGGGATTTCTTGTCGAGTATCGTGCAATGAGTCTTTTCCCTGAGTGCTGTTTTTAGTTCTTCGGCATTGACCCAAAAATCTTTCTGAGTCAAAAACTCGGCTAATTTAGGGATTTCGTCTTCACTTATACGAAGAATTAGGTCCAAATCCATGGTGGTTCTAGGTAGCCCATGGAAACTGACCGCTAGGCCGCCGACCAGTACATAGCCTATTTTTTCCCTGTTGAGGAAATCGCAGACAAGCCGGATTATTTCCTCTATTTCTCGCAAGCGGCTTTATGCATTTTTACGGCAAAAGTCGTCAAATTCAATCCCTGCCTGAAAGTTTCTTCGCCACTAAAGCTTCTGGCTCGCAAAGCCTCAGCTCTTAAATCTTTTTCTCTTACCTCTCTCACCTTCCTCCTGAGTTCACGAAGCTTTTGTTCTTTTTTCATCCTAAACATCAATTTTTCATTTTTTACGCTCTCTCATAAATGTCACCTAGTTTATCTGCGGTTCAAATAGGAAACCCTTGGTCGGCAGTTTCAAGAGAGATAAACTCAGGTCGAGATGATGAAAGGGGTGTATCTTCTTTGAGATCCGAATTAATAGCTTTTCGCCAATAAGGAGGATTTCCCTTTTTCTCCACAAACAAGGCAGTTCCCCTCAACTCCCTCCACTTCTTGTCCCAGAACGCTCATTCCGGTTTGCGTCTCAAGTTGTTCGGCACATTCCTTCTTTCCACACCAGAAGAACCTGAAAATCTTTCCTTCTCCCTTGAGGTCCTCAAAAGACCGAGCTTCTACCACTTTTTCCTTTATCTTCTCTTTAGCTCTCCGTTTTAGCCTTCTCTCAACTTGGTCAAGAATCTCTCGCGTCCTGCTTTCAAGCTCCTCCAAAGGCACCTCTATCTTCTCTCTATTATCCCGCGCCACCAATGTGACCCTTCGGCTTTCCATCTCTTTCGGGCCTATCTCTATCCTGAGAGGGACACCTTTCCTGTCCCACTTGTAGTACTTCTCGCCCGGCCTTTGTTCACCGGCATCGAGCTCCACCCTTAGTCCCGCTCTTCTCAATCTTTCTTCCACCTCCCTCGAGAAGGGGAGCGGGTCGCAACCCTCGAACGGTATGGGGATTATCACCACCTGTATCGGTGCCACGGAGGGAGGGAAGCAGGGCCCGAGCTCATCCCCATGTGTAAAGATTAGGGAAGCAATCACCCTTTCCGAGATGCCGTAGCAGGTCTGGTAGGCAAATTTGTGTGATCCATCCTTATCCAAGTACTTTATCCCGAAGACCCGGGAAAATTTCTGGCCCAGGTAATGAACGGTCCCGATTTGCAAACTCTTTCCTTCAGGGGAGAGGGTATCAAACGCAATCGAGTACTCCGCCCCCGCGAAGGTGTCCCAGGGGGGTCTGCAGGTGATGAAATAAGGAATTCCAAGGGCATCAAAGAACTTTTTATATATCTCCACGGCTTCTCTTACTTGTTTCTGGGCTTCCTCTGCAGTAGCATGAACGGTGTGTGCCTCCTTGAAGGTGGTGACCTCCCTCACCCTGATTAGAGGTTTGGTCATCTTGGTCTCGCATCTGAAGACGCTGACTATCTGATAGACCTTGAGCGGCAGGTCGGTGTGGGAGCGAACCCAGAGGGAGAACATAGGATACATGGCAGTCTCGCTTGTTGGACGCAAGGCAAGCTTCACATCTAAGTCAGCACCACCTCCCCTGGTAACCCAGAAGACCTGGTTTTCAAACCCTCTTATGTGTTCAGCCTCCCTGCTCAGTTGGTCCTCGGGAATGAGGAGGGGGAAGAGGACTTCTTCATGTCCCGTTTGCTCCAGAAGATTCTTAAGAATGCGTAAAACAAGTCCTCTTAGCTTCATGCCATAGGGCAGCCACACATACATTCCCTTGACGGGATATCTCGTGTCCACCAGTTCGGCCTCGGCCAAAACGCGCTCGAACCATTCGGTAAAGTCTTTCAAACGGTTATCACCTCCACCTCATCTCTTTTTATTACTATCATGTCTTCCCATCTCGCTCCGCCCTTTCTAGGCAGATAGATTCCCGGTTCCACAGTTATGACCATTCCTGCTTTTAAGACATCACGCGAGGAGGGGGCGAGGCTCGGACGCTCGTGTATTTCAAGTCCCACACCATGCCCTAGTCCATGCACGAAGAATTTGGCGTACTCACCCAACTTTTTTCTCGCAAATGCGTCCAGTTTGCAGGCTTCAACCCCCTCTCTTGCCCTTTTTATGACCTCCCTCTGTACTTTCCGGACTTTTTCAATCAAACCTGAACTCTCTCTCCCCACTCGGAACGTTCTAGTCATGTCTGATGCGTACCCTTGATAGGTGGCGCCGAGGTCTACCACCACATGGTCACCTTCTCGCAAAACCCTGTCGCTACATGAGGCATGTGGAATCCAGGAATTTGGTCCAGAGGCAACGATAGTGGGAAACGGCGTCCCATCTGAACCCAGTTTTCTCATGGTGTATTCGGCCTCGGCTGCGATTTCCCTCTCCTTTCTTCCAGGTTCGATAAGTTGCGCAGCAGTTTTCATTCCCTCCGAAGCAATTTTGGCGCTTTTCCTAAGCAGCTCGATTTCCTCCCGAGATTTTATCATTCTGAGTTCCTCCACAAGCGGTAGCTCCACACAATCTATTCCCTCAGCTTCCAGTTTCCTGAGTAGAGAGACAGAAACCCTCTCCATTCCTATTCTTTTCAGCCGCATCTCTTGGAGGATGGAGAGCAGGAATCTCCAGAATTCTCCGATGAACGGTGCTTCTCCCCTCCTAGTTGGCACTTTTGCATCACAATAAACTCTAACCTCAAATCGGCTTTTGTTCAAAAGTTCGAAATCCATTCTGCTAGAAAGTACGATTGGTGTGCCGTCTATTGGTACCAGCAAACTGCCCGCTGGGAGACCAAAATATCTGATGCTTCTGTTGACCAAGAAGGCGTCGATTTTCTCTAAAGTCATTTTCTCTTTTAGCCTTGTGATTCTCTCCTCAACCATTAAATCGAAAGGCGTTCTAGGGTAAATCGGTGGAGCGCAAGAGGGAACTCATGCGCCTCTACGATGAGACAGTTGATTTTTATGAGCGCAGATATAGGGAAATCCAGCTCGAGAAGTACGAGTTTGCAAGGCGCTATCTTCTACCCTGCACCACACTTCTGGAGGTGGGGTGCGGAATGGGATTCTACCTACGGGAGTTAAGAAAGTTAGCTAAGTTAGTCGTGGGAGTGGATTTTTCAGAGGGAATGTTAAGGAAGGTCAGGGGAGGGGTAGTGGTGCTGGCAGACGCTGAGCATCTTCCGTTTAGGGATAACGTGTTCGATCAGGTCCTCTCGATTACAGCCTTACAGAATTTCCCGAATCCGGTTAAAGCATTAGAGGAGATGAGGAGAGTTCTGCGCGAGAATGGAAGACTCGTGATAAGCTCTCTCAGAAAGAAACATCCCCTTCCATTGTTGATGGGACTCGTGGAAAGAGCAGGTTTCCGAATCTTGGAGGGAATAGATGAACCGCGCTACGAGGATACCTTTGTGGTTGCAACTAAAAGCCAGCTTCATAAGCTATGATGGGTGCCCGGGATTTTTCAGGGGTACGGAGGTTGGTGATCAAAATAGGCACGAGCAGCCTAACCGATGAAAACTTCCGGCTGGATGAGCGAAAGGTTGGAAAATTTGTCCACGATGTCATGGAGATAAGGGAGGGTAGGGAAATTCTCATCGTCACCTCCGGTGCGATAGGTGCTGGGATAGGAAAGCTGAACCTCAAGGGAAGACCAAGCAAGCTCGACGTTCTTCAGGCGGTGGCGGCAGTTGGGCAAGGCATTCTAATGCAGACCTACGAGAAGTTTTTCTCTGATTATGGGCAGCCCGTGGCCCAACTTCTTTTGACCGCGGAAGATTTCTCCAATCCTCAAAGGCTGAGCAATCTTGAGGCCACTCTCCAGAACCTTCTGTCTTGGGGCGTTATACCCATCATTAACGAGAACGACACGGTAGCAACTGAGGAGATAAAGATTGGAGATAATGATCTTCTAGCGGCTCATGTGGCCATTCACAGCAAGGCGCAAATGCTAGTTATCCTTTCGGATGTGGACGGCCTTTTCACAGAGGATCCAAGAAGCAACAGCAATGCGAGACTGGTGAAAGTGGTAGAGCGGGTCTCACCTGAATTGGAAGAAGCCGCAAGCAAGAGCTCCAAGAGATTTGGCGGAATGTATACCAAGGTCATTGCGGCAAAAATGGCGACCTCCAACGGGATTTTCACGGTGCTAGCGAACTCAGCTGAAAGGGATGTTTTGAAGAGAATCTTGGATGGAGAGGAAATCGGAACCCTCTTTCTCCCACAGCGATGAGCGTTCTAGAAAAAGTAAAGCAGGCGAGGGAGGCCGCTTTACGCCTATCAACGTTATCTCTTGAAATCAGAAATCGCGCTTTACTTCGAGCAGCCGACGAAGTTCAAGCAAGGAAGTCGGCAATTCTCCAAGCGAATCAGAGAGATGTAAGCCGGGCTGAGCGACTTGTAAAGCTGGGAGAGCTTTCAAAGCCGTTGCTCGAGCGACTGAAGCTTTCGGAGAAAAAGATATATTCGATAGTTGAGAGCCTGAAAAGCGTTGCCTCTTTACCGGACCCTCTTGGCAGGACAGTCTATGCCATGAAGCTGGATGAGGGAATGGATTTGTACAAGGTTACATGCCCTATAGGCGTGATTGGAGCTATATTTGAGTCCAGACCAGATGTTCTTCCGCAAATCTCCTCTCTTTGTCTTAAGTCTGGAAATGCCGTGGTTTTGAAGGGGGGTAGAGAGGCGTCGGAGTCCAACAGAATCCTGTATACCATAATGAAGGAGGCTACAGAAGCGGAGGGGGTTCCAGAAGGATGGATTCAGCTGATAGAGGAGAGGAAGGAAGTCAGAGAACTCCTGAAACTCGATGAATACATAGATCTCCTCGTCCCTCGCGGAAGCAAAGAGTTCATAAAATATATCCAAGCTCACACAAAAATTCCCGTATTGGGACATGCCGAGGGAATTTGCCACATCTATGTGGATGCGGCTGCCGACCTGAAAAAGGCCCTAGACATTTGCTACGACGCTAAGGTCCAATATCCCGCAGTTTGCAACGCGGTCGAAAAAATACTGGTCCACTCGGCCATCGCAGAAAAGTTTCTTCCCATGCTAGCTGAGAGGCTTGGGGCAGCAGGGGTAGAGATAAGGGGATGTCCAAGAACACTCAAGATAATCAAGGCGAGGAAGGCAACGGCTTCCGATTGGGACAAAGAGTACCTAGATCTCATAGTAACCGTAAAGGTGGTTGATAGCTTAGACGAGGCTATAGAGCACATAAACCGTCACAGCTCGAAGCACACGGATGCAATCGTAACAGAGAATCCAAAGGCAGCCATTCAATTTCTTGAGCGGGTAGATTCCTCTTCTGTGATGTGGAATGCCTCTACACGCTTCAGCGATGGTTATAGGTATGGACTCGGTGCAGAGGTGGGAATAAGCACGGGAAAGCTGCATGCAAGGGGACCAGTGGGGCTGGAGGGTCTTACAACCACCAAATACTACCTGCTGGGCAGTGGGCAGGTAGTGGCAGACTATGTGGAGGGGAGAAAGAGGTTCCTCCATCAGCCCCTGGGCACGAGCTGGGAGGAAGTTAAAAGAAAGCTTCTAGCTTGAAGGTTGGGATAATCGGTGTAGGAAGAATGGGCACAGCTCTAGTCCAAGGGTTACTCGGGGCGGGAATTGAGCCGAAAAATATATGGGTGAATGACAAAGACCCCGTGAAACTCGAGCGAATAAAATCTCTAGGCGTCAGGGTAGTATCAAAAAAGGAAATTTTGGACTGCGAAGTAGTTTTTTTGGCCGTGAAGCCGAAAGAGGTGGCCGAGGTCATAGAGGAGATCTCAGATTTTAAAAACATCTTCGTCTCGGTAGCGGCCGGTGTGCCTCTAAAGACTTTTAATCGTCTCAGCAATGCTAAAGTCTTCAGGCTTATGCCCAATATTTTGTGTAGAAGGAGGGAGGGAGCCATTGCCCTGTGTCGGGGCAAGGCCGACGAGCCGTCTTTGAGGAAGCTCCGGGAGCTTCTTTCCAAACTTGGAAGGGTAGTCGAGGTATCAGAGGAACAGTTAGATGTGGTAACGGCTCTCAGCGGGAGCGGTCCAGCCTTTTTCGCACGTTTGCTTGAGGCCGCGGTAGAAGAAGCGGCTGCTCTCGGACTACCTAGAGAAAAGGCTCTGGAGCTGGCGGCTCAAACCATGAAGGGTGTGGGTGAGGAGGTGCTTGAAGGGATGGACCCGGAGCAGATAGTTCAAAGCGTGGCCTCTCCGGGTGGCACGACTGAGGCAGGCCTGAAAGAGCTTGGGGGTGCGGAGGCGCTAAGAAGGGCAATCAAAAAAGCGTGGGAGAGGGCAAGGGAGCTTGTGCGCTAGGTACAGAAAAGTCGCTGTGGGAGGGACTTTTGATCACTTTCACCGTGGGCATCAGGTCCTTCTTTCCAAGGCTTTCGAGATTGGGGAAAGAGTGCTGATCGGTATCTCCGGAGAGAAGCTTGCGGGAAGAAAAGGTGCAGTCCAGCCTCTAGAGGTCAGAATGAGCAACGTGAGAGATTTTCTGAAGGCAAGAGGTTGGGAGGAGAGAGCTCTTATTACCATTATCGAGGATCCCGTGGGCCCGGCGGCAGATGATCAGGAGCTTGAGGCCATTGTGGCAAGTCCGGAAACGGAAAAAACAGCAAGGGAAATAAACAGGCTCAGGGAAGGGAAGGGTCTTCGAGCATTGGACGTGGTGGTGATTCCTTGGGTCCTTGCGGAGGATGGTCGACCAATTTCTTCGGAAAGGATCAGGAGGGGAGAGATAAACACAGAGGGAAAAGTGCTTTGTAGGGCAATGATGGACACCCGTCCCAGCAAAGATGAATATTACCTCGCGATTGCGAAGGCCGTCGCCCAGCGATCTCCCTGTATCAGGAGACAATTTGGGGCAATTGTGGTGAGGGATGATGTAGTGGTTTCCACTGGATACAACGGTCCAGCTAGGGGGGTGGTGAACTGCATGGAGGTGGGATGCCTAAAGGATGAAATGAACGTGCCGCATTACACTGGGTATGAATGGTGTATAGGGGTTCACGCTGAGGAGAACGCGGTCGTCAACGCTGCTAGGCATGGGGCAAGTGTGCTTGGGGGAACTCTCTACCTTTATGGTCAAAACTACAGGGACGGGAGCTTGGTAGAGGGAAGACCCTGCGACAGGTGCAAGCGGATTTTGATAAATGCCGGGATAAAAAGGGTAGTGACCAAAAGGGCAGATGGTACCATCGTGAAGTGGGATGTTGAGGACTGGATAAGGGAGGACACTGAGAATTACAAAAGGAGGTTACTTGAGGCGAGAAGACATGGGGGAGGCAGAACTTAAAGTCGAGCTGGTGGCTTATACGCCGAACCCAGTCGAGGTTTGCGGTAGAGCGGCAGGGGTTTCCTACGACAAGGAAGAGAAGGAAGATTATGGAGCTTTCCTCAAAAGGATCATCGCGCTCGGTCATGAGAGCGTCCTAGAGCATGCCTCCTTCACCTTTAGAGTCGAGGGGATTTCGAGGGCCTTGAGTCATCAGTGGGTGAGGCACAGAATTTGCTCCTTCACCCAGAGGAGCCAGAGAAGGGTTGATGAGAGCAAGGGCAAATATGTGCTTCCCCCTCTCGATTACTTGCCTGAGGAGAAGAGAAGGGAGCAGAGAAAGAAAATGGAGGAATTCATCAAGAGGTCATTCGAGCTTTACAAGGAGCTGGTGGAGGCAGGGGTGAAGAAGGAGGATGCTAGGTATGTGTTAACCAATGCAACAGAAACCAAAATCTATTGGACGGTCAATGCCCGCGAGCTAAGGCACTTCTTCAAGCTCAGACTGCATGAGGAGTCTCAGTGGGAGATAAGGAGAATGGCCCAAAAAATGTTCGATCTCGTTTACAAGGTGGCTCCACCGCTTTTCGAGGACCTCAAGAAGCTGAGGGAGACTGGAAGGCCGTAGAGATAATCTAAATAAGGCCCGGAAGAAAACAAGATGTCTTGGTTGGGGTTCGTGTTGGCAGTGGTCTCTCCTATACTCATGGGTTCTGGAGGGGTCATGCAGAAGAGAGGTCTGATGAATTTACCAGACCTGCCTCCCGATTGGTGGATTGAGGGGGGAAAGATTCGGTGGGCCAAGATAAAGGAGGTTGGCTTAAAGCTTCTGAACTTTCATTTCATCTTCGGTTCAATAATCGCCTTAGGAGGGTGGCTTCTCTACCTTTGGGCCCTCTCTTTGACTGATATCTCTATTGTTCAGCCCCTTCAAGGACTTGGGAACCTAATGCCACTTACCTTAGGTGTTCTTTGGCTGCACGAGCGCATTTCTAGGCGAGAGCTCTTCTTCGTTCTGCTTTTGATTGCGGGTGTTATAGGGCTGGGGGCAGGGACATGAAGCAGCCCTCTGCCATCCTCTTAGCGGCTCTTTCGGGTTTCCTGTTCGGTCTGGGTGGGATATTTTCGAAACTTGCGGTGGGCGGAAAAGCCTTTACACTTGCCAATCTTTTAGCCTCCGGATATTTCTGGGTCGCAATTCTGGTTTCCGGGGTCGGTCTTGTCTTCTGGTTCTGGGCGCTCTACCTTGGGAGGGTCGCGATTGTCGGTCCCTTCATGTCTGGATTCATGATAGCGATTCCCACCCTTGCCGGAATGCTGATAATGGGCGAGCCGGTTTCAGTCTTAAAGTGCACCATGATCGTTGCCATCTTTGTAGGTGCTGTTGGGCTGAGCGGTCGAGGCTAAGCCATCCTGCTTTCTTTGGGGTACTTGCTGTACAGGAGCTACGGTACCGTTGGAACTTCACCTTCGAAAGAGCCTGCAGATTTCCGGTGTCAGAGACTCATTATCTCGAGTTTCTCCTCGGTGAAGGAAGGCTCCCCAATAGTTAATCGCTTCCCGGATAAGTCTCGGCTCAAAATCGTTGGACCACTAACGCTCGACAACGAAGCTATGGAGAATTTCCCCCGTTGGCACGTAAACTATGCTCACGTTGTCCCCCTTCTTGGGCCTAGCATCGAGGTGGTAAAACTTGAGCACGTCAGCCTTGAAGTACCATTAGTTTTCCTCGCCCTTCATGAAGCACCTGTGGGGGGGAGTTGAGTCTGTAGATTCCCGGAGGCGGCGAGGAATCGTTGAAAACGAACTTCACTCCAGGTCCCTCCCCAACCTTCCTCCCATTTATCCTGAGCTCCACGTCCAGCCACCTGAACCTGTTGTCAGGCGTTATTTCGAAGGCCCTCTCTATCGGCCGACCGTAGTAAGTTATCCTCAGGTAATAGTCCTCGGAGTTCTCGTACCACCCACGGAAAAACCACTGTTGGTACAATTTGAGAATCCCGCTGTATCCAAAATCCTCATACCAGGGATTTTCCGGATAATACAGTGAGAGAATGATTACAATTTTGCCCGAGACCAACTTTTTCTCGGTCCAAAGGGTCGTATCCCACTCCCAGTTATAGTTTTTGAAAACTAAAATTTCCAGCTGCCGTTTTACAGGACCAAGTTGCTGAAGATTTTTCCAAACCTCCCCGAGATAACCCGCCCCCTCACAGAAGTGGGGGCCAGAGTGATCCCATTTCTCCGGAAGACACCTGAAAACGAGCCTTGCAAGCTTCATCCCATCGAGCGGGACCTCCTTCCAAGGTTTCTCACCGATTGGCCTTAGATCGGGCTGGAACACCCACAGTTTGTTTCCAATGAAGTGCTTGGTCTTCTTGTCATAGGCCGCGCACACAAGGAAGTACAGATCTGAGCCGTTCACGTTCTCAACTTTCCACTCCCTCCAGTAGTGGTCTGCAAGTTTCCTCCCGAAGCCGCACGTGCAGTACTTCTCCTCCTCGAAGTGCGGCTCCCAGTTCTCCGGCCAGAACTCCTCCTTGAGCTCGGACTTGATCAGGTTCTCAATAGCCTCCCTCGGTGCGGGGTTCCAGCTGGAGGCCGGATTTTGGACCGAATGGGGCCTTTTCCCCCTTTCCAGTGCCAAGTTCAAGAGGGCGAGTGAGAGGGCCAGCGCAGCAATCCCGATTGCCCAAAACTTGTTGCTCTTCATTGAAATCATTTAACCTCGATGTACTTGAGAATCTGACCAGTTGGCTTCCAAACGATGACGATTTCGCTTCCATTCTCAAGTGCCTTCGGTAGCTGCACCTTCAGGACATCTCCAGTTGAATTTTGAACTCGTGAAATTTTCATCGTCGTTGAGCTGGAATGTCCTGGGTTGCACGTTGTCGATCCTTATCGACAAGTCGTTCAAGGTAAGGGGCTTGTTGGGAATACCGGCGAACGCACGTACAGGTTGTCTATCTTCCTTGTGTGTGATCGCTATCCATTCGCCAGCCTGCTTTCCAGAATTCTCAGCCTTAACCCAGCGATAATGAGTGTGGATGCTATACGAATTTAAAACAGCAAAAGGGATCAAACCACCAAAACTACATAAATGCAATGGGCAAGTTTTTATCGCTTTAGCCTCTTCCCCATCTTTCCTTGGGCCTTCGACGGGATTGGTAGACCAGCAAAACTCGGACCTAGCATACAACACCAGCAGACAAAAAAATTAAAAGACAAAGCCAAAAAGAAATAAAGAACATTACTGTACACCAGAAGGTCTCGGAAGATAACGGCTTTGGAGAGAGAAGTTTAATTAGAAGGAAGATAAAGTTCCAGACAAACGCTCCGGAGAACACGCCAAAGTAAAAATAATCCGAATGGTAATCGAACGCTGAGTTTGACACACCGTAAGAAACAATGATCCCCAAAGGCCAAACAACACAAGTATGAGAACAAGCAGCAGAACCTTACCCCAGCTTATCCTGAGCTTCATTCAAGACCGAACCAACTTTTCCACAAGTTTGCTTATCTTTGACATGAGTTCAAGCAGATCCTCCCTCAACTCACTCCTAACATCCCTTATCCATTCTTCCCAGGTCTTGACCTCCAATTGATGAGTCCACTGGTCGGAAAAGGTGCTTTTCATGGGGCTAGTCGCCATGACTGTGGTTTTTGTTTCCAAAAGGCCGGGGACCAACTCCTCAAGGGAGGCCATCAGATATTTCATCACGATCCGCTCGTTTTCGGAAAGCACTTTGATTATCTTTGTCTTTAGACCTCGATGCAGTTTGACCCCTTGCCCAAACCGAATACGGAGCGACAATCGCCCCTCCGATACGTCCAACGCAAACGAATCCCGGTCAACTAGGTATTCCTTGTTTTCATTGTCGATAAACCAGACCGAGACCAAGGCCGAATGAGTTTTCCATCCGGTTGGAAGTTCATCGACCAACTCTAGGTTTTCCACAGGAACAGGATTCACATTAACGATCTCATCCTTCACCACGATTCCTCTGCCTCTTCCCTCTGGAACTTCGGCTGGGGTGAAGTCTTTGGTCAATTCAACCTTTGGTGGAGGAGCAAATACCGAAATGGCAACAGGGATAATCAAGGTATTGTCCGCACTAACGATAATTTCGCCAGTGTGTGATCCGAGTTCAGAGGCCGAAAATCGGGCTGTGATCTCGATCGATTGACCCGGGAGGAGAGAGAATGAGTTCTTGTCAAAACTTAGATATTTGGATATCTCCCCATTTGCTTGTAGATTTATTTCAAGCACATTCGGTCCCGAATTAACAATTGAGAACTTCTGCTGTACGTTATCACCGAAAGAGGCGGACTGATGCCAGTTGAATGGATATACAAAAACTGCAGAGCGACTAGCAGTCAGTTCAAGCTTCAAGTGCTTATAGAGATATGCAATACCATTCTTGTTGTCGTACTGTAATGGTGCGATTACCAAGTTCAAAGTTCTGGTTCCATCCGAGTCGTAGTAGATTCTTGCTTCATAAAGGCAACCGGGGTATAGTCCTGCTAGCGGAACAGTAAACTGTGGTCCATATATAGAGTTTAATATGAGAAGTCTTACATTTTCTATTCGCTCAAACTCTGCTTCCTTTACACGGATGCCGGCCAGCACCTCATTTTCGCTCAACTTGAAAGTTTTCACCAAGATTGGAATCACTGGTAAGCCCTCTGAACCTGTGAGCTGGCCACTTGGGACTGAAATGACATCATATCCTCCCACGACTCTCCGGGAATATTCTGAAATGTCGATAACAATTTCAACACTCGAACCTATAGACTGCGCTTTTCCATTCGAGGTCTTAGTCGGTATAAACGGTGTCAATTTTGGATTGCCATATAAAACGAATTCCTGCAACGTCTTTAGGTGGCGGCCCCCAACAAGCGGGGTTGTAGGGCTTGTCAGTGTATATAACCAGTAGGCGTTTTTTGTGTCCCTTAGAGCTGTACCTGCGTCTTTACCGCAGAGAAAGTCATTTAAGAAACTAAGTGCAAGCGTATCGGACCAAAAAGTGAGGTAGCTGTTGAAATAGGTGTATCGGGTGCTTCCAACGTAGGCCGACGCACCATTTTCAATGAATTGAAGAGAAATTGCATAAGAGAGATTGACTGTGTAGGGTCTACCACCCTCGTCAATAAGTACCAAGCCATTTTCTATCGCCGCATTTTGACAGCCTGTAGCAAGTACCCAAGGATTGGTATCACCCAGACCAGTTTTATAGATGTCTTCACTGTAAAGGTAGTTTTCATTTGACCATGTGGGATACTTTGTGGAGAAAACGGCGTAAGATCCATGCCCTTCATGTATAATGGCGGCCTTGTTTGGTAGGCTTTGTTTGAATTCAGAACGCCAATCTACTGTATCGTGCCGGAGTAAATCCACCTTGAAGCCATGTTCCCGCAGGAGATTTGCCATCGCCTCTCCCTTGCTCTCCAAATCAGCGTCACCAACTGAGACGAACGCGTTCTCAGATGACCTGTAGCACTCTGGATTAGCCCGCGAAACAAGCTTTAGCATGCCTTCCAGCGATTTTGAGACGATCCTCCCCGTGGCCAGATCTTGATATCCGTCTCCTCTAAAAATCGCTCCCTCCTTTCCCAGTAACTTCGTGAGAGAACGTCCTACAAAATCAAGATCCCCGTAGTACAAGTCTGTAGCAACACTAGGCTCGTCACCCGTCAGATCAGGCACAACGCAGAAGGGAACCACCTCGTGCCCACCCACAATCATTAGGTATTTGATCTCGAGCCGGTGAAGGGTGAAATCGTCGATGAACCTGTCGATTTGCTCCCAGTTCTCGGGGTTTGAGACGGAATCCTCTAAGCAAATTAAAATTCCTTCCGGATGCATTCCTCTAAGTTTGGTGAGGAAATCCCCCACCCTTCCAGCAGGATCAGACTCGCCCGTACTTTTGGCGAATTCTACTAGTTTTTTCTTGTTGGTGACGATTAGCATGTCGCCGTAGAACTGACATCTGGCCTCTGGCGGCTTCGGTGGCTCGGCATTTCCCGCATGGTCCTTGGCAACGGAGTAAAACTCGTAATATCCACAACCCTTGGGAGGAGTGAACCGCCAGTGTGCAATTAAGGCTTGCCCATCAATCCATTTGAGGGCGAGCTCGCCGGCCGAGTAAAACAAGAATTCAGACCAAGTTGAGTTATCCCTCGAGTAACGGTACCAAAGCTCGACGCTCCGTAAGCCGCTCAAGTTGTCCCCTGCGAGTGGTAGTGTCTCGATTTCAAGACTCCCTTCGACCCAGCAATAGGGCTCAACGGGCGAGAGATGAGATTCGGGAGGTGTGGAGTCAAAGCCGCAGCAAGCATCAGCCTGGCTTGGAGCCTGCTCCCTGTTTCCAGCTTGATCAGTTGCAATCGAATAGAACTCATAGTAACCGTCACCTCTTGGAGCCGTGAATGTCCAGGACCAGGGTGCAGAATTGTCGGTTCCATAATTCTCCCAGCTCGACCAGCTCGAGTTGTCGGGACTGAAGCGGTACCAGAGCTCCACCCTGCTCACACCGCTCCTGTCATCGGTTGCCGTGACTGTCACGGTGAAGGGACCCGTCTGCCAGTAGGGCCTGATGGGGTCGACGGAGGACACGGGAGGTGTGGTGTCCGAGGGCGGGGGTGCCCCCGGCGTGACTGGCCTCACGACTATATAGTCCAGGAAGTTCGTTCCGTGGTAGTCCCTGCCGTTGATTAAAAGAGGTAGCTTGTCAGAGGGTGCGGCTGAAATCTGCAGGGTAACCACATGCTTCCAGTCCCTATAAAATTCGACATACGTCTTGAAGTACCTCAACACGTAAACGTGAAATTCGTGATCGTTTGCACCATCCTCCACATAGCTTGCCGAGCCGCTCGCATTATATACAATATCATCGGTCCCAGCCTCGTTCCCATCCGGATTCACCCCGTAGATCCCAACCGAGAAGTAAACCGGGATATTGGTTTCAGTGTATCCCGACTGGATGGCACCCACTCCAATGTTGTAGAACATGTCCCATACATAACCCGCCCCCTGCTTCACCCTGAATTCTAGTTCGAAGGGTCTCGTCATGTCTATAAGCTGCTTGCTGAAGCTCCCAGAGGAATACCATCCGTCACCTCCCGTCGAGTACCCCCACCCGTCCAAGAAGGATGGGTCCTGAAAGGTCCTAGGCTGTGGTTCACCGAATAGGTTCCAGCGGATGAGACCCTCGTCAAAGTTGTCCTCGAATTCTGAAGGAGTTGTGTACTCTATCTCCAGATAGGGGTCGTACCCGTCATATTCCTTGGAGTAATAAGAAACTCCGGGCTCTCGTTCATGAAATTCGGGTCCCATCCTAAGAGCGATGCTCACAAGCCCATCCGACAGATTTGCCTTAACCCAATCTGTTATCTCATTCTCCACCCAGCCGTTCTTCCAAGGTAGGGTTGCGATGGCTGAACCCATTTCAGGCTGATTCTGCCAAGTAATGGTGGACTCGCTCCAAGAATCGTTCGAAACTTCACAGATCTCTACTGACACATCGGTAGGTTCTGGTTCGCCCGGATATCGTTCTGTGTACCAGTGACTAGAAGCAAAAAGGTGCAACTTAGCCGTCAGAACTTGCGCTTCCCTCGGGATACTCGAGATGTCGAACTTAAGGAAGCTTCTTCCGCGCCAGTTCCCAGCGGGGGAGGCGGCACAAACAATGAGATCGCTCGAGGCACCATAATTTGAAGTCGGTTCGTATTCCCAGACGTACGCATCGGCGCAGGGGGTCACCGTTACCGTAGGGTCGAGTCGGGCAACCTCGTCAGCCTGAAGTTCGAAATCACCCAACCGACATAAGAGGGAGATGGAATCTTCTCTTCGGATCTCCAACTGCTTGACTTTGCTCATGTCAAACTTCCTTGTGTTCCTGTCCCAAGGAGCGAGATCATGGAAGCTGAGGCAGAAGAGGGGGGTCAGCGAATTGTCCAGAATGGTGATCTGCGGAACGAGGTTTTCAGGCCCTAAGTGCAAGTTCTCAATCTTGCCGAGGTATTTGGAGGAGAAGAAGGCCCCGTCTACAACTTCCGTACAGAGTTCCAAGGTGTAGGTTGCCTGAACGGCGCTCTTCAGTTCAACATTATACTTCACCCTACCGTTGACCCGGTAGTCCAGTTTCAACGATGCGTAATACTTTCCTCCTGAAACTAGATCGGCCTCGAATCCAAATTTTATCCCTTTCTCGTTCTCCTGAGGGTTCTTCCACTTCACTCCCTGGAGCCGAAGTTCTTGGTTGTCGGCCCAGAACTTCCAAACCTCTGAAAAAATAGGAACCCAATCCATGCGACTCACGAGTCTGCAGTTTTCGCCTTTCGTGGACTCCTGTTCAACTCTCAGGAGGGGTCTTTCTCCCCTAAGGGTTCCACCCGATTTCTCGATTACGTACTTCGCCGGCGTTCCATCCTTGGAATAGGGAACAAGAACGGTGAAAGAGTTCTCATCCTCCTCCCATTCGAGCGAAAGCCATTCCCCATCCCAGCAAAAGTACTTCGGTCCGGGATAGACTCGAACGATTTGCCTGTTGTCCGGGTTTCCGATGTACTCCTCGAAGTTCCAACCCTTCCTGACCAGACGCAAGTGATTTTCCATGCCCTCTGATAATCCCGTGGAACCTCCAGATCCTTTACTTCCCGAGCCAAAAATACCACCAAATGAGAATCGATGGTTCTCAAACGATGCAGACAGACAGAAAATCATCGCGGCGAGAATCAAGCAAATAACCTTTCTCTTCATCAATTTTACTGTGCTGGCCTCTTAAAACGGAAGCAAGTCTCGAAGGATTGAACCCATTTTGGCTTGTCACTTGTAGATTCGGGAACCCACTTTTTGCTACCCGACTTGCTTAGGAGGGCAGTTCTCGGGCTTACCCAAGCATCCTGCTTTCTTTGGGGTATTTGCTATACACGTACTCCAGGAGCTGTGAAAGGGACATCTTGTTAAACTCCTTCACCTTTGAAAGAGCCTGCAAGACTTCTGGCGGCAGAGACTCAGTTATCTCCTTAGCGACTCTCTTACCTTCTTCGGTCAGCGAAATCAATACGGGTTCGAACACCTCTCTGATTACATTAACCCAGCCGGCATTTTCCAAGTCCATCAAATCCAAATAAACCTCACCACAGAAGGGTCCGTGCTTGAAGGGAGCATGCTGGTAGGGGAGGCTTATTCCCAGCTCTCTTTTCATGAGGAAGAGAAGCTTCTGTAGCCTAGTTGCACCCTCCAGACTTCCGCCAACCGAATAAAGAAGGGACAAGAGCCATTTCCCCCTCTCTTTGAGTTCCTCCTCGGTGGGTTTTCTCGAGCTTCCCATCAGGGAGGTCTCCAGCCTCAGCATCTCCGCTACCCTCCGTCCCTTGTCGGTGAGGGCGAGTACTCTTTTGTACGGCCAGCCCTTCGACCCCTCCTCTTTAATCAGGCCTGCTCTTTGGAGTTCCCTCACCCTGAGTTCGACGGTGTTGGGACTTCCTCCCACTACTTGCCATAGTTCTCTAATCCCCATGGGTCTGGAAAGCAAGGAAACGAGGATTTCTGGAGCTTTTTCCCTCCTGATTTCTTCCATGTTATATGTTATGTAAACTGTAACAAATAAAGGTTTCGCTTGCGGGGCGTGCGATATGTGTTACAAAAATCGTAACGTTTTTAAGGAGTGTTACAGCACTTGTAACGGGGTTAAATGATCTTCGAGAATATAAAGGGCTTAATCAAGACTTCCCTCATCGACTTTCCGGGCAAGATAGCAGCGGTATTATTTGTCGGAGGATGTAACTTTCGGTGTCCCTATTGCTACAATGTAGACCTTGTTCTTACGCCATCGCAACTTCCAACCGTCAATCAAGAGGAACTGGCCAGATTTCTGGATTCTAGAAGGGGCTGGCTTGACGGGGTGGTGGTTTCGGGCGGGGAACCCACCATCTATCCCGACCTTCCACAGCTTCTGAGCTGGATAAAGGAATTTGGGTATCTGGTGAAGTTGGACACGAACGGCTCCAATCCAGAGCTGCTTCAACGTTTGATAGACAGCAGTCTTGTTGATTATGTTTCCTTAGATGTAAAAGCGCCAATCAGTTCTGGGAAGTACCAGCTGTTTACGCAAGGGAACGATGGAGCACAGTTCGTGAAGACGGCGGCCGAAATCCTGATGTCCTCCTCTGTTCCCTACGAGCTGAGGACCACCGTTGTACCAGGAATTGTCTCCAAAGAAGACATACTCCAGATAGCAAGTGAGTTCAAGGGTGCGCGAAGATATTACCTGCAACAATTCAGGGCAGAGCCAAGGCTGGTAGATCCGAGCTTTTCCTCGGTCAAGCCATACCCATTGGAATTTCTGTATGAGCTGAGAAACAGAGTTTCCTCCAACTTTGGCGTCTGCAGGGTGAGGGCTTGAGGTCTAATTCTCTAGGAGGGGTGTAATGGTTCTGACAAAGGTAATCAAGAGAGATGGGACCATCGTTCCCTACGACAGAGAAAGGATAGTCAATGCCATTTGGAGAGCGGCACAAGCGGTGGGCGGCAAGGATAGGAAAAGGGCCGAGAGGCTTGCTCTAGAAGTTGAAAACTATCTCATCAAGCAGGGTTTTGGTCCGGAAAATCCGCCTCACGTAGAGCAAATTCAGGATGCCATCGAAAAAATACTTATCGAACGTGGACACGCTCGAACTGCCAAGACCTTTATCATCTATCGCAAACAGAGGGAGGAACTGAGGAAGATTGGCCCCGAGCTACAGGTGAAGAAGCTAGTAGACGACTATCTCAACCAGAGTGATTGGAGAGTGAGGGAGAACAGCAACATGGGTTACTCCCTGTCAGGACTTCTCTTTCATATTGGGACATCGGTAATAGCCAACTACACTCTCAACAAGGTCTATCCTCCGGAGGTTGCAGCCGCCCATGTTGCTGGTGATTTTCACATCCACGATCTGGGATTCGGCATCAGCGGGTACTGTGCGGGATGGTCCCTTGAGCAACTCCTCCTTGAGGGCTTTAATGGGGTACCCGGCAAGGTTTCCTCTAATCCTCCTAAACACTTTGATACCGCTCTCTTGCAGATGGTCAACTTCATAGGCACGCTTCAGAACGAGTGGGCCGGTGCACAGGCATTCAATGCGGTTGATGTTTTACTTGCACCTTTCGTGAGGGCGGACGGGCTAACGTATAGGGAGGTAAAGCAGAAGATTCAACAGTTTGTGTACAATCTCAACATTTCTTCCCGCTGGGGAGGGCAGACCCCCTTCACCAATATCTCCCTCAGCCTTACCGTGCCCGATGACCTAGCGGGGAGACCTGCCATTGTAGGGGGACGGCCCCTTGACAAGACATATGAGGAATTCAAGGAAGAGGTGGAGCTCATCGACAAGGCATTCATCGAGGTCATGATGGAGGGAGACGCTCAAGGGCGCCCCTTCACCTTCCCCATACCGACCTTTGGTCTCACCAAAGATTTTGAGTGGGACAATGGTGTGTCATCCTTGCTTTTCGAGATGACCGCGAAGTATGGTCTCCCCTACTTCCAGAACTTTATAAACTCCGATCTCAAGCCATCCGATATTCGCGCCATGTGCTGTCACTTGCGCCTAGATCTCCGGGAGCTGCGGAGGAATGTGACGGGTGGGCTTTTTGGTTCCGGGGATAAAACGGGCTCTGTGGGTGTAGTTACAATCAATATGCCCAGGCTGGGCTATCTGTCCGAGAGCGAGGATGAGTTCTTTGAGAGGCTGGAGTACCTTATGAACTTAGCGAAGGTTTCCTTGGAAATAAAGAGGAAGGAAGTTACGAGGAAGATGAATTCTGGGCTACTCCCCTATACCAAGCGCTATTTGGGTACGCTGGACTTTCACTTTTCCACCATTGGTTTGGTAGGCATGAATGAGGCATGTCTGAACCTTCTGGGCTGTAGCATCGTGGAGGAGGAGGGTAGGAACTTTGCCATTCGCACACTAAAGTTCATGCTCAAGAAAATCAAGGAGTTCCAAGAGGAAACTGGGCATTTGTACAATCTTGAGGCAACGCCAGCGGAGGGAACCAGCTACAGGCTGGCGAGGATTGACAAGAGGATGTATCCTGATATCATCACTGCGGGGAAGGAAGCTCCCTACTATACTAACTCCACGCTCATCCCGGTGGACGCAAGTCTGGATTTATGGGAGGCTATCAAGCATCAGGAGCCGCTGCAGTGTCTCTACACTGGAGGGACGGTCTTCCACGTCTATCTTGGTGAGAGTTTAGAGGATGGGGAAAGCTGCAAAAACTTGGTGAGAAAGATTGCTGAGCGCTCGAGGCTTCCATACTACACGGTGACCCCGACATACTCCATTTGCCCCAACCACGGCTACCTACCCGGCAACTATCCACTCTGCCCCTCCTGCAACAGTGAGACGGAAGTCTATTCGAGGGTGGTGGGTTATTTCAGGCCAGTCCGCAACTGGAACGAGGGAAAGCAAGAGGAGTTCAGACAGAGGAAGAGTTTTGCAAGGGGGTGAGGAATGAACTGTCCCAACTGTGGACTACTGCTGAGAGTGGTTTGTGTTGCGGTAGAAGGTAGGCTCCGTTGCAAGCACTGTGGGAAGCCCCTCTGTGAGATGGGAATAGACTACAACGGCGGAGACGTGGAATATTAAGATTCCGTTTTCCGCCGAACTATTCGGGGCGCGGAGGAGGTACCCGTTTGTGCAAAGTCCTTTTCTCCCGCTCCATGAGTCCAAACACCTGCTCTAGCTTCACTCCGATGTTTCTTGCTATCTCCTCCGGAGACTTCCCAGCATCAAGCTCCATGTAGATTCTGTCGAGCTTTTCATACGAAATTCCAAGCTCGCCCTCATCTGTCTGACCTGGCCATAGTCCTGCAGTGGGTGGTTTCTCCAGAACGGGCTTGGGGATGCCTAAATATTTTGCCAACTCTCTAACCTGAGTTTTGTAAAGATTCGCCAAGGGAACGAAGTCGGCCGCTCCGTCCCCCCATTTGGTGAAATACCCTGTCCTGAGCTCGCTCTTGTTGCTCGTTCCGGCCACCAGATAACCGAGTAGGTTGGCGTAGTAATAGAGAATTATCATTCTCACCCTCACTCTCAGGTTTGCTAGGGGGAGTCGTGCGCTGGGATCGAAGTCTGGTATGCATTTTCGAAGTGCTTCAATTACTGGTGTGATTTCAATCACCTTGAATCTCATCCCGAGCTGCTGTGCAAGAGCTCTTGCATGCTCAACATCCGAAGGATTGGTAACCTCATCTGGTAGGCACAGTCCCAGAACCCTCTCGGGTCCAAGAGCCTTGACACAGAGAACGGCAACCACAGAAGAGTCAAGTCCTCCGCTCATTCCTATTACTACCCCTTTCGCTCCGGCTCCTTCAACTTGTTTTCTTATGAAGGTAAGCAGTCCCTTTTCGATTTCCTCCATTAAAATCTCCTAGGGTATGAGCCCAGAATCTTAAGCATCGCGGTCTTTTTCCTCACACCTTCCAAGGCCTGTTTTACCTTCTCTTCCTCTCGATGCCCCTCGAAATCCAAAAAGAAGAGGTAGTCACCAAGTGCCTTCTTAGAGGGTCGTGACTCGATTTTGGTGAGATTAATCTTTCGGATGGCAAATTCTCCCAGAATTTCCCATAGGATCCCTGGCCGGTCTTCGGCAGTGTAGAAGACGATGGATGTTTTGTCGTATCCGGTGGGAGGATTGTCGGTCTGGGAGAGTGCCAAGAACCTCGTGAGGTTTATCTCACCTTGTATATCGTCCACAAGCGGTTCGAGATGGTAGATTTGGGCCAGGCTTCTCGGTCCTAGGCAGGCTATCTGTGGTTTACCGGCCTTGGCAACTTGTTCTGCTGCTCTAGCGGTGCTGCTCACCTCCACCAACTCCACGTTTGGAAGCTTCTGGAGGAATTCACGACACTGGGCTAAGGCTTGGGGGTGGGAAAGAATTTGGGAAATCTGCTCCAGCTTGGTTCCTGGAAGCGCGAGCAGCGAAATTGATATGGGCAGAACTATTTCCTCCTTTATTTTCGCGTTTCCCCAGGCAAGCAGGTCCAGGGTTTCGCCCACACTACCCTCCCTGAGACTCTCTAGGGGTACCACCCCCACATCCACTTCTTTCCTCTCAACGCCCCTCCCAACGTCCGTGATGGTGGGATAATAGACAAACTGATGTTGGTCACCGTAGTGTGTCCTCGCAGCGAGTTCGCTGTAAGTTCCGCGGGGTCCTAGAACTCCAATCTTCATGAGGCGTACAGTTTCCTATAGGCGAGCTCGACTTCCTTTCCAAACTCTTTCTTCAGTTTCATGAAAATCTTTTCGAACTTTTCTCTTTCTCCCGCCTCTATGGTTCTTTCCAGCTGTTGCCAAGTTTGCAGAAACTCCTGTCGAATTTTCCGTGAGAAGGGATTAAGTGCCTGAACTTCATAGTAAACTGAGGCATTTCCAGCCAACATAGCCTTGGCCAGATTTGAAAGTGCTTCAGAGAGGTGCGTCCGAAGCTTCCCTCTTTCACACCGCTGGAGATAACAAAGCAGAAGAAGGTGCGTCAAGGCCTGTACCCGTGCCATGGCCAAGTCGTGCTCCTCTGGGCTCGTCTTTATGAAGATGGCACCCTCTCCTTCAAGCCTCTTCCTGACCTCCTTGAAGATTTTCCCCGCTTTTACCGGAACATAGGCAAATCTTTCCCCTTTGACCGACGTTGCACCCGGACCAAAGAGTGGATGCAAAGCCACAAGCTCCACCTGCTTTGACCTCAGCTCAAGCATGGCAGAAACCACCTGTTCCTTTACCGAGGAGACCTCCATCAGCAAAGCACCCTTCTTCATCTTGCCGTAGACTTCTCTGAGCACGTCTGGTGTTGAAGAGATAGGTACAGCCACGAGTACCAAATCCGCCTCTGGCAGAATCCTGTTTCCTTCTTCTAAGCCTAGCTCCCTTGCGAGGGTAGAAGATTTTTTGCGGTCAATGTCCGTTACCCAGACTCTCCAACCCCATCCTTTGAAAAGTTTGGCAAACCACCCTCCCATGGCCCCGGCTCCTATTATGAGAACCTCCATTCCCTAGCGAGCCTCCATGCAACATGCCTCATGAGCTCGAGAGGGGCTTGTTTTTCAGTCCAGATTTCGAAGGATAGCGCAGCTTGATTGACAAGCATCTCCAACCCCGTGATTATCTTGGCACCCGCCTCTCTAGCCTCCCTCAAAAGCCTTGTGTAAAGCGGCTGGTATACGATATCGAAAACGATGAGGTTGGGATGCAACATTTTTCCGGTAACCAAAGTTTCCCTAGTCCTTGGGTACATCCCAACAGCGGTAGCATTAATAAGGATATCAGTCTCTTTGAGGGCTTGCCCCAGAACCCAAGGCTTGATTCCGATTACTCTCGGTCTAACACCAAGCTTTCTCTCTAAGTCCGTTGCCAACTCTTTTGCCCTTCCGACCGTTCGGTTCGCAATGGTAAGATTAACCCCCTTCTCTGCGAGAGCGAAGGAGATAGCTCTTGCTGCGCCTCCCGCTCCCAATACAAGGACTCTTTTCCCTGCTAGTTCTCCCACTTTCTGCTCCAGCACCTTGATAGCACCGATTCCATCGGTATTGTAACCGATGAGCTTCCCACCGTCGTTCTTCACCGTGTTGACCGCCCCCACTAGAGAGGCAGATTTGTCGAGAGCGTCTAGAAGACTCACAATGGCGATTTTGTGGGGAATGGTGACGTTTAAACCCACAAGCCCCAGTGTTTTGACAGCCTCGACCGCTTTTGGTAGGAGCTCCCTAGGCACTCTAAAGGCGACGTATACATAGTCGAGCTTCAGCGCTCTGAAGGCCTCATTGTGGATGGGAGGTGATAAACTTTTTTCAATCGGATCCCCAATTAATGCCACAACCTTGGTCGATCCCCTTATCATTTCCTCACCCCCAATCTATACAGGATTTCTCTCATCGACTCCAGTTCAAGCTGACCGGGAGCTGTTTGGTCCTTAACGGACGTGTAGACTAGCGGACATCCTAACAAGGCGGCTGAAATCCTAGAGATTTTTCCCTTCTCCCCCATGCAGAAGGCTATTAGGGGCTTTCCTCGATGGGAGACGAGTAACTCCAGAATTCTTATGGAGTCTTGAAAGCTCTTGGCCATCGTTACCACTTTAAGGTATGTTGCCCCCATCTTGGAAAGCTTCCTCACCCTTCTTTGAAGTTGCTTTAGCGGAGGTGTGCAACGAAAGTCGTGAAACGAGAGAATGGTGCTCACTCCTTTTTTCTCTGCTCTTTCCAGAACTTCCCTGAGGAGTGAGGGGGGAGTGGATGCCTCCACATCGACGGCGTGAATCCCAAGTTCAATACCCTTGAGAAGAATCTCTATTCTTTCCTTTTCGGACCCCTGGAACTTTCCACCTTCTCGAACCGGTCGATTGGTTAAAATCTTCGGAAAATCCCATGATAGGAGTTCTTCCCATCCCTCCTTTTTCTCCATCCAGTCAATTCTGAGTTCAACACAGTCCGCTCCGAGTTCCTTGGCTTTCTTCATTCTTTCCAGCATCTCCGCGGAGTTTTTGCCGGTAATGCATCCGCACAGCGCTGGGGTTGGAAGTTCTACTTTTCCCAGCTTCATCTTTCTTCAACCGTTTCCTCCACCTTTACGCCAAAATGTCTTCCGCCTTCCTCTTTGCAAACAAGGACTTCATCCCCGATTTTGAGTTTGGCTACTGAGATCGGTTTTCTCTCCTTAGAAACCAAGTTAATGGTCTCTGCGTTCTGGAGTATCACTCGGTATCTCTCTCCTTCGCATTCCGCCTCCACCATCAGAAGCGGCCTTCGCTCTATCTTCACTCTTCCAATTACTGCGGTTCTGCCTCTCCCGTTCACATCCACTATGAGAACCTCGTCCCCGGAAGAAAGCTCAGAAATGTACTTTGTCTTTCCTCCGGGCACCCTTACGTACGAATGAACCGCTCCGGCATTGACCCTGAAAGGTCTCGGTTCGACGAATGGGCTCGGAAGGGTTTCTGAATGGATGAGAAAAAGCCCCGCCGCCTGGCTCCCCACCAGCATTCCCTCACCCATCGACATGATGGTAACTGTGTCAATGCAGGCTCTCTCCCCCAGACCCACTGGTTTCAATGTCGTAATTCTTGCCGGCTTAAGTTCAACTTTTTCTGCGGGGCCCTCGAGTTTTTCGGCCACTTTTTTTATTTCTTCTGGCCCCTTTTCTCTTGCATCTAGCAGTATCCCATCGACACCAATCTCTAAGGTTTGAAGTGCCAGCTCCGCTTCATCTGCGTTCGCAACCTCGGCAAGGAGAGTAACTTTTCCGTACAGGTTAGCAATCAAGTTTTCGAGGGGAATGACCTTCCAATCTCTCGTTTTCACAAGGACGGCATCAAAATTCCTCGCGGACTCAATCACCGCTAATTCCATCTCCTTTTCTGATATCTCTGCCTCGAGTGCAACTTTTTTCTCCCCCCTCAGGCTCTTGGCTTTATCTGCAGCTCTTGCGACCTCCAGGGGATTATTGGCACCGAGAATTATCCATCCTGCTGAAGAGGGCTCGGTCGTGGCGAGCGACACGCTTCCCATTTCGAGGATGTATGGTACGTGACTAGGTCTGCAAACTATGACATCGCATGCGCTGTCAAGGGCGGTTCTGACAAAGGGTTTCAAATCTTCCCAAGACGGACTCCAATCGGCCCTTACCCAGAGGAGTTTCCTCAAGTCTTTGAGAGCTCTTTCAAAGCTTCCTCTACGGAAGCTCCCTCGTGGACGATTTTTGCCAAGGCCTTAGTCATAGCCTTCGGATTCTTGTGCTGGAAGATGTTTCTTCCGATGGAAACTCCAATAGCTCCAGCTTCAATAGCACCCGCTGCCATCTCCAGTACTTCCCTGTCGTTACTCATCTTTGGTCCTCCAGCAATCACCACTGGCACTGGGCACCCTCTCACCACCTTCGCGAAGGAATCCGGGTCGCCAGTGTATACGGTTTTCACGATGTCCGCCCCCAGCTCTGCCCCAACTCTGGCAGCAAGGGCTACAAGTTCTGGATCGTGTTCCTTACCCTTTTCTATCTTTGGACCTCTTGGATACATCATCGCAAAAAGGGGCATTCCCCAATAAGAGCATGCCTCCGCAACCTCACCTAAAGTTCTCAGCTGCTCCTGTTCGTTGGGAGCACCTACATTGATGTGCACAGAAACTCCATCCGCACCCAGTCGAACGGCCTCTTCCACAGAGGTCACCTGCACCTTTGCGTTTGGGTCTGGTGAAAGAATGGTACTTCCCGAGAGGTGAATGATGAGCCCGATATCTCTCCCAAATCCTCTGTGCCCCGCCTTTACGATTCCTTTATGCAGCACCACGGCGTTCGCTCCCCCCTCGGCAACTTGATCGACAATCGAAACCATGTTTTCAAGTCCTTGGATGGGCCCCATGCTCAATCCATGATCCATGGGGACAATCACCGTCTTATGGGTCCTTCGGTCAATGATGCGCTCCAACCTTATCCTCTTTCCTATCTCTGACATGTTTTTCTCCCCTCAACAGTTAAAATATGAAATCCCCTCGGCTCAAAAGAAGGATCCTTACTTTTCTCATTGATCGTGCCATAATTCTTATCCTTGGTCTTTACCCCCTCTGGTTTGCCGAGCTTAGAATCAGACTAGGCCCTTGGTATACCAATCCGGTTTTTCCTCCTTTTCTCCTTTTCACTCTGCCCGCCGTCTATCTTTTCTACGTCCTCCTACTTGAGGGACTCTGGGGAGGTCAAACGGTGGGAAAGAAGCTGTTGGGTCTCCGGGTGGTCAAGCATGGCAGGCCGATAGGGCTGAGAGATTCAGTTAAACGCAACCTCCTAAGGTTGGTTGACGCCTTTCCGGCGGGTCTCTATCTCGTTGGTTTCTACTTCATGAAAAAGAAAGGAAGGAGGTTAGGAGATCTTTACGCCGACACGGAGGTAGTCTTCCACCCTGTTCCGCTCCTCAAGAGCTTGAGTCCATCAAAGGCATGGCTCAGGCCAGTCTTGGGTTTCCTCGTCGCTTGCATCGTTCTTCCAGTGTTTCTCCAGTCTCTTCTTTGGGAGGGTCGCCAAATGCCAAGCTTGCTGAAACTGAAGGGAATAGTCTTGAACCCGCTGGAAGGTGAGAATGCCTACGATCAGCTCATTCCTGCTCTCAAGAAGGCTGGTTTCAATGCTGTAAGGCTCAGTTGGGAGTGGTCTGAGCGTTCAATTGCTCGTAAGCTGCATGAAGCTGGATTTCACGTGCTACTGGGAACGGGGGAGGGATGGTCGATTAGAAAATCTCCAGAAGATGCCAAAGAGATGGTCGCACAGCTCGAGAACTTGGAAAATCTGTGGGGGGGGAATAGGTAACGAAGATTATTCGCCCAACCTTTCTTCGCCGCGGGAGCACCTCAGAGGGATCAATTCTACCTTTAAGGGGGAAAGCAGGCATCCCACCTTCCACGCTGGGCATATGGTTTTACATGCCCCCGACCTTCTGTTTCTGAGGTACCGCGGTTTTGGCCCTGTAGATTTCACAGATGTCCTAGGTTTCAATGCCTATCCACCCCTTGAAGCTGCCAGCTGGACGGATTTGGTTGAAATGTGGTGGAGGGACACGAAAACCAATCCTATTTATCAAGCTTTCCTCGATATCGGAATGAGGACTTACCTCTGGATGGAAAACTGGCTCATCGAACCGATCAAAACGAACACCTTTGGTTACTCTTACTTTGTCAACTCCTATCTTCAGTATGGGAAGCTCAAGGGGAAACCCGTGGTGATCACCGAGTGGGGTGCTGGGGGTCTCGAGTTCACGTCCGGGCAATGGAGGATTCTGAAAAACTTCCCAGAGCTTGCGGGAACCTTCTTCTACTCCTGGAACGAACTGGACAGGGACCGGGATGGAAGTCCGGACATCCCCGAGCTTTACGAGTTCCTTCGCGCAACCAATGATTGAGCTCTTTTTTGCAGCCCTCCTGATTTCTTCCGTCTTCTCCTCCATCGGGCTTGGAGGGGGCATGCTTCTAGTCCCCCTCCTCCTCTGGTCGGGCTTATCCATCCATCAGGCCATGGGAACGAGCCTCTTCGCCATCTGGGTGACCTCATGCTCAGCAACCGTTGCCTACGCCCTCCAGCGCAGGATAGATTATAGAGTTGGGCTCCTCCTCGACTCCTTGGATGTCCCGGGTGGGATTCTTGGAGCCTACCTGACCGCCCTCTTCTCCGCCCACTTCCTCAGAACGGCTTTCGGAATCTTCCTCTTGTTCCTCTCCCTTTACATAGTCTTGCGGAAGGGGGAGGGTACTACCTCCCTCCCTCCACTCTCAGCCACCCTCATTCTTGTGGCCTTGCTTGGGAGTTTTGGAAGCGGGCTGGTCTCGGGTTTTTTCGGCATAGGCGGGGGAATTGTGGACGAACTGGTCATGCTCCTTGCGCTTGGGATGTCCATTAAACTCTCGGCTGGAACCGCCATGTTTGGAATGGCCCTGACCACGGGTGCGGCTTTCTTTCCCCACTTTTTCTTGGGGCATTTTTCTTTGCCCCACGCCCTTCTCCTCGCCATCGGCTGTGCAATTGGCGGTCAGTTGGGTGCACGCATATCCCGGAGGTTACCGGCCTCTGTGTTGAGGATGGTATTAGGTGCTGTTATTGCTTTTGTAGGCGTTGGGATCGCATCCGGTATTCTCTAAGTGCTAGACTAGGCAAAGTATGAGAAAAAGAGGCCTGATTTTCCTCTTTTCCAGCACGCGATAGGTAAGCATATACATGATTAATTCGAAGAGAATGAACGTACCGGCCAGAAGAAAACGAGAAGGAGGTATATTTCCGGGATATACATCAAAGACCAGGCAAAGAAAGGCGAAGCCGGTTATAACAATAAACGCAGGTAGGAAGGTATAAGAATAGATCATCCATAAACCGGCCGAATCAACTCTACTGCCAGCTGAGAAAGGGAATGTAAAAGAGCGGAGAGAGTACTTTGAAAATCAACAGGGAGAGAACGAGTTGTTTCGATCCAAAGCCTAATTTAGATCCGCTTATTGGCACTAGGAACCTAACAGAGAAAAACAGATAGAAAAGCACTACGCATCCCGCAAATGCCAAAGAAGAGCCGCATACAGGATGAAATCCCGTAGCTATGACAAATTTGACGGTTGACCAAAAAATTCCAAGTGCGATCGGTTCACGCCAATATTGAGGAACTCTCGCAATCTTGTTTATTTGAGACATTCACATCTCATGGCTAAGAATTTTAATCGAACGACTAGATAGCCTTTGGAACTTGGAATTCGCAAATCAGTTGACAAGTTAATAATACAGAAGTCGTAACTCTGAAGACGAGTAGAATTGCCAATAGTGTTGCTCGTTGCATGAACCTACTAGTTGCCGGCTAGGGAATCTGTCTAAAAATAATGACATAATCTCAATTCACACCTAACTGGCTAGGCGTTGGCAGTTTGTTATATCTACCCAAGGAAGAGGAATCCGGAAACCGTTGGGGAAACTTTTCGCCACTTGAGAACATGTTGTAGTGAAATAGGTCTCGTCTCGCTTTTTGAACAGAAAGGCTTTGAGCTTCAAACAGAAGTTTAAAGAAACAACGAGAAAGGTTCATCACGGGTTCGCGTTTACAGAGGAGCAGAAAATTCGGTGCTTAGATTTGCGCGACAGAAATAATTTATCATGTCAATTCATATCGCAGGAAAAGGGTGACATACTAGCTCAGTTAATTTTTGAGTTAACATTTTGGATGCAGGCTCCCCTTTGGGGATTCTTCAATCCAAAAAACTTAGAAGAACTGGAGAAGGAGGCTAGGAAATGTAAAAGGTGCCAGCTTCACCAAGAGAGAACCAGCGTTGTCTTCGGGGACGGGCCACCGAGCAAGATAGTTTTTGTTGGAGAGGCTCCCGGTTACTGGGAGGACCAGCAGGGCAAGCCTTTTGTGGGTGCTGCAGGTAAGTTTCTCAACTCGCTGCTGGAGATGGCTGGTTTGAAGAGGGAGCAAGTCTATATCTGCAACACTGTCAAGTGCAGGCCGCCGGGGAACAGGGATCCTCTTCCCGAGGAGATCGAGGCCTGTAAACCCTTCTTAGTGGGTCAGCTCTCTTTTCTCAAGCCAACACTTGTGGTGGCTTTGGGTAGGATTTCCGCGGGTGAGCTGCTCGGGAGGGAAGTGGGCATGACAGCCGAGCACGGGAAGCTGGTGGACTGCACCTTTGCAGGTTTGAGGTTCAAGCTCTTCTTGACCTTTCATCCTGCGGCTGGTTTGTATAGCGGTTCAATAAAAAAGCTTCTGATTTCGGATTTCGAGCGACTGAGGGAGATCGTCAGGGAGCTTGGCTAACAGAGAACTTCTTTCGCCATGTATATGGTCGCGGCGGCGGTCCAACCGAACTCTTCCGGGTTCGCCCTTCCCGGTCTGCCGTCTGGGTAGAAGTATTCCGCAAAGCCGGATTTTTCCACAAGCTCCATCCACTTGAGGGCTAGTTCACGGGCTAAGTTACGCCTGTTGTACCTCCTCAGTCCCTCAAAGGTCAGCACAGTCGTTGGGGGCCAGATGGTCCCCCTCCAGTAATACGGATCTTTGGAACACATCCAGGCAGGTTGCGGTGTTAGATGTTTTGGATCGTCAAAGGCTATGGTCGGAATTCCATATCTTCCCCAGAATTCGTTCGGGTTGAGGTGAAGGATGAGTTTTGAGACCTTCTGTCGGTCCGGGATGCCAGCCCAGAGGGTCGCGAAGGCTTGGACAGATTTCACCTTTATTTTAACCCCATTCCAATCGACGGGGAAATAGATACCTTCCTCTTCCGACCACATGTATAGATTCACCAGTCTCGCTCTTCTCTCACGCTCCATGATGAACCTCCTGGCGTCCTCTTTCTTGCCGAGGCGTTTGGCTATTTTGCTTAGGACTTCTGCTCCGGCAACGAGGGCGGAGTTGAGTAGCAGGTCTTCTAGGGCTAGATAGTGAAATTTTCCTATTTTGACGGCTCTTCCATTCGCAAAGTCGTAGATGGGGTGATTGTCCATACCCGTAGAGCAGACGGCGAGCACAGCTGGGCAAGCAAACCTTTCCCTCCGAACTCCGATGGTGTTCATAAAGGATGAGAGAACTCTTGTGGTTGTCCTGACACCGGAGAAAGGTGCCACCAGCCCTTGGATGGAACCGGCTGGGTCTCCCCATCTAGTCCACCATTCATAGAAGAGCACGAGCCTTGGGAACCATCTCTTTACACTTTCGAAATCTCCCGTGAGATCAAGGTATCGCTCGACTGCATACAGGATGATGGGGGGCTGGCTTCTCAAGTCTTGGTCCGCTGTTTTTAGGGGTGCATTTGGAATGAGTCCGTCCTTTCGCTGTAGCGAGAGGAGAGCCTCGACGTTCTCTCTTGCTTTTTTAGGGCTGAGGTGAGAAAGGGCCAGGACATGGAAAGCAGTGTCCCAGCAGTAAGGGACAGGGTAAGCCCTCAAAGCTGGAACGACAATTTCTTTTCCATTGAATGTCTTGATGTTCCTCTCCAGTACCTTCTCAGCCGCCTCTATCAGCCCTTGAATGTCCATCAGGAAAGCTCCCTAAACTTTGCCCCAAGACTCTGCATGTGTGAGACGAAACTAGGATAGGAGACGGGTATGGACTCCGCCCCTTCCACAATTGTCCTTCCCCTTGCTATGAGTCCTGCGACCGCGAAAGCCATGGCCATTCTGTGGTCCCCGTAAGAATTCACCTTTGCTCCTTTCAGCTCCTTCACTCCTGTGATCTTCAGTCCATCCTCTGTCTCCTCAATCTTCGCACCCATTTTGGAGAGTCCGTGCGAGAGCACGGCCAGTCGGTCAGTTTCCTTGTATCTGAGATGAGGAACATTCGAAATGATGGTAGTTCCATCGGCAACCGAGCCAAGAACGGCCAAGATGGGGACCAAGTCTGGATTGTCTCCACAGTCCACCTCGATTCCATTTAGTCCTCCCTTTTCGACCTCTACCCAGTTCGAACCTACTCTCACCTCGGCGCCGAAATCTTTGAGCAACTCAATTATCCTTCTGTCTCCCTGGGGATCGGAAGGGTCGAGATTTTCCACTCTTACCTTTCCAGCCAGCGCAGCGGCTCCAAGGGGAAAAGCAGCCGAGGAGAAGTCCCCCGGGATTTTAACGGACAGAGGTTTGAAAACTTGTTGTCCTGGAATTCTGAATTTCGTGAGCTCCTGATTCCTCCTTATCACGGCCCCTGCCTCGTCGAGGTACTTTAGGGTCATCTCGACATACGGTTTAGATTTCAGCTCCCCTTCCACCGAAATTCTGACCTCACTAGAGGCGTACGGACAAGCAAGGAGAAGGGCTGAAAGGAACTGGGAGCTTATCCCTCCCTCGAGCCCAACCTCACCCCCTTGTAGTCCACCGCCTGCAACAACCACCGGTGGTCTCCCATTTTTCCCCTCGCATCGGGCCTCCACACCAAGGGCTTTTAGAGCCTCAACAAGGGGCCCCATCGGTCTTCTGGACAGGGACTCGTCTCCTATCAGCTTGATGGGCTTAGGGGACAAAGAGCAAACAGCTGTCATGAAACGCATGGTGGTGCCAGAGTTCCTCGCGTCTATGACATCTTCACTCGGTTTAAGCTTTCCGGCAGTTCCACTTATCTGGTAGTTCTCTCCCTCAACTTCTACCCCTGCACCTAAGAGTTTGCACGCCTCCAGTGTTGCCAAGGTATCTAAACTCAGGAGGGGCTGCTCGATTTTCCCTTTACCTTTTGCAAGCAAGCACACGGTAAAAGCCCGATGGGTGTAGCTTTTTGAAGGGGGGGCAACGATTTTGCCCTCCACTGTTGAGGGCCGGACTTCTAGTCTCATTTTCACATACGTTAGCGTCCTTAATGAGCCTATTAATCAATGTCTGATGCAGCGTCTGACCGCTCCAGCCATTGCGCAGATGAAGGGAAAAGAAAAGATAGTCATGGTTGCTACATATGACTACTTGACCGCGTGTTTGGCAGAGGAGGCGGGAGTAGAAATCATTCTGGTAGGCGACTCCGTGGCAAACGTCATGCTCGGATACGAGAACACTCTTCCCGTGACAATGGAGGAGATGCTGCATCATACGAGGGCCGTATCCAGGGCGGCTAAGAGGTGTTTAGTGATTGGAGATATGCCGTTTCTTTCCTATCAGGCAAGCAAGGAGGAGGCAGTCAGGAATGCTGGTAGATTTCTGAAGGAGGGAGGGGCGCAGGCAGTGAAACTTGAGGGAGGGAAGGAGGTGATTGATAAGGTTAAGGCTATTGTTGATCATGGAATCCCCGTGATGGGTCATCTCGGTCTGACACCGCAAAAGGTGTATCAGTTGGGGGGGTACCGGGTGGTAGGAAGGGATGAGGACATTGCGGAAGAACTCATGGAGGAGGCTAAGGAACTAGAAAGGGTGGGAATCTTCTCGCTGGTACTTGAATGCGTCCCTTGGCGGCTTGCCAAACGCCTTACGGAGGAGTTAAACATTCCAACCATTGGAATAGGAGCAGGACCGTATTGTGATGGTCAAGTCTTGGTGTTGCACGATTTGGTCGGACTCACGCCGCGCACGCCCAAATTCGTTAAGAGGTATGCCAATTTGAGGGAGGAGGTGCTTAGGAGTCTGAGGGAGTTTAAAGAGGAGGTGAAGAGCGGGAGGTTTCCCACTCTTGAGCAGAGCTACGAGTGAAATCCTGCGCAAGCTGGAGGAATTGGGGGAGCCATACCACGAACAGCTCGGAATAGATTTGGGCTCGGGAAAAAGCGAGGAAATCTTCAAGTGGTTTCTCGCCTCAATTCTTTTCGGTGCTAGGATTTCAGAAAAAATCGCTTCTAGAACGTACAAAGAATTCGAGAAGGCAGGTCTCCTCTCCCCCCAGGCAATAATTGCCCGAGGCTGGTCCGGCTTGGTGGCAGTGCTTGACAGGGGAGGATATGTTAGATACGATTTCTCAACGGCAAGCCAACTTCTTGAAGCCTGCGAACTCTTGCTTTCAGGATATAAGGGAGATTTAAACAGGTTGCATGAACTGGCTCAGGGGTTAGAGGATCTTGAACGAAGATTGATGGAGTTTAAAGGAGTGGGAAAGACAACCGTGTCTATTTTTCTCAGGGAGATGCGTCAAATTTGGAAAAAAGCTACCGATTTTCCGCTGGAATCCTCAACCTTGTTGGCTGCCCAAAATTTGGGCTTGGTTTCTGGTTATGATACTAGACAGGCATTGTCTGAGCTGAGGAGAAAATGTGGGGATAGACTCCTTAGAGTCGAGGTTGCACTTTCGAGAATTGGACGGAAATACTGCAGAAAGAGGAGGTGTGAAATCTGTCCTGTCTCTGACTTCTGCAACCTTTTTAAACGGGTTGAGAAGACAAAGAAAAGGAGGTGAAGTATGGCGAAGAAGGAAGAGGTTAAGATTCCAAGTGCTACCATCGTAAGATTGTTCAAGAGTGCAGGGGCGGAAAGGGTTGGCGGTGATGTCCCGGAGGCCGTTAACAAAATCGTTTTGGCCATTGCTAAGAGTGCTGTGGCATCCGCCAAGGCAGCCGGCAGAAAAACAGTATCAGCCGACGATCTCCGACTGGTGGTAGTCTCGGGCTAAGGTTTACGGAGATTTTTGAACAATTTTTGTTTTTTTAACTAGGGGTTAGATTATGTACCACCCACCTTTACTCGTTCGATTTTCCTCCGCCCCAATGCCTGAATATACTCAACCTCTACCCCTTCCTTGACCTCTCCTCTAAGCTCGATTGGGATGGGAAGCTCGAAACTCTCGTAGGTGGAGAGGTCCATGAGTTGGGCAGTATTTTCAACAACCGCAAGCACTTGGGCGCTTCCTCTCTCAACTATTGGTACTTCGGCTTTTGCGCTGGTGGGTTTGACAATGCTACGTTTCTGTCCGTCGAAAAGTCCTATTGCATCTATCTTAGCCTTTGCATGCCCATGCTTACCGGGGGCTGATGTGGCAAAACCCACAATTCTGCAGGGTTCACCGTCGATGACGATAAACTTCCCCTCTCTGAGCTTCCCTACCTCTGTAACCTCTACTCCCATTTGTTTTTTGTAATCTGCTAAAAAAACTTTGTCTCATAAGGCGAAAACTGAATGGAGAAAGTATATGTTCTCGATACCTCGGCTCTTATCTCTCATCCGGGTCCGCTTGAGGGCTTTACCGTTAGAGAGGTAATTGCTGAGGCGAAGAGCCCTATTGCCAAGCTGCGAGGCTCTTTAGTATCCATAAAAGTAGTGGAGCCATCGACTGCTTCAATTGAGAAGGTGCGGAAGTCGGCTGAGAAAACTGGAGATCGACTTTCAGAAACAGACCTCAAGCTGTTAGCTCTTGCCCTAGATTTGAAGAAGGAGGGAAAAAATCCAGAAATTTTGACGGACGATTACGCTATTCAGAATCTGGCATCTGTGCTCAACATAAAGTTCTCGGGGATTGGAGGAAGGGGTATAAGGCAGGTTCTGAGGTGGATTTGGGTCTGTCCTTCTTGCGGAAGGAGCTTCAGAGCAGAAGGAGAATGTAAATTCTGTGGTTCTAGGCTCAGAAAGAAATCTGTGAGATATAGTCGCAAAGAGGTTGTTAAATGAGGGGAAAAGAGAGGGAAGCGACAAACATCCTAAAGGAGGCATGCTCCAAGCTCTCAAAAACGGGATCGAAATTCGAGGAATTTTTCGTGGCATTCTTTGTGGAGGAGGATTTCAAGACCGCTGAGGCTTTAGGCAAAAAGATTTCAGAACTTGAGTCCAGCGCAGATGAAGACAGAAGAAAGTTTATTCAGAAAATTTATGAAGGGGCCTTTCTACCGGCGATGAGGGGGGACCTTGTGGACCTTGCCGAAAAGCTCGATAAGGTTATTGATGCCATCGAGGAAACGTTGAAGTGCGTACTTTTGAGGGAAAGTCTCCTAAAGAAGCTTGGAAAGAGAAGGAGGGAAATCGGGGAGAGCCTGAGAAAGCTGGCAGCGAAATCGAGGGAGGCAGTAGATTCTCTGGCAAACGCGGTGAATCTCTTGTTTGTGGACTTGGATGCGGTCATGCTCAAGGTGAATGAGGTTCAGAGGTTGGAGCATGAGTCTGATCTGCTTGAGTCGGAATTTGTGGCCTCGTTGGTCGATTTGGAGAAGAGTTTGGACCCCTTGAGCGTGATTCAGTTGGAGGAAATTGTGAAAAAGCTTGGTTCCATCTCAGACGCGGCGGAGGATACGGGAGATGTTCTTCTAAGGCTTGTTTCTGGACTTAAGGGCTAAAGGGGAGGGAGAATAAGGCGGAAAGTCCAAAGCTGAGTAGTGGGCAGAGAATCCAAACGATCAGAATCTTCTTCATTCTGGAGAGGACGGTGGTCGCACCTTTGCTAAGTCCTACTCCAATTACGGAACCTGTGAGGGCCTGAGTGAGCGAAACTGGAAAATGCAACTGGACGAAACTCCAGACGGAAAGAGCTGCGGCGAGCTGAGCGGTAAGAGCGGTGAAGGGATCCAATTTTGCGAGTCCAGTTCCAATTGTTCTTACAACCTCTCTGCTCAAGAGAGAACCTGCGGATATCGTTAGTCCCAAGAGAAGCGTGAAAATTAGGCCAGAGTCCAGAGGAGAGGCTATCCCAAGTAAAGTTCCGCCATCATTGGCACCATTAGTATATGCGACGTATGCCGAACAAAAGAGAAGGGAAATGGCAAGAGTTCGGTGTAAACCGAGAAGATTCTTGAATGTCCTGAAAATTCGGGACATCAAGCGTGAGAGGAGGAATGAAAGGAAAAAGGAAAAAACTGGGGCAAGTGTCCAGCATGTCACAAGTGCCGCAAACTTTCTGGTCTGCACCTTGAAATTTTTCCCCATGACGATTCCAGCCCCGATTAGAGAGGCGAGCAGCGGCTGCGTGGTAGAAACAGGGAAACCAAGGAGGAGGAAAGGGAAAGAGCTAACGAAGGTCGCGAGGCAGATGGAGATGGAGGCCTCGGGCAACTCTTGAAGAAACCTGTTCTCGCCGCTCACCAGCTCCTTGGCGACGGTCCCTTCAATTTTCCATCCCTCCGCCAACAGTCCGAGCATCAGAAAAGCGATTGAGATAAGAACCGCGCGCCGGAAGGTGAGGATTCTACTTCCGACTAGAGTAGAGATGGAATTGGAGGTATCGCCCGCGCCAATGCAGAGGGCCAAAAGCAGTATGGGGAGAAGAGGGAGCATGCTTAACTCATTTTTTTAATGAGAGAATGAATCCAACCCTTAGACTGGTGCTTCTCCTTCTCTCGCCTATAGTATTAGGGGCAATATCTCGGAAGCTTCCGTTCTCTCGCCGGTTTTTTGAATTCCTTAGGAGTTTCACCACTTGGGTGATTCTCCCTCTCATTGCCTTTATGTACGTAGGTGCTCTAATGCCACAAGAAGTAGCTGCGCTTTGGAGCTCTGTGACATTGGCAGTGGTAGGTGTAGCTACATGTTTTTTCTTCTCTTGCCTTTTTTCCCTTCGGATGTCCAAGGAGGAAGGTGCTGCCTTGGTCCTAAACTCTTCCTTCATGAATGTGGCTCACTTAGGCCTGCCTGTAGTATATCTAAAACTTGGGAGTTCCGCAATGTCGCATGCAGTTATCTATGCGGTTACTGTGGCAATGCTAAACCTCTTTCTAGGAACCCTTCTTATGCATCTCCTTCTTGCAAAAAGCCCAAGTGTTCGACAGGTCTTCGTTCAAACTTTCACGTTTCCCGCAGTGGTGCTTCTTCTTCTAGCAGTTTTACTTGTTTACTTGCGTGCGCCTATTCCTCAGGACCTACATACCTTTTTCACCGAAAAAGTTTCACCAGTTTTTCTACTACTTCTTCTTCTCCAAGTAGGATACCATCTGAGGATTGAAGTTTCTAGACAACACCTCCGTAGTCTACCGTTGGTCGGCGTTTCGAGATTTTTGCTTTGTCCGTTTGTAACGCTTGCGACGTGTCGTCTATTAGGATTCGGCAAAACAGCACTTCAAGTTTCTCTTTACCTTTCCATGATGCCTCCGGCTTTTTTCAATTTGATTCTCGTGCAGTCTTTGGGTTTGGACACCAGACCTTATTCACTGACTATTTTCCTGCTCACGCTCATAAGTTTCCTTTTTCTCTTCTTCCTCTGAGCAGAAGGCCGGTCCTGCTTCCTCAAACTTGAGTTCTCCACTTAACAGACCTGATAGAGTTTGAACAAGCCCCTCTTTGTTGATTCTTATTTGCTTGGTCGTATCTCTGTCTCTTATCGTGACACTTTCATCGGCAAGCGTCTGATAGTCTATGGTTACGCAGTACGGAACTCCCACCTCATCTGCCCGGAGATATCTTCTTCCGATAGAGCCGCTCTCGTCATAAATCACGGAGAAGTGTGTCTTCAGCATCCTATAAATTTGTTGTGCCTTTCTGGAAAGCTCCTCCTTGGGCATTAGGGGAAAAACACCAACTTGGATGGGTGCCAGATCTGGTTTTAGCTTCAAAAATCTTCGCTTTCCATCGAGAGCGTAGGAGTGTTCTAGGACACAATAGAGAATCCTGTCAATCCCGAATGACGGTTCGACCACATGGGGGAAGAATTTTCTACCATTTATTGTCACCGAGAGGTCGGTCTTACTGTATGAACTATGTCGTGAAAGGTCGTAGTCTGTACGGTAGGCGATTCCCGCCACCTCGACCCATCCGAATTGTTGGGTTAGCACCTCCAAATCCCAAGTCTCAGAAGAATAATGGGCCCTTTCACCGGGTTTTTGTTCCCTAAATCTTAAGTTTTCCTCCCTCAGACCTATGCTCAAGAGGAAGCGCTTGGCTAGCGAAAGATGATATGCCATCATCTCGTTGCAAACAAAATGATTCTTTACAGCTTCTCTTGCAGTAGTCTCTACAAGCTCGCCGCTTGCTCTGAGAAGTTTCAGTTTTTCATTCTCTATCTTTTGAAACTCCGGGGGATTAGGATGTTCTGGGTCGAAAAAAACTTCGGCCTCGGCCATGGTGAATTCTCTTAATCTTATCACTCCCTGCCTTGGTGAGATTTCGTTTCGGTATCCCTTTCCAACTGTTACCACTCCAAGAGGAAGTTTTCCTCTGGCATGCCTAAAGACTCTGCGGAAGGCGATGAAGATTTGCTGGGCGGTTTCTGGTCTCATGAATCCAGCACGTCTGGAGGATCCCGGACCGATAAAGGTAGAGAACATGATATTAAAATCAGACAGGGTTAACTCACCACCACAGGCAGGGCATTTTACTCCTCTCTCCTTTACAATTTTTTCAACTTCCTCTTTAGGTAAGCCTTCTATTTCTATTCCTTTTTCCTTCATGAGTTCTGACATTCTAAAGCTCTCTCGACACGAACTACATTCTCCCATTAAGTCAGTGAAGTGGTCAACATGTCCGCTCGCTTTCAGAACCTCAAAGGGTACGATAGTGGGAGTCTCCAGCGGGAGATATCCTTCCTCTCGAATATACAAATCTTTCCACTTTCTGATCAAGTTGTCTCGAAGGAGAGAGCCAAGTGGTCCAAAATCGTAAAAACCACTAACTCCGCCGTAAATCTCAAAGGAGGGCCAAAGAAACCCCCTTCTCCTGAGCATTTCGGTTAGTTCTGCCTGCATCCAAAACTGGATGTCTTATCTAAAACAGCACTCGTAGCAAGTCTATATCGTAAACCATGCCGCACAGGCGACCCTCAGCTGAAATCACGGGAACCTGCTCGATTTTATGTTCTTTCATTAGTGAGGCTGTTTCACTCACGGAAGTTTTGCGAGTGATGGTAATGATGTTTTTGGTCATGATGTCCCTAATCACCTTGTCTGGAACTTTCAGGACTTTCTTTGTGATGTAAATTCTATCCTCGGTGTCCCAAGTCCAGCTGTCCCCTTCTGTTCGACCCCTTGTTTGGCTTGTTCTTGAACTTGTCTCAACCTCACAGACTTTTACTATGTCTGAGTCATCGACTATTCCTACAAGAATCCCTTCTGAGTCTAAAACTGGAAGCGCTCTAAGTCCGGCCAATGCCATTATTTCCAAGGCGGCCTTGAGGGGGGTTCCATCCCATATTGCTAAAGTGGCAGGATGCATGAAATTGGCCGCTGGCTGGGGGAAGTTCTGGGTTAAGACCCTGTACACGATGTCTCTGACGGTGATGATACCCACCAGCTCACCATTTCTAAGAACGGGTAGCCTCCTTAGATGTTTCTCGACCATAAGTTTTGCTGCATTTTTTAGTTCATCGTCCGGTGCTACCGTGGGTACTTCTCTGTCTACAAGCATGGCCAACTGGTCCTCGTCTGGATTCTCTAAAAGCCGGCGGAGCGAGACCATGCCTACAAATTCTCCGGTGCCACTTCTGACCACCGGGATTGCACTTACCCCGAGGCTTTTGAGAAGTTCTAGGGCATTTTCCCGTGATCCAGGAATTTCAGCCCACCTAATGTTTTTAGTCATGACCTCCTCAACCTTCATCTTATTAGTAGGCATTGATATAGAAAGTTTTTCCGAAGCAGACGGTTTATATAAACCAACTGATTTTTTCATGTGGCAACTGGATCCGCAAGTGGTGCAGAAATACCCGGGCTTCTGTGTGGGGTATGGGCATGTCAGTGGCGTTACTGTGGAGCAGGGGGTGGAAGGTCTAGAGGAAAAGAAGCAGCAAGTTCTCTCCAAGTTGAGGTCTAAGTATGCCGGATCCGAGATTTCCGGACTACCAGAAATAAAGTGTTACAGAGAATTGCTTAAAAAAATGGGAATTGAGACCAGACCGAGGCTGGAGGAGTCATTGCAGGAAGTACTTAGAGGTAACTTCCCATCCACGAATAACGTTCTCGAGTCTTGTTTGGTGGTGTCGATTCAGCACATGGTAATCGTAAGTGCACACGACTTGGAAAAAGTGGTGGGAATCGCAACAACAACACTTGCTGAAAGGGCTGAAGAAATCCAGCTCGTTGATGGCAGAACTGTCTCCACCGCATCGGGTGAAATCATCCTGAGGGATCAAAACAAAGTATTGGCTACGCTGGCTTTAGGAAGTAGCAGGGCAGCGGCTGTGACTCCCAAGACTTCCAATGTTCTGGTAGTGGTATGGAATGCGCCGGGTGTGGGGAAGGAGAGGGTGGAGGCGGCAGTGGGGGATGCCCTCCTTTACCTTAGGAAATACTGCGGAGGGCATGTGGAGGGCTCGGAAGTCCTTTAGTATCTCACAATTACCAATGTCTCGAGGTCATAGCGGAAAAGAATTTCTGAACCTAATTCCGACATAATGACTTAAGAGAGTTAAACTTCTCCTCGTCGATTAACCTGTGAGGGAGAAGAGCTTGGCTTGGGATCTTCTGCACGGTCCTCTGTGTTCTGATTGTTGTTATGGCATATCCTTCGATTTCCGCGGGTCAAATGCCCAAGTATACTCCCGGCAACAAATGGACGTGGAGCGTGACTAGACAGCTCATCGCTCCCACGACCGAAAACGTGCTCTCCGAAAGGATCTACGAGCAGACCCTTGAGTACATTGGCGAGGAGGTGAAGAACGGGGTCAGGTGCTTCATCCTCAAGCTAACCAGAGAGGGAGTTCCGGCTATGGGAAGATTTTGAGGGTAATGAACGGATCGGAGATCAGAGAGTTCGGCAGTGAGAGCTTCGACGAGAATGGAAACAAAATCAGCGATTACATCTATTTCCAGCCAATTCTCCTCTGGAGTTTCCCCCTTCGTCCCGGGAAGAGTTTTTCCGATATCAAGGGGGTTCGTGGGTATGACAATTTAGCAGGAATCGAAGCGGTCGAATCCACGGAGCTCAGGCTAACGGAGGTTCTGGGGGAGGAGACCCTTTTCATTCCCGCCAAGGTCAAGACCTTCAGGCTAAGAACCTACGGCTCTTCCTGGGGCGAGCTTCGAGTTGGTGGGAGTTCGGGAAGGTCGGACTCTCATCACAAGAAGGGGTCCTCATCCTGTTACCTGCCATAATCACGGGGTGCGTAATATTTGCCATCTTCGTAGATTCGGAGTATGTCGACGATAATTTTACAGGAAACTGGAGAGGATCAGACGATTTTGAGGGGAGAGACTGTACGGAAACAGGAGGACACTTCCTCCCTTTCCTAATCATCTATGGGGTGGCATCCGTGGAGATGGACCTTTCATTATCTACAACAAAGGGAATGGCCGGATAGGAGCTGTTTGTGGGCAGATCACTCCAGTATGATATAATTTTAGGTCCGATCAAGCTACACTCTTGAGGGACTGCTAAAAGACAATCTTCTGAAAATCCAGCCGGTTTCGTCTTTTAGATACCCCTTCTAACCTTAACGGCAACGCCGACCTTGAAGGCCTTCATCTCTTCTCCTGTCAGCACGGCTCTCCCCGTGGCAAGCAGCCTGTCTCGTTGGTCCACCACTAGTACCTCTTCCGCCGGTCTAATCTCTGGGTCAGCCTCCACCACATGCTTTGCAAAGACGTCGCGACCTTTTCGAACAAAGGGGACAGCTTCGTCGGCCACCACGACTCTCAACCTCGGAAACTTGAGTGCCGAGTGTACCCTTATCGCTCCCTCTTTATTTAGCACGATGAAACCGTCCGAGGCCCTAATGGAGCAAAGGGGCTTACCATCTGCCCAAACCTGCCTGATTTTACCACCCTTTCCCTTAACAGCCCTCAACTCTCCCCGAAACAGTGCCTCCCCCACACCTTGATCAAATTGATAGTCGGCAATGGCTTTCAACCTCTGTATTTCCCTCTCACTAAGCAAGAATCCTTGCATCGATGACTACATGATCCACTCCTGGTGAATAACTTTTAACCACCCTTTTTTCCAGAATTTCCACTCTTCTCCCCTCTGCCGCCTGTAGGATTCTCCTAATAGGTCTCTCAAACTTGATGTTACATGGTACACTCTCATGATAATGAATGACTCCACCTTCTGGTTTCAAAACTTCCATCGCTAGGGGCAGATAAGCGGGCGACAAGTGGAGAAGTCCCAATATTACTCTATCTGCCACCCCCCTCGGAGCCATCTCTTTACAATCTCCAAGGATGGTTTTGACCCTGTGTCCGACCCTGTTGATTCTCACATTTTCGCAAAGGTAAGAAAATGCCAAAGGGTTCAGCTCGATGGAATAAACCAGAGAAGGGTTTGCGTGCTTGGCGACTGGGATGGTGAACTGCCCAATGCCGGCAAACATGTCCACCACTACCTCCCCGTCCTTGACGAGCTTAGGTAGACGCATTCTCTCGTACAAATTCCCCGGACAGAATAGAACCTTTGAAACGTCAAGCTTGAAAAGACATCCATTTTCTCTATGAATGGTCTCGGTGCCATTCCCTGCTATCACCTCTATCTTGGGGATTCTCATCCTCCCTTCAACCCCTTTCCAGAGTACCACCGTTTTTATTCCCCCTCTTTTCAGAAGGGCATCTGCGATAACGTCTTTCCAAGGCAGGAGCTCCTCGGCTAATCTCAGGATGGCCACGTGACCTATCACCTCGTATCCTCCTAGTTTTTGAAGCATCTCTGCTGGTAAAATCCCTTTAAGGGCCTTTCTTAGAAACACGCCCACGTTTAGATTTTAATCCCAATGCTTGCAGGAGTTTCCCAATCAACGTGTTTATTTGACTTCGAGTGGGCGTTTGGTAAAAGGGCACCTTTGCCCCGGCCATGCTCTGATGGCCTCCTCCAAACTTGCCAAAAGCTTCAGAGAAGGCTCTTCCTAAATGGAGGGTTGGATCATTTGTTCGGGCGGAAATTCGAACAAAGCCATTCAGTATGCCGTAAACGACAACTGTGGTTATTCCCTCTGTCCCTGTGAGGAAGTTACAAACTTGTGATACAATATCTTCCTCCTCGATTTCGCCAACGGTGGTGGTGAGGCAGGGGCCAACCATCTTTGCTTTTCGCAGAGCAATGGAGAGTGCGGACAGCATTTTGCTTGAATAGGGGGGTTGCTGCATCACCCTCAGAATTTGTGGGTCACAGGCCCTTCTAAGTTTCCAGTACGTTTCCACGTCAGCAGGGGTTGCATTGGAGAGATTGGAGGTGTCTGTTAAAATTCCAAGTACTAGAGCGGAGGCTAGCGCACCCTGGGCCGGTATTCCTGCGTACTCAAGATAATTGGCTAAGATTGTCGAAGTTGCTCCTACAGGGGCCAGCTCCACAAGTCTTCCACAGACCTCACTGGGAGGGATGGAGTGATGATCTACGATGATAGTGGGAACGATTTCTTTTGGAAGAGCGCAGTACGCTTTGGTTGCCACATCCACGAGAGCAAAATTCATATATTCTTTGAAGTTTACTCTCTTGGCTTCGAGAAGTTCTATTTGGAGAAGGTTACACATCGCCTTATTCTGGGGGTATCCCATTTCACCATCGTAGGCAATGTCTGCCTCCACCCCAAAGGCTTTGGCATAGGTCTTCAGAGCAATGGCACTGGCAATGGCGTCGGGATCAGGATTGGTATGGGTAAGGATGAGCATTCTACCCCTTGCTTCCTGCAACAAGCTTCTAAGGCGCATTTCATTGACTCTTTCTCTTGCTCTTTCGAATTCTTTGAACACAATTTGACCTAAAACTTGTGGCACGGGGATGGCCTCCGTGGCTCCCAGCTTCTTCACTTCCCTCTCCACTAGAGCGTCAGGAACCAAAACCAGCACCACTGGGTTTATCTTGAGTTCTTTCTTCAGTTGATTGATGGCATCAAGTGCCCGTAGGGTCTTATCGAACTGTAATGTGGAGATGAAGATTGTGTTGGCTTTTTCTATCCCCACCTGCTTTAGGAATTCGGGGCTGCAGAAGTCTCCAACCTTGACGTTTAAATCTGTTAGCTCCAAGAGTTTCTCCTGGGAGGAGTCGACAAGTAGAAGCTCAGCTCCAGCCTTTTTTAACCTCTCAGAGATTTCGTAGCTGATTTCGTTACATCCCAAAATTAAATACATAGTTAACGGAAGAGGAAACTCTTTTAACCTTTGGGGACCAAGTGTCCATACAGCTTGTTTATAAGCCAACCTTTTACTTCGACCAACGATGCTTTTCCCGTGAAGCTGGCAGCTCCTGCATGACCACCTCCGCTACCGTTAAAGGTCTTCGCAGCCTCCATCATCAGCTCACCGAGATGTAACCGTGTGCGCTCACATACCTCCGGTCTGGCTCTAGCGGAGACCCTAATTCTCTCATCGTCCTGTGAACCCACAAAAGCAAGATCCGCCCCCAGCTTGAGAAGGGCAACGGCCGCATCGGCTTCAAAGGCCCCAACCTCTGAAAAAACGACGATGAAGTCTTTTATTTCCTCGATTTCAGCGCGTTTGGCGGCCTTCAACATGGCGATTCTTCTTGAGGGCTCATCGGGCAGCTTTATCAGTTCTTGTGCCTTGGTGTAGTCCGCTCCAAGCTGGAGAAGCTCCCTGATGGCATCGAATGTCTTTGGCTTCGCAAGCCTGAGCTCAGCCGTGTCTGTCAAGATTCCTGCCAAAAGAAGGGTACTCTGCTGAGGTGATGGTACGAATTCTAGCTCTTTTAGGAGCCTTAAAACAAGTTCAGCTTCGGAGGTTGAGGTTTCGTCTATGTAAGCTGCTAGAAGATACTTCTTTGTCCCTTCAACAGGCCTGTGGTGATCGACCATGAGTACTTTGGTGTTCTTCAGCTTTTCAGAAAACTTGGTGCCCAGATGTTCAAGGCTCGAGGTGTCTAGAAGCAGAAAATAGTCGGCATCGAAAGGGGGGTCGGTCTGAATTTGTCTGCCCATCAGAGAGAGTACATGTTCGGCTAGTTTGCTTAGACTCTCACATCCAGCTATGGCTTTTGCTCCCAGAGAAGTCAGAGCCTCACAGGTGACAGTTACGGACGCAACGGCATCTACATCTGCGTTTTCGTGGCACAGCACGAGGATTTTTTTCCCTTCACAAGCAATCTGTTTCAGTAAACTAGCTATCTCCTCCATTTTTTGTCATTTTGATATACCCTTGAGCATTTCCTGTAGTTTTTCTCTCATTTCCTGCAATCTCTCGACAACTCTTTCTTCCTGCCTCGACAACACCCTAACTCTAAGCTCAAGTGTTTCCTTTTCCTCCTGTAATTCCTTCTGAATTTCCTGTCTGCTTCTTTTTATGAGAAGGCGACCCGTTGCTTTATAAACTGGCGTATCATCTGTTACCTTGGAGAGTTCCTCAAGGGCTTTCTCGATTTCAGTTATGAGACCCTGAAGTTGGGCCCTCTGTGTTGCTAGGGCTTGTGCCTGTTGTTGTGCCTGTTGGAACTGTTCAAGCTGATGGCGTATCTGTGGGGAAAGTTCATCCACTCTTTATCACCTCCACCGCTACACTCATCCAGCGAAGGATAGAATTTAAAGCGGCTCTCAAATCACTCAAGTCCTCTCCTACCACTTTTATATGCAAAGTTCGATTCCTCTTCAGTTTCACGCCTGTGCTAGGCAGTTTAGTTTCGGGCAACAGAGAACTGTGCACTGCTTCCATAACCTTCCGAGGTAGCCAGATTTTAATCTCAGCCCTTGAAAAACATTTCTCTCCCATCTAATTACCAGAAGTTTTTCTTAAACTTGCTTCGAGCTAATTTTATACGGCTTTTACGGTTTTTTTCATTTTTGGTCTGAGTTTGTAAATAATCCTCTGTCCGCAGTAAACACACCTAGGTGCTAGGAGTTCTGCCCTCGACTCCGGGCTGAAAAGAATGATTGAACCACATCCTCCACAAGTTACACGTCCACTAGAGAGGTTCTCCCTAGTCAGATTATTTTTAGTCCCGCAGTATCTGCACTTTACGGATTTCTCTTTCCTTTCCTCCTCCGATAGGTCCATTAAAATGAACGTCCGCTTACAACTTTTGCAGCCGTATCTACTCCAGTCGAACATCAGGATGGTGGTTCATAAGCTGGTCCAGCTAGCTTTGCTCCGCAGTATCGGCATTTCCAGACGCCTGTTCCTTCACGCTTGAGGCGTTCCTGCTGACAAACGGGACAGCGGTGCCAGCCCTGTCTTTTTTCCTCAACCTTGAGGAATTCCCTTCTTAACCTCAGCCCGTATCTAGGACCAAATCTTCCTGCTGCACCTACTTTCTTTTTTCTTCCCATTAGCCAAGTAGCCTCCTAAGTTTTTCAGCACACGAGAAGGCAATTTCCTCGGCTCTCAAAACCTCTTCTGTTTCCAGGTATCCACCACCCGCTTTCTGTATGGCAGAAATTACCCCATCTTCGCGTACACAAAAAGTTATCCGTGCCTCCGTGGCTTCCTCTTCCTCTAGGCAGGGATCGACGAGCAGATCGTTTCCAAGCTTTGCCATGGTTACTGAAACGGGTATATGTTTGAGCGAAAAGTCTTTTTTCCAAGCGGGATCTTCAGGGCCCCTCATGCCCATCAGGGCAGCCACAGAAGCAAGCATAGATGCGTCGACCAGATTTCCACCATGGTCTAGGACATGGATGTCTACATAGATTACCCATACTTCGTTTCCGGCCTCAATGCAGAGCTCCTGAAAATCGATGCACTTTGACTCTCTGAGTCCTCTATCAACTATCCTTGCCAGTTCAACAGCATTCTCGTCGGGCGGTCCGGGTTCAAAGGTAGGTGATGCCAGAGGGCGAAGTTCTGCTCCCACTATTAGTCCACCTTCATCTGGAGAATCAGGGAAGGGTGGCATCTTTTTTGGTTTGACACCCACAAGAACAGTCGTATCTCCCAATCTAACTTGAGCTGAGCCTTCTGCCGATTTTATAATATTCTTTTCGAGAGAAACTGGACGGTATTGGTCGAAAGATCTTCCATCTATTCTTTTTCCCTGTTCAAGTAGCTTCAGCAGAGGTTCTCTTTTAAGAAGCGATAACACCCTTTGTTTTTCTATCATCCAGTTTCACCTATGGGGGTTGTAGAGTATTTTTCTCTCAAGGCCTCTTTCTGCAGCTCATAGAGTTGTTGGCAACCTTTTAAGGCAAGCTGTAAGGCCTTTTTGAATTCCTCTCGCGTCATGTGTCCATCCATTTGAAGTAAAGTTATACGCTTATCTCTTCCAGTCATGGCCACAGGCATGTCGGCTTCCCCATATTGGTCCTCTTCTGCGTTTAAGTCTAGAACCAAGGTTCCCTCCACCTTCCCCACTGAAACTCCTACAACCAAATCTCGAATGGGTATTCCAGCATCGGCCAAAGCGAGGGAAGCAGCAGTCACCCCGGCTACGCGCGTACCTGCGTCCGCCTGCAAGACTTCTATGTAGATGTCAATTACTGAACGGGGGTAAAGATTAAGGAAGAGCACGGGCTCGAGTGCTTCTCTGACAACTTTGGAGATTTCGATTGATCTTCTATCGGGTCCGGGTTTTTTCCTTTCCACGACCGAAAAGGGGGCCATGTTGTACATGCATCTCAGAACCGCCGCGTCGGGCTGCTGTAAATGCCGAGGATGAAGCTCCTGCGGACCGTACACCGCCACTAAAATCTTGTTATTTCCCTGTTCGATGTATGCAGAGCCGTCAGCTCTCTTGAGCACTCCAACTTTAAGCTTGACAGGTCGAAGCTCATCAGGGCTCCGCCCATCTAGCCTCTTGCCGTCAACTATGAGCTTTTTCTCCTCCATCTTTCTTCAGCCTCTTCTCTAGGAATGCTTTAACCCTGTCTGTTAGTCCAGTGGTGTGTGCCTCCCTTTCTATCATGTATAGAGCCTCTGTTATCGCTGAGATTTTTTCCTCATCGTCGCTCATTATCATTATTCTTCCGTTTTGTCCCACCTTTAGTACACAGCCGGCGACCTCTTGAATCATTGTTAACATCGATCGGCGTTTTCCAATTACTCTAGGCGTTTTTACAGGAGTGATCTCTACCATTCTACCTCCCTTTAGCTTTCCATAACCAGGCCCTCGGGCATTTAGTTTCACCCTTCGGAGGGGAGTTATTTCTTTCACCTTCGCAAAGATGATATCACCTGTCCCAAGGTGAGAGCTTAGCTCCACTTTGAAGACATCTATCTTTCCTAGAAATTCTTGGGCGTACAGCTCACCAATATAAGGTGAATTGATGTCCACTGTCCATCCATACATGTGTGAATCCATGACCATTCCTATTACATCGTCGTCCACTCGGGGTTCATAGCATCCCTCAAGTGCTATCACGCCTATTTCCCTTTCCCCTACTTCGACAAGCCCGATTACGGAAGAGAAGATTTTCCCCCCCTCTTTGTATGCGCCTCTTCCGGCCTTTAAATCTCCCTCGGCCAACAATTGTCCAGGGATTACAAGTGCTCGGTTCTGTACATGGACTACTCGCATACTTTTGATTGCACTTCCCCCTTCGTCAGTTGGTTTAGCTTGTCGAAGAACTCTGCTTGTACCGCCGCTGGGATTTCTATTATCACCTTTAGACCACCATCGGGTAGCCATTCCTCCTGAAGAGGTTTGTATGATTTTAGCAGTCCATATGCTTTGGAGGCGTATTGGGGAGGAACTCTTACCTCTATCTTTTTTGTCTCTAAACTGAGCGGGAGAACCGTTGAAAGAGCTTTGAGGACTGTAGGTAGTTGTTCCTCTGCGCTCTTAAACTCATCGATTTTTATTTTAGCCTGCTCCAGGGCAGCCTCTATTCGTGACGGTGGGTGAGGAGTGCCAGTCTGAGGGTTTACTGCCCTTCTGGAGATGAGAGAAATGATTTGTTTTAACTTTTCTTCTCGCATTCTTCTTCTCATTTCGGTGGTTAGTTGAACTTGCCCTTTTTTCACTATTTCTTCCGCGACTTTCAGCAAATCGGTCGTGTGAAAGATTGCTTCTATGGTTTTTGCTGAGGCTTCTTCTCCTTTTCTGGCGTCCTTGAAGACTCTTTCCACGGCGAGCATCTCACGGAGGTTTACAGGTTTTCCTTGCTTTAGTGCCAACGCGAGTTCAGGGTCAACTAGTATCTCAAAATTCATACCCTGAACTTCCAATCTGGCTATGACGGCCTCCTCCAGCTTTACCATTCTCTCACCTACTTGACTTGTTCCAGATACTTGGAAATTTCCTCCTTTGTGAGCATCCTAAATCTTTTAGTCGATACAGGGACGACGGCCACTTCTACCACATCCGGGGTTATCTCTCCAATTGCGGTCCTCATAGCTTTGAGTGTTAAAATTATAGCTTCGTCTAAATCCATTTCTTCTTTGTATGTTTTTTCAAGAAACTCCGTGACCACATCCGTGCCGGCCCCTATGGCGTGGGCCTTATAACTTGCCACGGCACCGCTCGGATCGGTTTCATAAAGTTGGGGTGCCGAATCCACTCCTCCTATAAGAAGCCTAACTCCAAATGGTCTCACACCACCATGTTGAGTGTAAAGTTGCTTGATATCCCCAATGTACTTAGCTAGCGAGGCAACCGAAATAGGTTCTTGATACCTCAAGCGGTGAAGCTGCGATTCCAGTCTTGCAGCCTCAACCAATACTCTTGCATCCGCAATCAGCCCAGAGGCAGCGACACCTATATGTTCATCGATTTCAAAAATCTTCTCTATGGAGACTTCCTCGAGCAGCTTTCCCTTCTTCTTCTCCCCCGCAAGAACCACCCCTTCTGTCACCTTTATTCCTAGGGCGGTCAGTCCGCGCTTTACTGCCTCTTGAGCGTATTGAACTTGATAGAGCTTGCCATCAGGACTAAAGACTGTTATTGCCCTGTCATACCCGGCGCTAGGTGGGACGAACATTATTTCATTTCGCTTTTACATTTAACATCGTATGGGAGAAACTTATGTTTGGCTTTCTTGATGGTTCCCGACACTCCAACGATTTTGATTCCTCTTTCCTTCAATGCTTTTCTGACGATATCAAGGTCTAGGTGGGCACATCGAATGATTACAAAGTTTTTTACCTGTAGGATAGGTTTCAAAAAATCTGGGTGAAGAACAAGGGGGAGGAGGAATTCACACAATACCCTTGGATCTCCCTCAAATTGTGCTACTACGTATCTCTTTCTCAGCCTCAAGTAGGGATCTGATCTTTTCATCTGTTGAAGAGGGTGGTCCCCCCAACCTGAGCTTTATGTGAATGGCATCTCCGCTGTCTGTCAGGGAGAACTTACCTTCCGCGGCGAGTTGTTTGTCAAGTCTTAAGTAAAGACAGCTTTCCTCGACTCTTCCCTCTAGTGTCCGGAGAAGACCATCGGAATCGAGCGAGAGGCTGCTTAGGATTTTTTTCCAAAATTCCAGAGCATCGGTCTCGCTGAGATGTGCGTCAAGACAAACTATAGGGTTTCCAAAGTGACCCTTTAGTCTTGTGCTTTCAATCTTAGCCCCCTTAGGCAAGAGCTGCAAAAGGATCCCTTTGACTTTCTCCTCAGATTCCGTAGCATGCACGAACGCTCTAACATGAGCCTCTTTGAGCAATTTCATCTCATGAGCCCCCTAGCTCTCCTGCCAGCTGCGGTGAGTCCTCTGAAGACTCTACCTCGCTGTAAAGAGGAAAGCTGTGGGTCGGAAATGATAGCAGGATGATTGGGATCTACCATGATGACTTCGTAGTACTTGTATTTTCCATCTTCTCCGACCCAGTAGGAGTTTAATACCTCGAGATTAGGAAATTTTCGAGCTGCTCTTTCCTCGGCTATCCACTGTATGCTTTTCTTTGGGGTATGCTTCAGAACACCCATCCTTTTTGGTCTTCTACCCCTTGAGGGTCTTGGTTTCCTTCTCCCACCTCTTCTCACCCTTACTCTTACCACAATCACACCCTGCTTTGCTTTGTAGCCCAGCTCCCTAGCTCTTTTCAGGTTAGTAGGTTTGGGAATTCTGACTACGGCAGGGCCTTTCCTCCACTCTATCATTCTCTCGCTTGTGCCTGGCCTGAGTCCATGTAGATACTTGTAAACTCCCACGAAATTACTTCAATTCCCTTCTTATTTTCTCTGCGATTACCAGGGCAGCTTCTCTTTGAGCCTCCTCAGTGGAAGCCCCCAAGTGGGGGGTTAGAATCACGTTGGGTAAGCTTAGGAGAGGATGATCTCCAGGCAGCGGTTCCTTTTGGTAAACATCCAAGCATGCACCTGCAATCCAGCCCTCTTTTAGTGCCCGTACGAGCGCATTTTCATCAACAACAGCACCTCTGGAAGTGTTAATCAGCACGGCGCTCTTCTTCATCAATCTAAGTTCTTTTTCGCCGATGAGATTCCTAGTTTTCTCGTTAAGTGGTACATGAAGAGAAACGAAGTCCGAGCTTTTTAGCAAGGTCTCTAAATCGACATACTTCCCTTCTAGGGCTAGGAACTGATCGTTCTGAACGATATCATAGCCGAGGAGTTGCATGTCAAAGGCTTTGGCTCTCTTGGCGACCTCTATGCCTATTCTACCGGTCCCGATTATTCCCAACGTTTTTCCGCGCAATTCGGTTCCCATGAACTTGCTCTTTTCCCACCTTCCGGCTCTCATGCTTGCATCTGCTAGTGGGATTTTCCTGCACCAGCTGAGCATGAGTCCTATGGTTAATTCAGCCACGGCCACGCTAACCGACTCAGGAGCGTTTAATACCTTAACCCCCTTCTCTTTCGCAGCCTCTTGGTCAATGTTGTCTAGACCGACTCCTGCACGAGCCACGATTTTCAGTTTTTTTGCCGCTTCTATTACTTCCCTTGTTACTTTTGTGGCACTCCTGACGACCAAGACATCTACGTCCGAAACTTCTTTCAAGAGTTCGGATGGCGGAAGACCCGTTTTCACTTTTACCTCTCCTAGTTTTTGCAGTTCCCTTACACCGTCTGGATGCAGATGATCGGAAACAAGTATGGTTACCATCAATCCCCTGTTAAGGTTTAAATATACCCATTTGGAAATCCCAAAATGCCGTGCTGTCACCACTGCCCCTACTTCTACGAGTGCGAGGAAAAGAACGACTGCTGCCCCGAGTGTCCCTACTATTCTAGGGAGGGATGCTTGTATTCTGAGGAAGAGGAAGAATTGCTGGGCTGAGTTGGTCAGCGTAGCTCAGAGATAAAACTCTGCTTTCGGTGAGAAAGATGCTTGTACGTTTAGAAATGGAGCTGGAAGATAAACC
>Ga0080004_1109190_pt1 | contig 59095 bp, 60 predicted proteins | sample WasSprMetagenome_FD_69207 | JGI IMG/M metagenome (GOLD analysis project Ga0080004, IMG submission 69207) | Sulfidic aquatic microbial communities from Washburn Spring, Yellowstone National Park, USA - WS (SPADES assembly) (version 2) | ecosystem: Environmental > Aquatic > Thermal springs > Hot...
GCACTTGGGATGCCATAAAGAAAAACTGGGTGCGCTGTGCCCAAGACAAGCAACAGGCCGAGAGGGAGAGACGGAACCTTGCTTTGGAAAAAGCACGGGCAGTAGCTAAGTATTTAAAGGAACGTTACTTCGCATTTTTTCAATAATAATGGCGGCGGCTGGAGTTACTAAACCGTGATTACATACACCGCCGCAGCGATGGCGATAAGGGCTGCTTCAGGCAAAACGAGCATCCGTAAGACTTGCCGCAGGTCGGCCCGGAAAAAATCTACTGTCAGAGATAGGCAAAGGTGCATGGGTGTAAACATGGCTCCTGTAAAGCCGGCTATAAACACGAATACCGCCAGGGGCATAGTTATTTGCCCTCCGGCCGCAGCCATTACTACGGGGAAAATAATGCCCATGGAATAAGAAACCGTGCCGGTAATTAAGCCCACGAGTAAAGCGAATATCCCGAAAACCACAAAGTCGGGAACGGCCAACCCCTCTAAAAAGTAAGAAAGGCTGGCCACAGCTCCTGTTTCTAAGATTATTTGTTTAAAGAAAAATATACCCAGGACGAGGATGAGGATTTTTACTTGTACGGTTTCCCTGCAAAGAGTGAAAAGATTTTTCGGGGTATAGCGGTGGCGCAACAGGAGCACGGCTAAAACCAGCCCTACGGCTATGAGAATTCTAACCTGAAGGAAGAGAACCATCAAAACTATGACCAGAACCGGAAGGATGTTTAGAAGCACTTCCTTTATTAGGAGTAGTGAACCGTTAGCTTGAGGCTTTTTTTCCACCGGGATGCGCCGGAGGAAAGGCCATCCCAGTAAGGCTACCAGCAGGCCATAAGGGATTAAGGCTTGTATCAGCTTTGTCAGGGGTAGACCGCAGACCTGAGAGGTTATAAGAAGGCTAGGGTAAAGGGGCAGGCAGTATTCCCAGATGTGGCGGTAGTAATAATTGATGACGCTTTTTTCCTCCGGGGAAAGGGTTGTATCTGCCGTCGCCTGAGCAACCAGGGGTGCGGAAAACAACGCTCCTCCCATGGAGGGCATAAGGCCTATAAAGGCGGGAAGGCTCGCCGCTAGAATCCGGCGGCTGGGGAGAAGATTAAGTAAACTTTGCAGCAGCCTCTCGAGATAACCTTCCTTTCTTAGTAGGCCTTCGAAAACCATGATCAGCACTAGCACGACTTCCAGCTCTATTACGGAGGGGTCTGTAAGGGTCTGCCAGAAGGCCGTGACAAAGGTACGTAAGGGCAAAAGATAAAGGATGGCAAGGAGGCATGAGCTCCCGAAGATCACCGGAGCCAGCGGGGCACGTTGCCAGAGGAGGATCATCATCAGGGTGAAGACAAAGATGAGTTTTAATGCCGGCATAGGTACACCTTCTCGTAGCCATTTCTTTGCTTACATAATCTTACTACAATCCAGATGCCATTTACAATGTTTTTGAAAATGTGGGTGCCGTCGTTTGTTTTATTTGCACCGGTGTGGGAAACGGGAAAAAGCTTGACAGGGTTTGGTACAATTCTTATACTAGCTATAGGGTACCCCTTTAGGGTATCTGTAGCTCTTTTTAAAATTAAGTCTAAGCAGAATGAATAAAGGAGGTTGTGACCGGTGAACAAAAAATTATTCGTTGTTTTGGCCGCTTTGCTCCTTGTGGTGCTGGCCGTGCCTACTGCCTTTGCGGCCTTAAACGACCAGCAAAGGGAAGAAGTGGACCGGCTCTACCAGCAAATATTCGAGCTAAAGAAGCAGATTATTGACAAGTATGTAGAGGGCGGGGAGATTACCCCCGAGCAGGGCCGTATAATGAAGTAACACCTGGATTATATGCAGCAATATCATAGGTACTACGGTTTTGGTATGATGGGGGCCGGTCACTGTGGCGCCGGTTTCTGGGGAAATAACGGGGGCCTGCCTGCTCCTTCCGGTTTCAGGTACGGAAGGGGTATGATGGGCGCCTACAGTATGATGTACTAAATGATGTATGATGTACTAAGACCCTGATCTTTCGGGGTCTTTTTTTATTTTGGCTTGATAAACTGGCAACCTTTGGCTAGAATGAAAGATGAAAGAAAGTGGGTTTCGATGAGCAGTTGTTGTCCAGTTTGCCGCAATCCAGGCCCCGTAGGCCTTCCCTTATTCTGGTCGGGTTTTGTGGCGGGCTGCCCATGTACTGGGGGTAAAGGTATGCGGGCTCCCCATAGATTAATAAAAGGTTTTTTTATTTTATTGTTGATTTTAGGTTTTTACCTGCAGCATAACGTGGGTTTGGCCGATAATGGGGATTTTGACAGGATCATGACCTGGTTTACTTCGGGACCGGTGGGAATAGAGCCCAACTGGCCGGCTCCCGATACGCAAGATTGGCACAGGCGTTTCTTTAACTATTGGCTACCTTACTGGAAACTGGACTTTCCCGGCCGGGCGGATATGAAAAGCTCCGCCTTATTATTGTGGCTACCCGGGGTATGGGCAAATTATCATTTGGTTTCCCCGCATACCCTTTACCTTTCTAATCTCTCGTTATTTCCTAAGTTCCTCTTGGTGCTTTACCTGTTGTTAATGTTTTATTGGATAGACGGGAGCGGCTTGGGTGAGCCGGGGAAGATTGTATTGTATTTAACTCTCGGCATACCGCTACTTATGGTTTTTGTCAATACGGATTATGTGGCTTACTTTAATAGTTTCTATTGCGAAACAGCCTCTTTTATCTTTCTGTTTATTTTTTTGGCCTCTCTAATTTTCTTAAAGCGAAAAAATACCCTGCCGGGCTATTTTAGCTCTATAACGTCGCTGCTGTTGCTCTCAACTGCGAAGGCCAGCACTTTTTACTGGCCTTTTATCGCTGTACCTTTTATTTTTTCTTTACGGGGGTTTACCAGAAAGCCTTTAGCTTATATAGCCCTTTTAATTTTTATAATAGCTATACTGTGTTTCCTCAGCGTTTTAGTAACGCTACCTCCAGACTATATAAGGCTCAACAACTATTACAACAGCCTTTTTTACGGTGTTCTAACCTTTAGCCAGGATCCGACCGCCCGGTTAGTCGAGCTTGGGCTACCTGATAGTATAAAATATGTGGGGCATTCAGCTTATACTACGGCAGGGAAGGAAGCGCTAAGCCTATTTGAAAATAAAATGTCGCCGTTTAACACCTTACAGGTTATATTAAGGGAGCCTGCTATAGTTTTCAGGATAACGAAGTATTTGTGGGATAATATGCAAGTTGTATCCTTGGAATATCTAGGTAAATTGCCGCCGGATGATCCTCAATTGCCCGGCTTAAAGCCCTCTTTATTAAGTTTATGGTCGCAGTTAAAAATAAATTATTTCCCCCGCGGGTATGCCTTGGGTTTAGCCCTTTTGCTCTATGCAGCGGTATCTTATTATGCTATCGTTAGGACGAGTGGGATTTGCCGGGAGCTCGGTATAATAGGGCTGGTAACCGCTATGGGAAGTCTAGTGGATATGTATGTGGCTATCCTTGGGGATGGCAAGTGGGAAATAGTAAAGCATTTGTTTTTGTCCAATGTGCTTTTTGATGTATCGACTATTGCCTCTCTAAACATTATAGTAGCTGGGGGCATAAAACGCATCCTGGGCCCACCTTGCTCACGGCCCAACGCTAAACGAGCCTGAAATTGCGCTATGCTGCAGAGTTTTTCGCAGCCTGCGACCCGGCACTACCTAATTTTAGTATAAGGCCCCAGAACTTAAACGAAACTAAACGTATGGCAGGTGTTTTGGAGGGGGCTTGGTAAAGGATGGCGCATAACATAACGCGGGAAGAGAGCGTGGGCTATCCCGCGCAATGGCCACTTTACATAGTACATATTACAGTTAACGTGGTTAAAAGCCTGCGGCCCAAGCAGTGGAGCAAGAATTTTTTTGTGTTTGCGGGGTTATTGTTTTCCCAAAACTTGTTTAACCCGCCCCTGCTTTACAGGAGCATCCTGGCCTTTGTGATATTCTGCCTTCTTTCAGGGAGCACCTATCTTATAAACGACCTGGTGGACCTGGAGCGAGACCGGATGCACCCTGAGAAATGTAAAAGGCCCTTAGCCTCGGGCAGGCTTAAGCCTTTGCACGCTGTAGCAGCGCTGGCTGTTTTGCTTCCCGTGTCTTTAGGCATATCCTGGTATCTGAGCCCTCCATTTTTTGCCGCCAGCCTGGCTTATTTCATTCTTCAACTACTATACTCCTTCTGGCTTAAACACCTCGTTATCTTAGACGTCTTCAGCGTAGCTGCCGGGTTTGTCCTCCGGGTGGTGGCCGGGGCTTTGGTTATCGGAGTTAGGATCTCTTCCTGGTTGTTGCTCTGCACTACTCTCCTTGCCCTTTTCCTGGGCTTGAGCAAAAGGAGACACGAACTTCTTATACTTGAGCAAGGAGCAGGGGAACACCGGAAGGTGCTGGGAGAATACAATTTCCTCTTCCTGGATCAGATGATAGCCGTGGTAACGGCCTCCACCTTGCTGAGCTATAGTCTTTATACAGTTTCTAGTGAAACCGTGAAAAGGGTAGGCAGCGAAAGCATGATCTTTACCATTCCCTTTGTGCTGTACGGGATTTTCCGCTATCTTTACTTGGTGTACCATAAAAACAGCGGGGGCAGCCCGGAAAATCTTCTAATTACTGACAAGCCCCTCTTAGTGGACATTGCTCTATGGGTTGTAACAGTAATTTTGATTCTTTACTGGAGGTAAGTAATGGGAGGTAAGGGGAATGAACCAGGGGAAAAAAGCTAAAGTAGTAGTGTTAAAGACCACTCCCGAGACCGTGTTAGATGATTACCGGAGATTGATGCATTTAGCCGAGTATGAGAAGTTTATTTCTAAAGAGAACGACACTCTCCTTAAGCTCAACCTTTCCTGGACTAAGTATTTTCCTGCCTGCTCCTCCCAGCCCTGGCAGGTGGAAGGGGTTATCAGGACTCTATTAGAAGATGGCTTTCCGCGGGAGAAGCTCTTCCCGGTGGAAAATAAGACGGTGGTGACCGACCCGCACAAAGGGGCAGCCAATAACAAGTGGTTACCGGTTTTAAAGAAATACGGCCTGGACTTTATAGCTTTGCCGGAAGTGGAATGGGTAAAGTACGAGTTCAAACAGAAGTTGCTTAAGCTTAATGAAATCTTTTCTAAAGGGATCGAGATCCCTAAAATGTTCATAGGGAAAAATGTTATCCACCTACCCACCATGAAGACTCACGGGCACTCTATCACCACCGGCGCCATAAAAAATGCCTTCGGGGGCCTGCTTAAGGAGATAAGGCATTACGCCCATAAGTATATCCATGAGGTGCTGGTGGATCTTATGATAATGCAAAAGGAGCTTCATCCCGGAATTTTTGCGGTTATGGATGCAACAGTATGCGGGGACGGGGCCGGGCCTCGCACCATGGTTCCCCGTGTAAAAAATTACATCCTGGCCAGCGGGGACTGTGTGGCCATCGATGCCATTGCGGCCAAGATGATGGGCTTTGATCCCTTAAAGATACCTTATCTTAAGATGTGCCATGAGATGGGGCTAGGTGTGGCCGACCCTGCCCAGATTGAGGTAGTGGGGGAAGACATAGCGGGTATAAATTTCGGTTTTAAGACTAAGAGGAGCCTCGTCATCTGGGGAGACCAGCTCCTCCGGAAGGGGATTTTAAGATTTTTGGAGAAGCCTTTACTCCATTCTCCTTTGGTCGTATGGGCTCCCTTTGCTTCCAATGTGTACCACGATATTTTGTGGTACCCGACCATCGGGAGGGCCAGGATTCGTGAGTTTATGAAAACAGAATGGGGCCAGTTGTTCCATAGGTATTAACCTTACAATATAGGGGAAAAGGAAAAAGCAGATAATGTCTACTTATTAGGGCTTGTGGCTGGAAAAAGCGCAACGAAAAGCGAAGTGATATTATTATGGAAAATGTTCTACCCGGTTGGCGGAACAAATTTCTTCTTTCGATATTTATAGGGTTGTTAGTATTCGTAGGGTTAACCCTGTACGCCGATTTAGATAAGATTTTGCAGGAAGGCAGGTCTTTCAACTGGCGGGTATTGCCCTTTTTATTGTTGCTGGCCTTTTTAAATTATCTACTAAGATACGTGAGGTGGGAATTTTATCTTTCCCGGGTGGGCATCCACTTGGGCAGGGGAGAAAGCTTTTGGGTTTTTATGTCGGGCCTTACCATGTCTGTAACCCCCGGAAAGGCCGGGGAGTTGCTCAAAGCTTTCCTTATCAAAGAGATCAATGGCACGCCCGTAAGCTATTCTGCCCCTATTGTAGTTGCCGAGAGGCTAACGGACCTTGTGGCTGTAATTGTCTTGTGCGCGTATGGAGTAGTATTTTTTAATTACGGGTGGCAGGTACTGGGATTTACCGTGCTATTTCTTCTTTTTCTCCTCCTTATTGCTAATCCTTACTTTTCTAAGGTGCTGATTAATAAGCTTGCCCGGCTAAGTTTATTGGTGCGGCTTACGGAGGAAGTAAAGAGGGCTTACGAAAGCACGTTTAAGCTGATGTCTTTACGGTCCCTGGCCTTTGCTGTTATATTAAGTATTGTGGCCTGGTTTTGTGAGGCCTACGCCTTTTACCTGGTTTTGGCCACCTTAGATATGCCTGCTTCTCTCTTTCAGGCCACTTTTATATATGCCTTTTCAACTCTGGTAGGCGCGGTGACCATGCTACCCGGAGGGCTGGGCACTACCGAAGGGACCATGGCCGGTTTATTATTGCTGCTGGGTCTTCCTGAAAGCTCGGCAGTGCTTTCTATTTTTATAATCCGGTTCTGCACGCTATGGTTTGCAGTGTTAGTGGGGTTCTGTAGTTTGATTTTAGGGAGGAAAAAAGTTCTGGGCAAAGTGGGAAAGACACGCTATGGGGAGGTGAGGTAGGGGCAGGTTTTTGCCCGCCGTAAATTTATGGAATTTAGGGAGGTTAGCCTAGAAGAACAGAAAGCCATCAAAGATGCGGTGAAGGAAATTCTAGAAAAAAACCTTTGCCACCGGGGGAGACTGCTGCCCATCTTGCAGGAAGTACAGGAGCGGTTTGGCTACCTGCCGCGGGAGGCTATGGAGCAAATTGCTTCATCTCTGCAAATCCCCAAGGTAGATGTCTACAGCGTAGCTACCTTTTACAACCAGTTCCGCCTCAACCCGCCCGGAAAGTACCAGATCAAGGTCTGCATGGGTACGGCTTGCCATATGGCGGGTGGCCATATTGTTATGGAGTCCTTTGAGAGAAGGCTGAACATTAAGGAAGGACAGACTACTCCCGACCGGGAGTTCAGTTTAGAGCGGGTGGCTTGTGTGGGCTGCTGTGCCCTGGCACCGGTAGTGGTCGTAAACGAGAATGTGGAAGGAAAGGTGCGGCCAACCCGGGTGGACGGGATACTCATGAGCCTTGGTAAGGAAATACTTAAGAAAGCGGGAAAAGAGGAGAAACCGGAAGAAGGTAGGGAAGGATGAATACGGTACTTAAGTGTTATGAGGATCTAAAGAGCCGGGCAGAAGAAAAACTGGCTTTACGGCAGGGTAAACCGCGGGTATTGGTCGGCACGGCTACGTGCGGGAGGGCGGCCGGGGCATTGAAAATTTTAGAAGTATTCCGGGAAGAAGTGGCTTCCCAGGGGCTTAACGTGGAAGTGGAAGAGGTCGGTTGCATGGGTTATTGTTATGCCGAGCCCACGGTTATAATCTATATGCCCGGCTTCCCGCCTCTTTGCTATATGAACGTTGATGAAGGGACTGCTTCCCGGCTGGTAAGTGATTACCTTAAGGGAGGAGATCCCTGTTTAGACTTCGCCTATGCGGCCCTGGAGCCTAATGATATGTTTCCCACTCTGGCCGATTACCCGCGCGGTTTTTTCGAGCACCGTATAATCCTTGCGGATTGCGGCCTCATTAATCCAGAAGACATAGACCAGTACCTGAGCCGGGATGGTTACCGGGCCCTGGCCAGGGCTTTAAGCACGCCGCCTGAGGTCATTGTGTCGGAAATTAAAAGTTCGGGTTTGAGGGGAAGGGGGGGCGCGGGTTTTCCTACAGGTGTAAAGTGGGAGATCTGCCGCAGTAATCCGGAGAAAGAAAAGTTTGTAATTTGCAACGCCGATGAAGGTGACCCGGGAGCCTTTATGGACCGGGCCTTGCTGGAGTCCAACCCCCACCAGCTCCTGGAGGGCTTGATTATAGCCGGTTATGCGGTAGGGGCTACGCAAGGGTATATATATGTTCGGGCCGAGTATCCCCTGGCCATTCAGCGGTTGAAGACAGCCTTAGCCCAGGCCCGGGAGAAGGGGCTTTTGGGTGAAAATATTCTGGGTAGCGGCTTCAGCTTTGATGTAGAGCTGTTCCAAGGCTCAGGGGCTTTCGTGTGCGGTGAGGAGACGGCCCTTATAGCTTCCATGGAGGGAAGGGCCGGAATCCCCCGCCACCGCCCGCCTTTCCCGGCGGAAAAGGGCTTCCGCGGAAAGCCCACGGTTATAAATAATGTCAAGACCCTCTCCTACGTTCCCCACATTATCCGCAACGGGGCGGAGTGGTTTAGGAGCATCGGGACACCTGGTAGTCCAGGGACGGCGGTTTTTGCCCTAGCCGGTAAGGTGGTAGGAACAGGCTTAGTGGAAGTACCCATGGGCACTACTCTACGTACCCTTATCTATGACGTAGGTGGTGGGATAAAGAATGATAAGGCTTTTAAGGCAGTACAGATCGGGGGGCCTTCGGGAGGGTGCCTGCCGGAGGAGGCCCTGGATCTTCCCATCGATTTCGATTCGCTGCAGCAGGCCGGGGCCATGATGGGATCCGGTGGGGTCGTAGTGCTGGATGAAGACGACTGCATGGTGGAGATCGCCCGTTACTTTCTAGAATTTACCCAAAAAGAGTCCTGTGGAAAGTGCACTTTCTGCCGTCTGGGGACCAGGCAGATGCTAGAAATCTTAACCGACATTACCAAGGGTAAGGGCAAGTTAGAGGACATCGACCTCCTTGAGGAAATAGCCGAGGACGTAAAGGTAGGCTCCCTTTGCGGCCTGGGCAAAACGGCACCGAATCCCATCCTTACCACTTTGCGCTTTTTCCGGCATGAATATGAGACCCACGTTAAAGAAGGGCGTTGCCCGGCCCTTATGTGCAAGGACCTCATTTCCTACGTTATTGATCTAAAGAAGTGCAGGAAACTGTGCGATGCCTGCGTGGGTAGCTGCCCGGTGGAAGCTGTTTACACCAGGCCAGACATGCTCAAGGCCATTGACCAGGAGAAATGCGTGAAGTGCGATAATTGCTTTGTGACCTGCGAGACTTTGTACCAGGCGGTAATCAAAGTTTCTCCCCCGCTTAAAACAGGAGGAGGCAACGGGATTGATGCGGCAGGTAGTAATCACAATTGACGGCCGAAGGATTACGGCTAACGAAGGAGACAAGGTCCTCTGGGTGGCTTTAGATAACGGAATTTATATTCCCCACCTTTGCGGTATTCGGGAGAGGGAAGAGCCTGAAGCCAGTTGCCGCCTGTGTTTTGTAGAGGTGGAAGGTTTCAGTAACCCGGTGACAGCTTGCACCCTGCCCGTAAAGGAAGGGATGGTGGTCCGGACCCGTAGCGAGCGGGTAGACCGCCTGGTGCGTACTGCTTTTGAATTGCTGTTGAGCAACCACCGGCTAGGCTGTGCTAAATGCGCAGGGAACGGCCATTGCGAGCTGCAAAAAATTGCCAAGGAACAGGGCCTTAAGCTGAAGCTCACCCGGATGCGTTCCCTGCTTAAAGAGAAGCCTGTAGATGAAAGCCCTAAGAAATTTTTTTACGACCCCAACCGCTGCGTTCTTTGTGGGCGGTGCGTCTGGGCGGACAGGGAAAAGGCAAAGGTGGGAGCTATCGGTTTTATTGGTCGGGGGATGGAACGACGGGTAGCTACCTTCTGGGACCAGCCCTTGGCCGAATCCGGATGTACCGAGTGCCTCGCTTGTGTGGAGGCCTGCCCGGTCGGAGCCCTGGTGGAAAGGTAAATGTGAGGTATGAATGTAAAGTTGGCAGAAATTGTGCTGGGATGAGGTGAGGCCGAAGGGGGGAAGGATGCACTTGCGGGTTTTGGTTACGGGCGGCGCTGGATTCATAGGTTCCCATATAGTAGATGCTTTAATCGCCCGGGGGCACGAAGTTATTGTGGTGGATAACTTGGCTTCGGGCCGCAAAGAGAATCTTCATCCGGCGGCACGCTTTTACCTTATGGATATTTGCTCTCCGGAAGTGGAAGAGGTATTTGAGCGGGAGAGGCCCGAATTCGTTAACCATCATGCAGCCCAGATAGATGTAAGGCGTTCGGTAGCCGAACCCCATGAGGATGCCAGGGTGAACATAGCAGGCCTTTTGAACCTCCTTAATAACTGTGTGCGCTATGGGGTGAAGGGTTTCATCTTCGCTTCCTCCGGCGGGGTGGTTTATGGCGAGCCGGCCGAACTTCCTGTAAAGGAAGAGTACCCCAAGGGGCCGCTCTCCCCTTACGGGGTAAGCAAGCTGGCTTCAGAATATTATCTTTACTGCTTTGCTCAGGTACACGGGCTACCCTATATTGCCCTGCGCTATGGGAATGTGTACGGTCCCCGGCAGGACCCCCACGGCGAAGCAGGGGTGGTGGCCATATTCGGCAATAAGATGCTTAAAGGCGAAACTCCTACTATTTACGGGGATGGGGAGCAAGTACGCGACTATGTTTATGTGCAGGATGTAGTGAAGGCCAACCTTTTGGCTATGGAGAAGCTCTTGCAGGCTCCTTCTTCTCCTTTGGGGAAGGGTATAGATGGAGCGGCCTACAACATAGGTACGGGTAAAGGCACCTCGGTAAATGAGCTTTTCCGGCTGCTTAGGAAGGTTACGGGTTACCAAGGCGAGGCAGTATATGGGCTCCAGCGTGCGGGAGAGCTGAAAAAAATTTACTTAGATTGCCGCAAAGCCTGGCAGGAGCTCGGCTGGAGGGCGGAAGTAGAGCTCGAAGAAGGTCTTAGATACACTGTACGTAGTTTAAGCGCAAGATAGCACGCCCATCTTTTCCCGTTAGGCACCCGGTCCTAAGGTTAGTATTGGTATCTTGGGAGGGTGCGGAAAATTGGGTTAAACCACCCGGTTAAAGAATTGGCCTGGAGGTAGCAATAGAGCCCATAGGGTTGCAGTGTTTAAAACTCCCCACCAATTATAAAGTGAAAGGTAAGTAGGATTAAGCTGGGGCAAGGGATTGGCAAAACTGCTTAAAGGGCTCGTGAAGATCTGCTGGGCTTTTAGCCCCGCTGTCACAGCTAAGCCGTTGACCCCGCTAAAAGCAGTTTCTACTAGTCCTAAATTATTCTGGATAGCGCTGGTAAGGGCGGTTTGGTTTACAGCCAGGGTGCCATTTGGATTCTGGGTTATGCCTATAGCGGTTAAGCTTGCGGCCTGGTAGGTATAGTTTTGTTTTAAACTAAAAAGGAGCTGGGGAGTTATATATTGTGAATTCTGCGCTGTAAAGGTTACCAGGTTATTATAGGCTGTCACAAAATTATTGATGGCGTTGCTTATAGCTTGGGTATCAGGGGTTACTGTGATGGTGGCGTTGGTTACTGGGCCTAAAAGGTTTAAACTCAATTTCTGGTTATCAAGGAAAACAATGTTGCTTTCGGAAGTATAAGGAACACCATTTAAGGTGTAGCTGGCATTGGAGGCGGCCACAGAAACTGTATTAGCTCTGGTATAAGCTACTGCATTGCCGGTCACATCCGTTAAGGTGAAGGCATTGCTGGTGCCCGTATTGCTGGCAGTTAATACCAGGCGGCTGGTGCCCGCGACTGTATCGGTAGCTACTTTGGCAGTAACTGGAGCGCCGGAGGCATTTATAGCCCGAGCCATATTCTCCAGGACGGTCTGGTTGGTGTCTCCTGTATTAACTGTAAAGGATATGGTGTAGGTCCTGCCGCCAGTCTGGAGGTTAAAGGTATAAGTACCTGCTGCAAGCCCGGCTGCCGCGGTGCTGGACAAAGGAGTACCCAGGTTTTGCTGGGCGGTGGCGATCTGGCTTATGCTTATAGTATAAGTAGCTATAGTGGCCCCTGGCTTAGCCTGGGCCGTAACGGCGTTGGGAGCAGAGGAGGTAGCAGCCCTTTGTAAGAAGACATTATTGGTCGTGCTGAGTTGTAAAGGCTGGGAAGCCTCCCAAAGCTGGCGGGCATAGTTGCTAAGAGAAGTCAGTGCATTAGCTAAAAGGGAAGGCTGCTGGGTCCAGTTTTTCACCCCTAAGGCTTCCTGGGCCCAGGAGATAGGGCTTATCGGCTGGTAAGGATAAGAGGAAGCCAGGGGATTTAAAAGATAGCTCGCTAGCCAATAATTATTATACCAGTAGCTACCATATACGGGGCTAACCATACCGCCCATCTCCTTTTAGTTACTCAAAAATTGCTTTCTAAAATATTATATCGCCCACGAATATCTAAAGTAAAGATTTTCCTTAATAATGATGGTGCGCCAGCTCTTGAGAGGTAGAGTTTCTAGAGGCCAGACTTTTAATACGTATTCAAGGTCTTTAAGAACATCTGTCTGCCATTGGGCATATACTTGCCTGGTTTCTGTAAGCGACCACCTCTATCCTCGTTCAATACTGTTTAAGGCTTAGGGGGTTCTGGCCGGATACCAAATTAGCCGCCTCCTTAAGGCCCTTGTTAAAATAGGGCCGAAAGGAGGTGAACTGCTATGGCCAGGGTAATAGGGCCTCTCATGTCCCTAGATGCCAGCGGTTCCTTCGCGAAGTCTATGGTCTTCGCCAAGTGGAAGGGGATAAACTACAGTAGGCGCTATTTTGTACCCATGAACCCCAAGACGGCAAACCAAGGCAAGATCCGGAGTTACTTCACTCAAGCGGTGAATAGCTGGCACAGGGAGGGTAAGGAGGTAAAGGATAGGTGGAACTTGGCCGTTCGTGGCCAGCCGCTTACGGGCTTCAATTATTATGTGGCCCAGTATATAAAGTATCTCTTGGCCCACGAAGGCCAGGCACCACCTACACCTTTCTTGCCTCCCGGTAGTGTGTAGTGCAGATGGCGCTTTATAGTTGGAGCGGTAGGGCCTTAGGCCCTGCCCTCCCGTAGAAACATGTCTTGCGCAGGCGCAGATGTGCCAATAGTGTCCGCAGACTTTTCGGCATTGTTAAAGGGAAAATCTTCAGCCTTAAGCAGTTTTTACTGCCTTGTGTGCAGCTTTAGTGGAAGAGTTGTTTGTTTGCACTCCTCACCACCATAAGCAAAGGTAAGGCCATGAGCTCCAAGGCTACGGCTAGAAGGATAACAAGATTCATGGAGTAGCTGTATAGGGCTCCCATCAAGGTACTGCCCAAAAACCAGGCTGCTCCAAAACTGGTGTTGAATATGCCGTAAGCCAAGCCCCGGCGCTCCCGGGGGGTGATCTCGGCCAGGGCCGCGCGCATTATGGTTTCCTGGATACCCATGGCTACACCCCATAGGATCATCCCCATGAGGGCCAGAGAATAGTGGGAGGAGAAGACCAGGAAGGGGATAGGGATGGTACACAGGGGGAGTAGAGCGAGGCTAGATAGCCCCTTCCGGTCGAAGAGCCACCCCACGGGAAGGGCAACCAGGGCGTCGACACCCATGGCTAGAGCGAAGAGTATGGGTATCTGGGCATCTGGGACTACCCCTTGGAGTTTGAAGTGATAGGATATAAGTTGAAAATGGAGGTATCCAGCAATGCTAAAAGTGGTAAAGAGGATGTAAAGCCAGAAGATGCAGGGAAGTTTTCCTCCGTCAGATGAGCTTGCCTCTCCGGCAGAGGTTTCCAGCTGTTGTGGATCAGGGTAGAGGGCCCGGGAGATGAAGACCGTAAAGAGACTCAGCACCGCGGGCAGGAAGAGGACCAGGAAGGCTGCCCGATAATCGTTAGCCCTAAAGAAGAGGACAGCAGCAACGATCAAAGGTCCGGACACTGCACCGATCTGGTCCATAAGCTCGTGTAGCCCAAAGCCCAATCCAGTCCCCACTTGGCGCGTGGCGTAGGAGAGCATGGCGTCCCGGGACGGAGTACGGATGGCCTTGCCGAGGCGTTCAGCCACAATAAGGAAGCTGGCTACCTCCACGCGGCCGGCTAAGGCCAGCAAGGGTATGGCTAAAAGATTAAGCCCGTATCCCAGGATGGTAAACAGCCAGTAGCGGCGTGTCCGGTCGGCTATATACCCTGAAAATAGGCGCAACCCATATCCTAAAAGCTCCCCCAGGCCGCCTATAAAACCTACGGCTGCAGCGCTGGCTCCTAGCAAGGATAAAAATGGCCCTGTTATGCTCCGGCCGCCTTCATAAGTGATATCGGCAAGCAAGCTTACTATGCCCATTAAAAAAATAAAACGAAGCGCCTTCTCCCGCTGGCGGTCCCCTCTGTTCGGGTCTTTGCCAGCTATGTCTGTGATCTTATGATCCATGTCTCTTACCTCCATCCGGGGAAAGTTCACTAGCCGCAAATACTTTGGCGGAAAAGGCCTCCAGAGCTTCTTGGCATTCAGTGAGCCGCCTTCGTGCCTCTGCTGCTTTGGCTGCGCCGAAGAAGTCCCGCCTCTCGATCTTTTGAAGCCAGGTCACGAGCCTCTGCAATCCCTCTTCATTTTCCTCCAGTTCACCGAAGATGAAATTCTGGCGCTCTGTCTCGTGCCTTATTTCAGCCAGGAAGGCTTCGCATTGCTCCAGGAACTCAGAGTATTCCTCATCGCGTTCGGTATTAAAGCGGTCGATTATTCTTTCTTGATCTGCTGCGTTTAAGGCCTTGGCTTCGAGGATCAGGCTTTCTCCACCGGTCTCCTCGATCTCCCGGGAAAGGTCCTGGAACAACTCCCTGTTGGCGGGAGAGTCGGGCAGGATGCAGACAGAGTTCTGCAGGTAAACGGCCCCGACGCCCTTAAGTCTTCGCCATAGAGCCACCCGGTAGCGCGAAGGCTCTGGGGGTATCTTGTAGATAAGGAGCAACCAGTTAGAGCTTTCGGCCATGGCTTCTTCCTTAAGTAACAGTGGTTACAAGAAGGTTATATCATGTAACAGCAGTTACGTCAAGAGCTATCCCCCTGAGTTATCCCCAGTTTCACTGCCGGGGCTGGTTGAACTTTGCTGGGTTACCGCTTAGGTTTAATTGGTTGCTTTTAGGCTGGGGTTTTGCCGGCAAAAACCGGGGATGTGGAAGGGCCCTTAGTGTAAAATAAAAGTGGGCTTTGGCAGGAAAATGGCAAAAAAAGAAGAACCTCACTCCAAGTGGGAAGAAATTACACAAGGGGGAGTGAGGTTTGTATGAAAAACATTTTATTGGACACTTCTATTGTAACTGATGCTCGTTTAACCTTCAAGGACTTAATGATGGTCATTCTACAAGCCCTAATAGCCAAGCTAGCCGCCTGCCTTACCTTAGTTCTAGAAGCCATGGACACGGCTATAGCCTTAAGCGGGAAAATGAAGGGCTGGGAGTCGATAGGTAAACGCGGGCGAGTAATAATCACCCTTTACGGCATAGAGATAAGGTATCGGCGGCGTGGGTACAGGAGGGAAGTAGAAGGCAAAGTAGAATACAGGTATCCTTTGGACGAGAAGTTGGGGCTAAGGGAAGGAGAACGTTTCTGTCCATTAGTACAAAGTATAGCCATAGCCTTAGCCACCAAGATGACCTACCGGGAGGCGGCGGAATTTATGCGGCATTATCTATTAGTCTCCGTAAGCCACCAGGAGATACACCGGTGGGTACAAGAGGCGGGTAAAGCACGGGAAGAAGAGCAGAAGGAGAAAGAGGAAGGGGTATACCAGCGTGGAGAGAAAGTGGAAGGCGAAGGCAGTGCGGAAGTAGTAGTCATAGAAGCGGATGAACTGAGGGTAGCGCGGCAGAGGCAGAAGGGGAAGAAGATAGAGATAAAACTAGGGACCTTACACGAAGGATGGGAGAAAGAGGCCCCAGGGTCTGACCGGGTAAGGCTAAAAGGGAAGAGCTGTTGGGGAGGAGTAATGGAAGGGGAAAGATTCTGGGAGCGAGGGAGCATAATTTTTCACAGTCGCTATGACGAAGAAAAAGTAAAGTGCCAGCTTATAAACGGGGATGGGGCTAATTGGATAAAACAAGGGAAGGAATACTTTCCTAAGGCTCACATCTACCTGGATCGCTTCCATCGAAATAAAGCCTTAAAGGTAGCTTTAGGTTTTGCTCCGGGGCTTTTAGAAGAAGCCCACCGGGCTAAAGCCGCAAGGGGACCTTGCTGCTTTAAAGTAGACCCTTTTTAAAGCCGTCTTAAAAGCGAAAAACAAAGAGCAAAGGGAGAGGATAGAGGAAACGCGTAAGTATCTGGAAGACAACTGGGAGGGGTTAAGGGACTGGCGGCAGACAGAAGTGGCTAAGAAAGTAGCTATTGCGGAGCCTCACGGTTTGGGGGCCAGTGAAGCGGAAATAAACCATGTTTTGGCGGTCAGGATGAAGAAGCGGGGCATGAGCTGGAGCGAAGCTGGAGCCCATCACATGGCCCAGATGAGGTGTTTGGAAGCTAGCAACAATCTTTACGACTGGCTGGAGAGCTATACTCACCGTCGCTGGCCGGGTATGAGCGAAGATGCTGTAGTTCAAATCAAGGGTCAGGTAATAGAGCCTTTGGAGAAGGAGGATCCGGGTGCCTGGCTTAAGGCGGGGATACCGCTTTTAAAGACGGCAGCGATATCCACTCCTACTGGCCAGGCTCTCAAGAGCATAGTAGACGGGATGTTAAGTTTGGTAGCTTAACATATATTACCAGTTCCCACTTGGAGTTGACGCTAACTAGAGCCATTCGAGCCTTGACAAGGGTTGCTAGCCGGTGCTATACTTTATCTTGCAATGATGAGGTGTCGGGGCGTAGCTCAGCTTGGCTAGAGCACTACCTTGGGGTGGTAGGGGTCGCTGGTTCAAATCCAGTCGCTCCGACCAGCTATGGCCTACCCGGTTCTGCCGGGTGGGTTTTATTTTTATTAAAAGCGGGTGACCAAGCTTTTGGAAAATACCCAAAATACGGAGGGGAATTCGGTTTTATTTTGACTTAAAGCGAGTGACCAAGGGGGACATAGGGGTGAGGGCTAAAGTAACAAGACCCAGGAGGTTGTATGTCTACGGGTTGCTGGGGGGAAGTACTTTATTATTAGCAGCCTTTGTGCTCCTGTATTCCTTAGGCTATCATAACATACTTTTGGCCAGGACAGGCTGGGGAAAGTTTAAAGTAGACAGTCCGGATCCTTCTTCTTTCCCGCCAGCTCCTCCGGCAATTAATGGTAGTAGCTACGATGTGTTGGTAGTGGGAGGGGAGCCGGAGGGGATAGCTGCGGCTGTATCCGCCGCACGGCAGGGGGTTAAGGTGCTTTTGGTTGATAAGCGGGATGGTCTGGGAGGGCTTTTTACATACGGATGGCTAAACTTCATCGATATGAATTTTGGTCCGCGCTGGGAGCTTTTAACTCGGGGAACCTTTCAGGAGTTTTATCAGGAAGTGAAGGGAGAAGTTTTTGATGTAGAAGAAGCTAAGGATATCTTCAGTCGTATGGTGGGGCGCTATCCTAACCTGGCCGTAAGTTTAAACACCACCTTTCGCTCTCCCCTTATGGAAGGGAATAAAATAGTGGGCATAGAAGCTGTTAAAGGAGGGGAGGTAGTCAGGTTTTACGGCCAGCGGGTGATCGATGCTACCCAGGATGCCGATGTAGCTGCCGCGGCCGGGGTTCCCTACACTGTCGGAGCTGAGGATATGGGGGAAAAAGACCGGCGGCAGTCGGTGACACTGATCTTCCGGGTTAGGGGGGTAGACTGGGAAGCCCTGAGCAAAGCAGTTAAGGAGGGGCAGATCAAGGACGCAAAAATATCCAACCGGGCTGCTTGGGGTTTTAGCTCGGTGACCAAGGATTACCGACCTTCTAGCCCCCGGCTAAGGCTAAGGGGCCTCAATATAGGCCGCCAAAAGGATGATACGGTGCTTATCAATGCCCTCCAGATATTCGGGGTGGACGGGCTTAGTGAGGATTCTAAAAGGGAAGGTATGGAGCTTGCCCGGAAGGAGTTGCCTTTTATTGTAGCTTTCTTGCGGGAGAAGATCCCCGGCTTTGAGGCTGCTGAGCTCGATGGGTGGGCTCCAGAGCTCTACGTACGGGAGACCCGGCATATAAAAGCCGAATACCAGTTGGATATTAATGATGTGGTGTTCAACCAAGATTTTCCCGACCGCATAGCCCACGGGTCTTATCCGGTGGATGTCCAGGCTACTTCTCCCCAGGATACGGGGTATGTTTATGGACGGCCGGTTATGTATAGCATACCTTTCCGCTCGCTGGTGCCTCTTAAGGTAGAAAACCTTTTAGTGGTAGGTCGCTCGGCAGGTTATACCCACCTGGCTTCGGGGAGCACCCGGGTAGTGCCTGTAGGGATGGCCACGGGGGATGCGGCCGGAGTGGCGGCTGCCTATTCTTTAAAGACAGGTAAAACCTTCCGGGAGATAGCTGGGGACTTACGGGATGTCCAAAAGATACAAGATGAGCTGATCCGGCAGGGGGCTTATCTTAAGGCCTTTGAAATACCTAATCCCTTGGAAAAACATTGGGCTTACCCCGGGCTGAAGTTTGTGAATCATTGGGGATTGGTGGTGGCCGGGTACGATAACAACTGGAAGTTGGAAGAGCCCATCTCCGCTATGAGCTTTTATTATATGACAGCTAATGCTATAAAAAGGGCAGTCCCTGAAAAGGCAGACCTGGTCCAGGCTAAGGCAGGGTTACTCAAAGGTTACCTTGAGGCCCGGCCGCTTACCCGGGGAGAGGGGGCCAAGCTTCTTTTGATTTATATCGGGAAGGACGTCTCCCGGATGGAGGCCGGAACAGCGGTTTTAGAAGCGGGCAAGGAGGGCCTCCTGCCCCTTGAAATTACAGGTAGCGACCCTAAGGCGATAATAACTTATGCTGAGGCTTACTACGCTACCGAGAGGCTTTGCGCATATCTTGTAGATGAAGGAAAGAGGTGAAGAATTTTGTTGACAAGGGGGGGGTATCAAGGTACAATTGGATTTGATTGAAGGCCTTATTAAAAATTAAAGTAAAGGAGGAATGGTAATTGCGCGCGTTGGGTCGCCACATACTGGCTGAAATTTATGGGTGCAGCTTCGAACTCCTAAATGACATCAAAAAAGTAGAAGAGATAATGGTCAACGCCGCCCTGGCGGCGGGAGCCGAAATCCGCGAAGTCTGCTTCCATAAATTCAGCCCCCAAGGCGTGAGCGGAGTGGTGGTCATCTCCGAATCACATCTGGCAATCCACACATGGCCAGAATTGGGCTATGCCGCCGTAGATGTATTTACTTGCGGGGAGAAGGTCGATCCCTGGGAGGCCTGCAAGTACCTCACTGACAAATTCCAAGCCGGGGAAGTACATGCCACCGAGATCCAGCGGGGGATAATTGAGCCCCGGCGGGCCGCGGCGGTGAATTTCTAGGAGGGGGATTTTTATTTTAGTACCTATAGTACAGTTTGGCTAACAGGCCTTGCCATAAAAGGAAACGGGCAAGGCCTGTTGGCTTTTTAAAGCATTGCTTGGCAGCGTAAGCCCGCAGCCTGGGCCCGAAAAAATGAAGGAAAGAGGCAGGAAAGGCGAGGGTTAAGGCGAATTATGACTCTAGTATTCCTCAAGGAGTACTTAAAAATGGCTACATGTTTATGTCCGGAACTGGCTAAAGAGCTTTCGACTGTACAGCAGCATTTAGAAAAGGAAAAGGGAAGAGTAACTTGGCCGGCTTTAAGCAGGCTTGATTGGGAATTTTTACCCGCGATGGTTATTATAAGTGGACAGTCTTACCAGTTTCAAGGTCCGCGCCTAATATCACTGGCTGCTGTTTTCCAGCTTATCTTCTTGGCTTCTTTCATCCATGCAAATGCTGGTAAAGAGGCCGCCCGGTGCACTTTATGGGGAGATTACTTCTACACTAAATTTTTTGAACTTCTCTGCCGGGATGGCAATCTCAAATTTCTGTCCACCTTAGCGAACATGATATGCCAAATACACCTCATCCTAATCAAGATGCGGGAAGCCCAGAAGGCTGAGGAAATTGACACGGCCACCAGGGAGGTAAGGGCCCTCCTAGGGGGTAACGCAGCTAAACTCGGGGCGCTTCTGGGCGGAGCTAGCCAAGAAGAAGCGTCTCTTTGGCATGAAGTTGGCCGTACCTTGGGGGTTATCTGGTGGGAACGGTCTGCAGGGCGAGCAATTCCGGTTACCTTGCTTAAGGAAACTGAAGCAGCCCTCAAACAGCTTCCAGATAACCCTGCAAAAAGCCGGGTCTTAAAGATATTCCAGATGATGTCCACGCCCCTGGAAGTCCGGAAGCTAGCCACGTAAGGGCAAAATCGTAGGGGTCGGACGGGCAAGGAGCTTTCACCAGAGAAAGTCCCCCAGGACCTCGGGCTTGTCGCCACACACAAATTAGGAGTATAATGGGGTTGGGGGTGGGAGGGTGGAGGACAAGTCCATGACCATTACTGAACATCTAGAAGAATTACGGAAGGTTTTACTTGTCTCCTTAGCCGCCCTGGCCGTGGCTACAGTAGTAACTTATTTCGGGTTCCGGAGCCAGCTTCTTTTTCTTCTTACTCGTCCAGTAAAGGAGCTAGGGGTTAGCCTGGTATACATTACTCCGGCGGAAGCATTTTTTACTTCTATAAAGGTGTCTTTTTTGGCGGCTATTTTTTTGGCTCTACCTGTTATCTTATGGGAGGTTTGGAGTTTTATCCTTCCGGCGTTACACCCGCATGAGCGCCGGTGGGTTTATATAGTGATGCCTTTTTCCCTTATACTCTTTTTTGGGGGAATAGTTTTCGGGTATATGGTAGTTTTACCAGTTGCTTTGCGGTTCCTTTTAATAACAGCAAGCGAAGGATTCCAGCCGCTTATTACCATATCCAGGTATCTTGGATTCCTTACTACCTTCGTGCTACCCTTTGGTGTTATATTTCAGTTGCCCCTGGTGATTATGCTCTTGACCAGGTTGGGCCTGGTTTCGCCGCAGTTCCTGGCTAGAAACCGTAAACTGGCGGTGCTTGTAATTATGGTTATAGCTGCGGTGATAACCCCCACGCCGGATGTTGTTTCTCAGCTTCTTTTAGGATTACCCATGGTGCTCCTTTATGAGAGCAGCATTTGGCTTTCATATTTGGTCCGCAGGAAACAGGAAAAAGTAGAAGGAGAAGAAGTATGAAAAACCCAAAGTAAATTCTCTTAAAAGGGAGGAAAAATTCTATGTTTAATTTGGGAGTTCCCGAGCTTCTTCTTATTTTGGTCCTGGCCTTGATTATTTTCGGGCCCGGGAAACTTCCCGAGGTAGGCCGGGCTTTGGGGAAGGGCATACGGGAATTTAAGAAGGCCACTTCTTCTTTAAGCAATGAGCTAGAAGAAGCGGTAAAGTTTGAGGAAGCCAAGGGGGAAAATAAGAAAGAAGCCAAGGTAGAAGAGGGAAAAGAGGTTGGGGAAAAGGAAGGGAAGGCTTAAGCTCTTCTTCTTAAGGAAAAGGCAATGCGTAGAAAAGGGGTCGCCAAGGGTAGTAAGCGGCTCCTTTTTTCTGGGCAGGGGAGGTGAAAAACGTATGTTGGACACTCCTAAGGGCAACCGACTCCACATTGCCCTTTTTGGCCGGCGCAACGCAGGCAAGTCCAGCCTGATAAACGCTCTTACAAACCAGGAGCTGGCCGTGGTCTCCAGCATCCCAGGCACTACTACGGATCCGGTGTTTAAATCCATGGAGATCCTACCCTTGGGTCCGGTGGTCCTTATAGATACGGCCGGCATCGATGATACCGGTGAGCTGGGTGCGCTAAGGGTTAAAAAGACGTTGGAGGTGCTCCGTAAAACTGATCTGGCCATCTTGGTCCTGGACCCTGAGCATGGGGTAGGGGATTATGAGCTTGAGCTTAAAGCGCGCTTGGAAGAAGCTAAAATTCCGGTAGTAGCTGTGCTTAACAAGACCGATGTAGATGGGCGCATAAGGCTTGCGGATCTAGAGCAAGTCCTGGGGCAAAAGATACTCCCTGTGAGCGCTAAGACCCGCCAGGGTATAGAAGAGTTAAAAAGAGAGCTTATCAAGGCTGCTCCTTCAGATTTTGAGGCTCCCTATTTGGTAGGCGACCTGGTAGGGCCGGGGGATATAGCTGTGCTGGTGGTGCCCATAGATACGGCTGCACCCAAAGGACGCCTTATCCTGCCCCAAGTGCAGGTCCTACGGGATCTTTTGGACAACGATGCCATGGGATTGGTGGTAAAGGAAAGGGAACTTAAGGACGCCTTGTCTAAGATCCCGCGGCCTAAGATAGTGATTACAGATTCCCAGGCTTTTTTAAAGGTAGCTGCAGATACGCCTAAGGAGGTCTGGATGACCTCTTTTTCCATCCTTATGGCCCGGTATAAAGGGGATCTGCTAGAGCTGGTGAGGGGAGCCAAGGCTATAAAGCATCTGAAACCGGGCGACCGGGTGCTTATAGCCGAAGCCTGCACCCACCACCGCCAGCCCGATGATATAGGAAAGGTACAGATACCCCGCTGGCTCCGCCAGTATGTAGGAGGAGAGCTTAACTTCCAGTGGGTATCCGGCGGAAGCTTCCCTGAAGAACTCTCTTCCTACCAGCTTATTATCCACTGCGGGGCATGCATGATAAACCGCCGGGAGATGCTTTACCGCATCCAGGCTGCCAAAGCGGCCGGGGTACCTATAGTGAACTACGGCGTCTTCCTGGCTTATGTTCATGGTATACTGGACCGGGCCCTGGAGCCCTTCCCCTTGGCCAAAATGGAGTGGGAAGAAGGGCCTTGATAAAGGTAAAAAGAGGGGTTAGAGGGAGAAAGTAGTCTACGTACGGGTTGGCGCTGGCCGGGAACTTAAGGATAACTTGGAGTGAACTAAAGAGCTATGGTAAGGCCTAGAATTAAAAGCAGGGAAAGGGCTACACCTATTTCGAAGGAAACAACGAAGGTAACGGTTAATACGGATGGGGAACCGGTTATGGTGGAGCCGGTGGTGGTAAGGCCGTGGTATGTAAACGGAAAGGGAGGATATGATCTGGTAATTGCTTCTCCGGAAGCCACGGTAAAGGATTATTTGCGAGCTATGGAGGAGGTGGAAAGTTTTAAACTCTATAGAGTTTTCCGGTCCAGGGGAGGCTGCTACGGGTGCCCCCATTGTTGCCGGGATCGCCTACCTTTGACTTTGACCGACGTGTTTCTCTTGCGAGAAGGTCTTAAAACCCTTACCGGCAGGAATATGTCCCTCAGGGAGGTGATAACCAAATACTGCCGGGTACGTAAGTTGGGCCCGGCTTGGGATATCACCTTAAGGACCGATGCCGAGGGGTATTGTATATTTCTTACCCCGGGCAGCCACCTCTGCCGCCTTTATCCTTATCGCCCTTTGGTATGCCGCACCTATTACTGTTGTCCAGCCACCCACCGGAGCCTAAACTTACGTTCGGCCATTGTAAACCGGGGCCAGGATGAGCTTGGTTTCTATTGGGAACGGGGGAAGCTCAAGTTACCCAGTTTATATTTGCGGGATATATGCTCGCCCGCCTTATGGGAAATATTAACTAGGAGGAAAGCCTCATGCGCATCGCCCTCATCGCCCATGACCGAAAGAAGGAAGAGTTAGTAGAGTTCGTTTACCAGCACCGGGATATTTTTGCCCGTCACCGGCTCATCGCCACGGGAACCACCGGGGCTCAAATCATGGCCCGTACGGGTTTAAAAGTATACCGACTGCTATCCGGACCTTTAGGTGGAGACCAGCAGATGGGGGCTTTGGTGGCCAAGGGCCGCCTGGATATGGTGATTTTCTTGCGGGATCCTTTAACCCCCCAGCCCCACGAGCCGGATATCAATGCCCTCTTACGTATATGTGATGTACATAATGTCCCTGCGGCTACCAACCTGGCCACAGCTTCGATTTTTATTGAACATCTACGGCGCCTCGAGTAGAGATATTCACCAGCCAAGGTGACCACGCATATTCTGAAAGTAGCAAACTTTTCCCCCAAAATGGGGGTTAATGGAGGGTCACCTTATGGCTGAGGCTCAACGTGTACCACCTTGCCCGGGAGGTTTTCCCTATATAGTGCAACCGGGAGATACCATGTTCTTCATCGCCCAGAGGTTTAACATCTCCTTGGATGATCTAATAGCAGCCAATCCCCATATAGCCGATCCTGATCGCATATTTCCCGGTCAGGTAATATGTGTGCCCTTAAGAGACAGGTTTTTCTGCCCTGGAGGCTTTATTTATGTAGTAAGGCGCGGGGATACCCTTTTTGAAATTGCCCGCCGCTTCGGCACTACAGTAGAAAGGATAGTGCAAGCCAATCCTCAGATAACGGATCCCAATCTCATTTATCCTGGCCAGCGCCTGTGCATACCCGTATTCCGTCCCCTACCTTTACGTCGTTTAGCCTTCACCCTATTCGGGACAGAACATGCTCCCCAAGCTAAGGGCATGGCTTTAGCTGACGGGGACCAAAGAATGGTCACTGTGATAGCTTGGGACCTTCCGGATCCCCGAGCCTTGAGTGTGGATAGATACATGCTATGGGTCCGCTACAGGGATGAAGACGACTTTGTTACTGAGGATATGCACTCCTTGGCGCATGGTATGTTGATGTGCCACCATCGATTAAGGTATCGTCAGGATCCCGGCGGTTTCCTCCCCTTCTTGGTGGTAGGCGTGCGGTTCCCGCAATTCTTTGGGCCTGTGGTCCTGGGCGGCTTCCTACCTGTATGGTGGTAAGGGGGAGGAAGGCTCTTGCATATTTATATATCCGCAGATATGGAAGGTGTAGCTGGGATAACGGCCTGGGAAGAGGTGGAACCCTCAGGGGGTCCTGCGTACCAGCGGGCCTGCCGGTTATTTGCCGGAGAGGTGAACGCGGCTATACGTGGGGCTCTGGCCGCCGGGGCCGCGCGTATTGTAGTAAATGATGCCCACAACCGGATGTATAATCTCGAAGCTGAGGCCCTATCTCCCCAAGCCCGGCTTATCAGGGGTGCCCTAAAGCCTTTAGGAATGATGGAAGGTATAGGCCCCGGGTTTAACGCTGTTTTTTTCCTGGGGTATCATGCCCGGGCCGGCAGCCCAGGGATTCTTGCCCATACCTATATTGAAGCTATATTATCCTGCCGGGTTAACGGCCGGGAGGTAGGGGAGATAGGGCTTAATGCCTGGGTGGCCGGTTTTTTCGGAGTACCTGTAGTAATGGTATCAGGGGATAACGTAGCTTGCGCTGAGGCCAGGGAACTGTTAGGCAATGTAAAAACAGTAGTGGTAAAAGAGGCGCGTAGCTACTATTCGGCTTACAGTCTTAATCCAGTGGTGGCAAGGGAGAAGATAAAGCTTGCCGCACTGCGGGCCCTGGGCGATATAAAATCTTTTGCTCCCCTTAGGCCTCCTTCTCCGGTTTTTCTAGAGGTGGAATTTAAGGAGGTATCTCAGGCCGAAGCGGCTTCTCTCTTGCCCCGGAGCAAGCGCCGGGGGGCCCGGACGGTTGTGTATGAAACGAAAAATTATCTAGAAGCCTACTACGCCTTCCGCGCCATGGCCGCCCTGGCTAAAAACGTTATGTAAATGGCCGCCTTAAGGTTTAGGAATGTATGGTCCCCTTCCTCCTGCCAGGAAGGTGGTAGGGTGGTAAGAGGGCGATGGCTATTTTCAAGGCGTCGCCTTCCTTAGCCGCCCGGGGAAGAAGGGCACGGGGAAGGGAAAAGGTTTGGTCGTTAAATTTTATAATCGCTCGTTCTTCATCAAGCCGCTCTATAATTAGGGGCGGTTGTTTTTTTAGCATCTTTATCCTTTATCCCTCCTTTTTGATTATACCGTTTAGACCCGGGAAAAATCCAGCTTCCAGGTAGCAGGAAAAGAACTAGGAAGTGGCGAATGTTAAGAAGGCTACTCCAGGGGGAGGGACAAAAAAGGATATGGGAGGAAACAGAAAAGTAATAAGGATTAGCAGCCCCAAGGAGCGGGCCGAAGGGTCAAAGGAAAAGCAATTGCGAAAAGAGGGAAGTAGCTCACTCTGGTATATAAGCTTTAGTGGCCTTTTACTTTTGCTTTTTTATCCGCCCTTTTTCCGCGGCCTTTTTTTCCCGGTGGAACAGCGTTGGACGCTCATTTTAGCTACCGTGATTTTTATATTAACTTGGGTTTGGAAATTTTCGCGGCGGGAAATAAGTTTCCTTAAATCTCCCTTAGATTATGCCGCCTTGGCTTTGGTTATAGTTTATGCCTTGAGCAGCATCAAGCCAGCCAGCCGTAGTTTGGCCCTGGCCGAGGTCAGCAAAGTAACACTATATTTCTTGGTTTTTTGGTTGATAGTTCAGCTAAATCGTGATCACCTTACTACAAGATGGCTCTTACATAGCCTTTATGCAGCAGGTATAGGGGTATGCCTGGCGGGGTTACTTACTGCTACGGAGATAATATATATCAAAGACGGGTTTGTAGGGGGGCGCATATATTCCACCCTCCAGTATCCCAATGCCCTGGCCGCTTATCTAATGGGTATAAGCTTTCTAGGATTTTACCTCTGGAGCAAGGCTGGGAATCCGGCCCGCCTTGCTTATGCTGCTGGCAATTATCTTATTCTTATGGTTTTCATAGGGACAGGCTCCCGGGGGGCTTACCTTATATATCCGTTAACCCTTATACTATATTTTCTCCTCCTACCTCAAGGGTTCCGCTTAAGTTTTGTAGCTCACCTTACTGCTACTTTTATCTGTGCTCTGGTAGGTAACCGCTTTTTAAGTTTAGCCGTGGCCCAAAATTATATAGGAGCCTGGAAATGGTTTCTTTTAGGGCTGGCCTTAGCTTTAGGGCTACAGCTTGCAGCTTTAGCAGCAGCCAAGCTGATATCTTCTCCCCGTGCCCGCCTGGCCTTCGCCTTAAGTTTAACCCTATTTTTAGCAGCCGGTTTGTATAGCTATTTTGCCGTTTTGCCCTCCAGCACACACGTGCAAGGGCCAGCTCAGATGGGGGTGTTGGAAAAGCTTCTGCCCTCCCACATATTCCAGCGCATAAAGGACATCAATCTGGAAACTAAGAGCAGCCGGGAAAGGATAGAATGGACCCGGGACGCCATCAACATGCTTAAAGAAAGGCCCCTTTTGGGTTATGGAGGGGGAGGATGGGAGGCGGCTTACCGGCACTACCAGCGTTACTTTTACAGTTCTACCCAGGTGCATAATTATTACGCCCAGCTAGCCGTAGAAACCGGCTTGGTGGGGATAGCAGTGGTAGGAGCTTTATGGGTCTCCTATTTAGCTGTATCGCTTAAAAATTACTTGTCCTATCAAGGTGAAAACCGGCTTCTGGTCGCCTCTTTATTAGCCGGAGCTTTAAGCCTCGGCTTGCACGCTGCTTTAGACTTCGACCTCGCTCTAGGAGCAGTATCCATCCTTCTGTGGTCCTTATGGGGCTTGATGCGTAGCCTTGAGCGCCGGAGGCGGAAGGAAGAAACCATTCTTTCCCCGCACGAGTTCTCCAAGGTACAGGTGAAATACGCTAGCGCAGCAGCCCTGGCAGCCCTTTTCATTTTGGTGTTTAGCGTGTCTTTCCTGGCGGGTACAGCTTCGGCCCGGGAAGGTTTACAAGCTTACCAGCAAGGGAACCTGCGTGTAGCTACATCTAAGCTAGAAGAGGCTATAAAGTACGATCCCTTTATGGCTTCTTATGCGGCCGACCTGGCTTCTATATACTTAAGGGAAGGGAACCAGTCTAGGGCTTTAAAGCTAGCCTTACAGGCCGTCGAAAAGGAGCCGTATAACTACCTATTAAGGCTCCGGCTGGCGGAAGTTTACTGGGCTTTGGGGGAAGCAGAAGAGACGGTTAAAGCCTTAGAGAAAGCCCGGAATCTGGCCCCTTGGGTGGCAAGTACATGGGAAAGCCTGGCTCGAGGGTACGTTGCTTGTGGAATGCGGTTTTTGCAGGAAAATCAGCAGGGGAAGGCTAAGGGACTATTTTCTCAAGCTTTAAATCTACCTCCAGAAATTGAGCGGCGGCTTAAACTCCTCGGTGATTTGGAAAAGCTCCATGACCAAAAAGCAGGAGGACTTAGCCTCACTCCCGCCCTATATTTAGAGGTGGCCAAGGCCCATTATTTCTTGGGTCAAGGCAAGGAAGCCATGGATAGTTTGGCGGAAGCCGGTAAAGATAAAAAACTGGAACCTGAAGTTAAGCTGTGGAGGGCCCTGGTGTTAGAGCAGCAGGGCCAGAGCGCAAAGGCAAACCAGATACTTGAGGAACTCCGGAAGAGCAACCCTGAACTGGCGAACCAATTCGGCTGGATAAAGTCGCTCCCTGTTTTACGTTAATAATGTGATTACGATATCAGTGTGCTAGCGTGGTATAATAGAAGTATGATGGATCTCGCTTGTTTATCTGAGATACGCCAGGATCTAGAAGCGGTAGAAGAAGAGCTGTTAAAACAGGCTGAGGCCCCCGATCCCGTCCTGGCTCAGGCGGCACGCCAGATGGTTACCGCCGGTGGAAAACGCCTGCGTCCTGCCTTTGCCCTTTTAGCCGGCAGGTGCTGCGGTGGGTCGTTAGAACAGCTATTGCCCTTAGCGGTGGCTTTGGAAATGATCCATATGGCTACCCTTATCCACGATGATGTTATCGATGCCTCTCCTTTAAGGCGGGGAAAGCCTACAGTATGGGCCAGGTGGGGGGAAAAAGTATCCCTGCACGCCGGGGATTATCTCTTCGCACGGGCTTTATTGTTAATTGCTACCTATGATGATCCGCGCATACCCTCTTTGCTCGCACAGGTTAGCGTAAAAATGGTACAGGGAGAGCTGGACCAACTGGATTCTGTTTTTATGTTAGAAATAACTTTACGGGAGTACCTTGAACGTATCCGCCGTAAAACAGCCCTCCTTATTTCGGCTAGCTGTGAGTTGGGAGCCATGGCTGCAGGGGGTACGCCAGAGAATATAAGGGCACTACGTTTGTACGGGCGTTATCTCGGCATGGCTTTCCAGTTGACCGACGATGTGCTGGATATGGTAGCTGATCCCCAAAGCCTCGGTAAACCGGTGGGTAGCGACCTGCGCCAGGGAATTTTAACCTTGCCGGCGATCTATGCTTTAAGAACTTCTTTCCACTACCGGCGCTTAAGCCTGCTTTTGGCCAAGCCTCGTAAGAGCGAGGAGGAGGTAGCTGAAGCGTTAGAGATCATCCGTAACTCTGGAGGCATAGATTTTACTCTTGAGCTGGCCGAAAAGTATCTAAATAAGGCTAGGGCGCAGCTCCGTTTTCTTCCTCCCGGACGTTTCCGGGATATCTTGGAAGGGTTAACTACTTTTGTAAAGGTGCGGGAGTTTTAGTGGGTTATTATCCTATATTTTTACAATTAAAGAACAAACCCTGTTTAGTGGTCGGTGGTGGCCAAGTAGGGGAACGTAAGGTAGAAGGGTTGCTTAAAGCAGGGGCTCGGGTCACTGTGGTCAGCCCAGAAGTTACCCCTCGCGTGGCCAGCCTGGCTCGGGAAGGCTGTATCGAGTGGCGGCCGCGAGAATATGAACCGGCTGATCTGGAGGGGAAAGTTTTGGTTTTTGTAGCGACCGACGATAGGCTGCTTAACGCCCGGGTAGCCGGTGATTGTCAAGCCCTCGGTATTCTGGTCAATGTGGTGGATGCACCCGAAGAAAGCACTTTTCTTGTACCGGCTATAGTACGCAAAGGTGGCCTTCAGGTGGCCATCTCTACAGGCGGCCAGAGCCCGGCTTTGGCCTCTTTGCTAAAGGAGAGATTGGAAAAGGTTTTGGGAGAGGATTATGAGGGGTTTGTCCGTTTTTTAGGAGAATTGCGGTCCATTCTTAAGCAAAAATTTCCAGAAGATCAGAAAAAAAGGGCCTGCATACTGCGCAGACTGGCCAGGGATTCGGAACTTTTAAACTTAATTGCCCGGGGAGAAAAAGAGGCCGCGAGGGAGCGGGTGAACCAGTGTTTATCGGGGTGGTAGGTTTAAATCACCGCACAGCTCCGGTGGAAGTCAGGGAAAAACTGGCTTTTCCCCGTTATACCCTGCCGGAAGCTTTAAAGGCTTTAAAGGAACTACCCGACATCGCGGGAGTTGTTATCTTGAGTACGTGTAATCGTACAGAGGTATATTTAGCTACTTCAGAGCCCGAACAGGCTATTAAAGAAACTAAAGCTTTTTTGGGCCAGCGTTGTAATGAGGAACCTTCCCTTTTAGAGAAACATCTATACATTTACAGTGCCTATGAAGCCGTAAGGCATCTCTTCCGGGTGGCTTCAGGTCTTGATTCCATGATCTTGGGAGAGGCTCAGGTGTTGGGCCAAGTGGCTGAAGCTTACGATATAGCCCGGTCAAATGGCGCAACCCATCCCATATTAAACACCCTTTTCCAGCAGGCCATTTCCACGGGAAAACGAGTAAGGACGGAAACCCGTATAAGTCATAATACAGTATCTGTAAGTTACGCCGCGGTAGAGCTGGCCAGGCAGGTCTTCGGTAGCTTAGAAGGACGCACGGTGTTAGTTATCGGGGCAGGGAAAATGAGCACTCTGGCTGCTCGTTATCTAAGGGATAACGGGGTTACTACGGTTTTGGTGTCGAACCGGTCCTACGAGCGAGCAAGGGCTTTAGCCCAAACCATTGGGGGTCAGGCCGTGCGGTTGGATAATCTGGAGGATATTTTGCCCCAGGCGGATATAGTTATAAGCTGTACTGCGGCCAGCCATTATATTTTGCATCCTGAGCAAGTGGCCCGGGCTAGAAAGGGCCGGGAGGATATACCTTTAATGCTTATAGATATTGCCGTACCCCGCGATATTGACCCCGCTGTGGGGGAACTTCCGGGGGTTAAATTATTCGATATTGATGATCTACAACAGGTGGTACTACATAACTTAGAAGAGCGGCAGAAAGCAGCGCAGAAAGCGGAAGGCATCATCGCCGAGGAGGTAGAAAGTTTCTTCCAATGGTTAGGTTCTCTATCTGTGGTACCTACTATTGTAGCTCTTAAAGAGAAGGCGGAAGCCATAAAAGAAGCCGAGTTAAGGAGAGCCTTTAACCGTCTTGGTTCGCCGTCACCCAGGGAAAAGAAGATTATAGGCACTTTGGCTAATTCTATTGTAAACCAGTTACTGCATGATGTGGTAGTTAATCTTAAGCAAGCTGTTTTAAAGCCCCAGGGACATTTATACGTAGAAGCGTTGCAGGAGCTCTTCGGCCTTGAGGTGAAGGAAAGCCAGTATACAGGTGATTTGAGGCGCCAGGCAGACGGGAGATAGTCCGGATAAACGGCTGTGGCGTACCGGACTTTCAGGTTAGAACCCAAAGTAAGCTGGTAAAGACTAGAAAGTAGAGCCGGGTTAAGGTAGGAGGCTTGTAAGGGATGGAGTTTAAAGTGATAGTAGGATCCCGGGAAAGCGCGCTAGCCAGGTGGCAGGCCGGATGGGTTATAGCCTCTTTAAAGAGAATTTATCCCGGGCTTAAATGTGAGCTGGTAACTTTAAAAACTAAGGGAGATAAGATACTGGATGTGGCCCTGGCCCGCATCGGTGACAAGGGCCTTTTTACTAAGGAGTTGGAGCTGGCTTTAGAAGAAGGCCGTATAGATATAGCGGTACATAGTATGAAGGATGTGCCTACGGCGCTCCCCGCAAGTCTGGTTATAGGCGCCATAGGCCAGAGGGAAGATCCCCGGGATGTTCTGGTCCTGCGCCGGGGACAAGGTTTAACGAGCCTTCCGGCTAAGGCCCGGTTGGGCACGAGCAGCCTGCGGAGGAAAGCCCAGCTCTGGCACTGGCGTCCGGATTTAGAAATTGTTGACCTAAGGGGAAATGTTACTACGCGCATAGCTAAGATGGAAAAAGAGGGGCTGGACGGGATCGTTCTTGCCGCTGCGGGGTTAAAGCGCCTCCGGATGAGCCATTGGGTGAGTGAGGAGCTACCTTATGATATCTGCCTTCCGGCCGTTGGCCAGGGAGCTATAGGAGTTGAGGTTCGGAAGGACGACAGGCGAGTGCTGGAGCTCATTAAGCCCTTAAATCACCCGCCTTCCTTCGCCTGCGTGCAAGCAGAAAGGGCTTTTCTCCGCGAGCTAGAAGGGGGATGCCAGGTGCCCATAGCTGCTCTAGGCCGGGCGGAAGGAAATTGCCTTATTCTAGAAGGGATGGTAGCCAGTCTAGACGGTAAAGAGTTGCTCAGAGACGTGGAGGCAGGCTCGGTAAACAGGCCTGAAGAGGTGGGTAAGCGCTTGGCAGCCAAGCTTCTTAAACGGGGAGCTGGACTCATCTTGGAAGGAGTGCGGAGAAGCTATGGCGGAAGGCAAAGGTAAGGTGTATTTGGTAGGTGCTGGGCCAGGAGATGTGGGGCTTCTGACTCTGAAGGGCAAAGATTGTTTGGCGGAAGCAGATGTTGTGGTTTATGACCGGCTTATAAACCCTGAGCTACTCCATTTCACCCGGGAGGGCTGCGAAAAAATTTACGTGGGCAAAGCTCCGGGACAGCACGCTCTATCTCAAGAGGAGATAAATAATCTCCTCATAAGGCTGGCCAGGGAAGGCAAGAAAGTGGTGCGCCTTAAGGGAGGGGATCCCTTTCTTTTTGGTCGCGGCGGGGAGGAGGCCCTGGCCCTCAAAGAGGCCGGTATCTCTTTTGAAGTAGTTCCGGGAGTTACCTCGGCTTTGGCCGTACCGGCTTATGCTGGTATCCCGGTCACCCACAGGGGAGTGGCTTCTACAGTAACCATTGTTACTGGTAACGAGGATCCCCTCAAGGAAGGAGCGCGAATAAACTGGCGGGAGCTGGCCCACAGTGCCGATACTCTAATATTCTTGATGGGGGTAGGAAATCTTTCCCACATTGTGGGGCAGTTGCTGCTCCACGGCCGTTCACCCTCTACTCCCTGTGCCCTTATCCGCTGGGGAAGCCGTGCGGAACAGGAAACCCTGGTGGGAACCCTGCTGGATATTGAGGCCAAGGCTCAAGCTGCCTCCTTCCGTAACCCGGCCGTTATAATAGTAGGAGAGGTAGTTCGCTTGCGAGAGAAGCTGGCCTGGTGGGATAATAAACCTTTGGCTGGACGGAGGATTCTTATTACCCGCCCGTGGCCCCGGGGGAAAGAAATGGCCAAAAGGCTTTCGGAATTGGGAGCAGAGGTCATCCAGTTTCCGGCCATAAAGATTAGCCCGCCTGCCGATCTAAATACCTTCGACAGGATGGTAAGGGAAGCATCGGGTTTTGACTGGATTGTATTTACCAGTGTAAACGGGGTAGAGTGGTTCTGGCGGCGGCTTAAGGCCCAAGGCCTGGATGTAAGGAGCCTGGCCGGGGTAAAAGTAGCGGCCATAGGCCCGGCTACTTCCAGGGCCTTGGCGGAACGGGGTATCTTGGTAGACTACCAACCGGTGGAGTATATAGCAGAGGCGATGGCTTTAGGCTTAGGGCCTAAAGTAAAAGGTAAGAAGGTGCTTCTCCCCCGGGCTGATATAGCCCGGCCGGTTTTGGCAGAGGAACTAAAGCAGTGGGGTGCCGAAGTAGTAGAGGTAGCTGCCTATAAAACGGAAAAGGCCGACGGCGATGCTCATAAATTGCAGGAGTGGTTATCCCAAGGGAAGATAGATGCCGTCACCTTCACCAGTGCCTCTACAGTGCGCTCGTTTTTGGAAATGCTGGGGAGCAAGGCAGGAAAGCTTTTGGAGCAGACGGTCGTGGCCTGTATAGGTCCTGTAACCGGTAGGGCCGCCCGGGAAGCAGGGCTGAAGGTGGCTGTGGAGGCTAAGGAATACACTGAAGAGGGCCTTATACAAGCCTTGTTAGAATATTTTGCCGGGAGAGCTGAACCGATAAAGGAATAAGGGGGTAAGGGGGACTCTTGATCAGCCTGAGTAAGCTTCTTTGTGGAGATAGCTTTTATGGGGACACCTTACGTTATGCTTCTTCTAGCCGTACTGCCCGTGCCGGAACCCGGGAAGATAGCGGGCCTGTGGTGGTATGGAACTGCACCCGGGCCTGCAATTTAAAATGCCGCCATTGCTATGCAGAGGCTACCAGGGAACCTGGACCTGAGGAACTTACTACAGTTGAAGCTAAGGCTTTGGTGGATGATCTAGCTTCCTTCCGTGTCCCGGTGCTACTCCTATCCGGGGGTGAGCCGCTGCTCAGGGAGGATATCTTCGATCTTATAGCATATGCAGTCAACCGGGATATAAGGGTGGTTCTTTCGACCAACGGTACCTTAATCGATCCCAGTACTGCCCGGAAATTAAAGATATTGGGGGTGAGCTACGTAGGGATAAGCCTGGATGGCGTAGACAGCGCACATGATAGTTTCCGGGGAGAAAAGGGCGCCTTCCTTAGAGCACTGGAAGGGATCCGCAACTGCCTTGTGGCTGGCCAAAAGGTAGGGCTCAGGTTTACGTTAAGTAAAGATACTGTAAAGCAGGTGGCCGATATTTTGTACTTGGTAGAGGAGGAAGGGATACCGCGGGTCTGCTTTTATCACTTGGTGTACACTGGTCGGGCAAGCCGCATGGCTGAAAGGGACCTAAGTCACGAAGAAACTAGGGAGGTAATGGATTTTCTCATAGAGAGGGTCTACCGGTGGCGGAGGAAGGGCAAGAAAGTAGAGATGCTGACTGTAGACAACCATGCTGACGGGCCTTACCTGTATTTCCATCTTAAAAGGAAAGACCCGGAACGGGCAGCTTATGCTTTAGAGCTCTTGCGCTTAAACGGGGGAAACCGGAGCGGTATAGCCATCGGAGCCATCGATTGGGAGGGTGGGGTGCACCCGGATCAATTTACCCTCCACCATACAGTAGGGCATATCCGAGAAGAACCCTTTAGCCGGATCTGGACGGAGGCCAGGCACCCTATTTTGGCCGGATTGCGGGACAGGAAGCCCCTACTTAAGGGCCGGTGCCGCAAGTGTCTCTGGTTAGATATTTGTAACGGCAACTGCCGGGCCCGGGCCGAAGCGGCCACAGGGGACTTCTGGGAATCTGACCCCGCTTGCTATTTGACCGAAGAGGAAATTAAAGGAGAGATTAAATAGATAATAGATATTTAAAAAGGAGGAAGAACAAGTGGCAGGTTTCCCTGTAATAAGGCCGCGCAGGTTGCGGCAGAATCCGGTTTTAAGGGAGATGGTCCGGGAAACGGAGCTATCGGTCAAGGACTTGATATATCCCCTTTTTGTGATAGCGGGAAAGGGGGTACGAAATCCGGTAGCTTCCATGCCCGGGGTTTACCAGGTCTCGGTGGATAATTTGCTTAAGGAAGCCGAGGAGGTAGTGAAGCTTGGGATTCCGGCCGTGCTGCTTTTCGGTATTCCGGAGCCAGGGGAGAAGGATGAAGTAGGTTCCCCCGCTTACGCGCGTGATGGAATAGTACAGCAGGCCATCCGGGCTTTAAAGAAGGAATTTCCCGGGCTTTTGGTCATCACTGATGTATGCCTGTGCGAGTACACCAACCACGGCCACTGCGGAGTGGTGGATGACGGGATAGTCCTTAATGATCCGACCTTGGAGCTTTTGGCCCGGACCGCCCTTTCCCATGTAGAAGCCGGGGCGGATATGGTGGCTCCTTCAGATATGATGGACGGCAGGGTAGGGGCTATACGAAGTAAGCTTGACGCCCACGGTTACACCTATGTACCTATCCTTTCTTATGCGGCTAAATATGCTTCTTCTTTTTATGGTCCCTTCCGTGAAGCAGCAGTTTCTGCTCCCCAATTTGGAGACAGGCGGGGCTACCAGATGGATCCGGCCAACAGCCGCGAGGCCCTGCGGGAAGTGGCCCAGGACTTGGAAGAAGGAGCAGATATTGTTATGGTGAAACCGGCCCTGGCCTATTTGGATGTTATTCGCCTGGTTAAAGAAAATTTTAATTGCCCGGTAGCAGCTTACAATGTGAGCGGCGAGTATGCTATGATAAAGGCAGCAGCCGAGAAGGGGTGGCTGGATGAGCGCCTGGTGGTGCTGGAAGTGCTGACGGCAATTAAGCGTGCGGGTGCGGACCTCATCATAACTTATTTCGCTAAGGATGTAGCCAGGTGGTTATGAAGGATGCTTATTTCGTGGAATAGTACTAATCAATGCAATTTGTATTGCGACCACTGCTACCGGGATTCCGGTACTAAGCTAGAAGAGGAACTTTCTTACGCTGAAGCCAAGGAACTTATAGATGGAGCAGTGCGGGCCGGTTTCCGCCTTTTCATCTTTAGCGGTGGGGAGCCGTTAATGCGCCCCGATCTCCTGGATCTTGTGGCTTATGCTTCAAGCCAGGGATTGCGCACCGTGCTAGGTAGCAACGGTACGCTCCTTACGCCGGAACTGGCCCGGGAACTAAAAAAAGCCGGGGTAGCGGTAGTAGGCATCTCTTTGGATAGCTGCGAGCCCATCAAGCATGACAGGCTCCGCCGGAAGGAAGGCGCCTGGGAGAAGGCTATAGCCGGGATGGAAGCTTGCCGGAGCGCAGGTCTGCCCTTTCAGGTACACACTACAGTTTTCGACTGGAATAGAGAAGAGTTGACAAAACTCACTGATCTTGCTGTGTCCTTGGGAGCTAAGGCCCATCATTTTTTCTTTTTGGTCCCTACAGGACGGGCGGCTACATTCGAGGAGGAGGCCTTCCAGGCGGCACAGTATGAAGAGACCATCCGGACTATCTTAGTTAAACAGCAGCAGATATCTATCGAGCTTAAGCCCACATGTGCCCCCCAATTCATACGTTTAGGTCAGGAGATGGGCCTTAAATTGCCTTATAGCCGGGGTTGCCTGGCAGGTATAGCCTACTGCCTTGTGGGACCACGGGGAGATGTTCAGCCTTGTGCCTACCTCGATCTTAGAGTAGGTAATGTACGGGAAATACCCTTCGATCGCCTCTGGCGTGAAAGTGAAGTTTTTGCAATTTTACGCAGCCAAAATTATACAGGTATTTGCGGCCGTTGCCGGCACCGTACCGTCTGCGGTGGCTGCAGGGCGAGGGCGTATTCTTTTTTGGGAGATTATATGGCGGAAGATCCCTGGTGCCGCTATAGCTTAGGTAAAGAAAGCTATAGCCCAGGAAAAGAAATATAAAGAAGTATACCAGGCAACTCAGTTTCCGGTTTATGCTCTATACCACGGGAGGAAAGAAAATTGGACGCCTTGGATCGCCGGCTGCTTAATCTTGTGCAAGATGAATTTCCCTTGACGCCCAGGCCTTACTTAGAGCTGGCTAAGCGTCTGGGGCTTAGCGAAACCGAAGTAATTGCAAGGCTCCGGGAACTTAAGAAAAAAGGCATAATCAGGCGTATCGGGGCAGTCTTTGACTTAAGAAAGCTTGGCTATGTCAGCACTTTATGCGCGCTTAAGGTTCCTCCCGAACGGTTGGAAGAAGTAGTCAGAATCGTAAATTCTTTTCCGGGTATAACCCATAATTACCTGCGGGAAGATGAATACAATATGTGGTTTACTTTGATCGGGCCCAGCCGGCAACACCTGGAGGAGATGTTGGAAGAGATTAAAACTCGTACTGGATTGACCGAGCTTTTAGAACTACCTGCAGAACGCCCCTTTAAGATACGGGTAAACTTTGATTTTAAGGATGGGGAAGATGGTGGTGCGAAAGTTATCTGAAACAGAAAAAAATATTGTGCGTTTCTTTCAAGGGGACCTTCCTTTAGAACCCCGCCCTTTTCAAAAGGCTGCAGAAATATTGGGCCTTAAGGAAGAGGAGATCTTGGCCTATCTTAAAGCTTTCCAAAAAGAGGGGCTTATCCGGCGCTTTGGAGCAGCTATACGCCACTGGCAGGCCGGGATTACCGCTAATGCTATGGTAGTTTGGCGGGTACCTGAGGAGGATGTAGAAGCTGCTGGCCGTAAGCTGGCCTCCTTTAAGGAGGTAACCCATTGCTATCAGCGTAAGACCAGACCGGGATGGCCGTATAACCTCTTTGCCATGATCCACGGGCGGACGCGTGAGGAGTGTGAGGCTTTGGCCCTTAAACTGGCCCAGGCCATCGGGTGTTATGATTACCGGGTTATTTTCAGCACCGCGGAGTTAAAAAAAGAAAGTATGCGTTACTTTATGGAAAATTAGCCAGGAAGGAGGAAGAAGCCTTGGCCAAGGAATGGCCGCGTTCTTTTAAAGCATATTCGGAAGCAGTGAAGCTCATGCCGGGAGGTGTAAATAGCCCTGTACGCGCCTTTCGGGCCGTAGGTATGACCCCGCCTTTTATAGCGAAGGGAGAAGGATCGCGTATTTATGATATCGACGGGTACGAGTACATAGATTACGTGGGTTCCTGGGGTCCCTTGATCTTGGGGCACCGCCATCCGGAAGTAGTGGCCGCTCTGGAGAAAACCTTAAAAGAGATGGGGACTAGTTTCGGTGCACCAACAGAGTTAGAAAATGAATTGGCTAAGATGATCACACAAGCGGTGCCTTCCATAGAAATGGTACGATTAGTAAATTCTGGTACGGAGGCTACCATGAGCGCCATCAGGGTAGCCCGGGCCTTCACTAAAAGAGAAAAGATCGTTAAATTCGCCGGATGTTATCACGGCCACGCTGATTATTTTTTGATCCAGGCCGGGTCAGGTGCCCTTACCTTTGGCGTTCCCACCAGCCCCGGTGTCCCAACGGGTACGGCCAGCAATTCCCTGGTGGCCAGGTATAATGATCTAGAGAGCGTAGAAAAAATTTTCCGCCAGGTAGGAGAGGACATCGCGGCTGTAATAGTAGAACCGGTAGCTGGAAATATGGGCTGTGTACCCCCTCGCCCCGGTTTCCTGGAAGGGTTAAGGGATATTACCCGTGAATACGGCTCCCTTCTCATTTTTGATGAGGTTATGACCGGTTTCCGGGTAGCATACGGAGGAGCTCAGGAGGTTTATAAGGTACAACCCGATCTTACTTGTCTGGGCAAGATCATAGGGGGCGGGCTTCCGGTAGGAGCTTATGGGGGAAGAAGAGATATAATGGAGCAGGTGGCCCCTTCCGGGCCTGTTTACCAGGCAGGTACTCTATCGGGTAATCCTTTAGCCGTTACGGCCGGGCTCGCTACTTTAAAAATTTTACAGCGCCCGGGAGTATATGAAGTTTTGGAAGAGAAAGGGGCTCTTTTAGAGAAGGGCTTAAGGGAAAAAGCTAGCGAGGCTGGTTTAGAAGTAAGTATCAACCGGAAAGGCTCTATGTTTACTGTATTCTTTACTTCTAAAGAGGTTGTGGATTATGAAACGGCGCTAACCTCGGATGTGGAACGCTTCGCTAGGTACTTCCGGTCCATGTTAGAACAGGGTATTTATCTTCCACCTTCTCAGTTCGAGGCCGCCTTTATATCTCTGGCCCATACCGACGAAGACATAGAGAAGACCATCACTGCCGCATTCCGAGCTTTTAAAGCTGCAGTATAGGTTTTATAAATCTCTGTATTAAGGCATTAAAGGCGCTCGTCCAAGGCTTAAGGTTTTTAAGGGTGCAGTGTAGGTCTATAATTTGGAGTGCCTGTCGCCGCTCACCTTATAGCAAATTTTGGCATAAGCTATATTGACGGATTATAAAACTACTCTGTTTTGGGGAGGGAAGCATGGGTGAGCGACGGCTTGCACCATCATGAGGTACGAAGGGCTCTTAACATCGATCTAGAGGAGATAAAATTGCTCGCGGAAGCTGCTGGTATGACCGATTCTCCCGGTATACGGTATGTGCTTCTTAAACATATCTGCAACGAGGTACACGAAGCTATGTTTTGGAACCACTATTTAGCTCGTATGGATCATATGCCACCGCATTATCCACCCCCTTATCATCCGCCTTACGGTCCTCCTCCCTATGATCCGCCCTATGGGGACCCGTTTACCGTGAAGGAGAAATCCAAGGATACAGAAGAGACAAAGGACACAAAGGAAAAGTAGGAAGGAGGACGAAGTTGAAGTTCTAAAAGGGTAAAGAGCGCCAGAAATCGATGAAGTTACGAAATCACTAAGGTAAACTTGGGAAAAGGAGGGACTTTATGCACTGGACGGATAACGTACGCAAGGTTTTAGAGCTTGATGAAGAGGAACTGACCCTATGGTCTAGAATAGCTGCAGCAGAACACCGCGAGGGGATGCGCAGCCTTATACAGGCCATGATAGATAATGAAAAAAAAGACGGGGAAGAGCTCCGCGAGCTTCTCCGCAAACACACTTATATGGACCCTTAGACTTTTTTGAGGCCGGAAAGCCCCTCTCTTAATAAGGGAGGGGCTTAAAACTTTATTTGCTTTGAAAAGTAGTTTACCTAAAAACCAGGAAGGATTTTTTTATCCCAGGGCGAATTCCAGAAAAATGGCGCTTTTTGGGGGTGTTGTTGTGGAGGAAGGCATTTTTGCCTTGGATGTGGGCACACGGAAGGTTGCAGGTGTAATCGTGACTAAAGAAGGTTCAAAGTTCCGGGTGAAGGCGGCTGTTGTGCAGGAACATAGGGAGCGCTCCATGCTGGACGGCCAGATCCATAACATACCGCAAGTGGCCGACATAATCCGGGAGGTAAAGGAAAAGCTGGAACGCAAAGCCCGTACCACCCTTACTAAAGTAGCTGTAGCTGCAGCAGGGAGGGCTTTAAACACTAAAAAAGCGTCCGCAGAAAAGGAGATCTCCCCCTCTAAGGAGATAGATAGGGAAGAGGTCCTGGCCCTGGAGGCGGATGCTGTACAAGAAGCGGAAAATATGATGGTTACCGGCCGGGATAAACCTGGAGAGTACCATTGTGTAGGTTACAGTGTAGTAAAGTATACCTTGGATGGCTCACCTATTGGGCATTTGGTGGGCCAGCGGGGATACCGGATGGGTGTGGAAATAGTGGCTACTTTTTTGCCCCGGGTGGTAGTAGATTCTCTTGTTTCGGCCCTCCGGCGGGCAGGGCTAGAGATAGGCTCCCTTACTTTAGAGCCCATCGCTGCAGCAGCCGTAGCCGTGCCCCCGGCCATGCGCGGCTTGAACCTGGCGTTAGTTGATATCGGTGCTGGCACTTCGGATATAGCTTTAACAAGCGAGGGGAGTATTGTAGGGTACGCCATGGTTCCTCAAGCAGGGGATGAGATAACTGAACACTTAGCTAGCCAGTTGCTCCTAGACTTTACTACGGCAGAAAAGGTCAAAAGGCAAATAAATAAGGGTGGGATGATTTCTTTTATCGATATTGTGGGCCAAAAGAGAACTCTTCCTGCGGAAGAGCTTATAGTGATATTACAGCCTGCCGTTACGGAGCTGGCCCGTCAAGTGGCAGAACAGATTTTGCTTCTCAATGGTCGCCCACCCCAGGCTGTCCTTCTTATTGGAGGCGGGAGTTTAACCCCCGGCCTTGCTCCTACCTTGGCCCGCTGCCTAGAGCTGTCCGAAGACAGGGTGGCAGTGCGGGGTCGGGAAGTTCTGCCGGATATAGTGGGGGCGCCCAGTTTCACCGGGCCCCAAGCTATCACACCTTTGGGGATAGCTGTGACAGCCTGGCGGCGAGAAGGCTTGGTTTTGTCTCAAGTTGAGGTTAACGGGCGGCCCGTGCAAGCTCTTGCCTCCCGCAAGCTCACCGTGGCCCAGGCTTTGCTGGCCGCCGGGCTTCCGGTGCGCGAGCTTTACGGGCGGCCCGGGCGAGGCATAGGGGTAGAGATCAACGGTCGCCTGCATTTTGTAAAGGGTAAACCGGGCAAGCCAGGGCAAATTCTGGTAAACGGGAAACCCACCTCCCTGGATGCCTTGGTTCAAGGTGGAGATAAGATAGAGTTTATCCCAGGGGAGAGGGGGGAAGATGCCCGGGTCGTGGTGGGGGATCTGGTCCCACCCTTAAAGAGTAAAACCATAATCTATAACGGAAAAAGGATAACCTTGGAACCTGTGATTCTTTTAAACGGGTGCGCTGTGTCCCGCGAGGCCGAAGTATCCGACCAGTCTAAAATCGAGTTTAATCCCTTGGAAACTGTAGCGGATGTTCTTAGGTACTTAGGTGAACCTGGGGACCAGCCAGTTTTCTTAAATGGCGAGCGGGTACGGCCGGAGGTTTTGGTTAAGGATGACGATATCCTCGATACCGGACCGCAAGCTGCTACCCGTAGGATAAAGATAAACTTAAATGGCCGGGAAGTTGAATTAGCGGTGAAAACCAGCCAGGTGATTTTCGCGGATCTATTCACTTATCTCGAAATAGAAGCTACTCCGCCCCCGGGGAAAAAGACTTTAAAGATGGAAGTGAACGGCCAACCTGCAGAGTTTACCACACCGTTAAAGGAAGGAGATCGTGTAACTCTGGAATGGATATGATTGGTGTGATTGGCTTCAGCACGGATACAAGGATATCGGGATTGAGTATACTTTAGAAGGATTATGCTGGGCAAAGCTGCCTGCTTTAACGTTGTGTCCAGTCTATGCGCCGGGGCTGTATCTTTTTGTATAAAGCGGCCCAGAAGGCACCGGCTAGCCAACCACCTAGCACATCGGTAGGATAGTGCATACCAAAATATACCCTGCTCCATCCCGTAGCTACGGTTAGGGCACCCAGGATTACGTAGGAAGTAAGAAGGATGGCTTTAAGCCATCCATAGCCCAAGCTGGGTCGCGAGTGGCGTAATAGGGGTAAAGAGAGGGAAATAAACAAAGCTGTAAATAGAAGGGTAATAAAGGCATGTCCGCTGGGGAAACTATACCCGGTGGCCGGGAAAAGGTACATCCCTTCCGGTCTTCTTCGGTGAAAAAACATTTTAGTTAGCTCAAGGAAAACCCATCCGCTAAGCATTCCTCCCGCCAAAAGACAGCCCTCTCGAAGACGCCGGTAAAGTACAAATAAAGATGTAACCCCGAGGGTACAAATAAAAAACATGCCCCGCTTTGTCCCCCACCAATTAAGGAAAATGAAGGCGAAGGGAAGATTTTCTCCTTCCCCCAAGCTAGCCTTGCCTATAAAATCGTTAATAGCTTTATCCCAGAGGTGGAGTTCAGGATAATAAATGCCTAACAAACTGAAAAGCAAAGCTAAAATAGCTACTGAAACCCAAGCTAGGTGGCGGTGCCTATAAAACATATTTCACTCTCCCTGGAACTTTTTTATGATATTCTATCATGGTGATCACGGAAAAGGGAGAAGATAATACTATAGGAAAGAAAATAGAGTAAAGAGGCGTTGGTAACTGTATACAAGAACGGCAATCCCGGCAATCCCCTTGACTCCTTAAATGCCAGGTGCTAAACTATACTCAGACGTGCGGCAGTGGCGGAACTGGCAGACGCGCTAGATTCAGGATCTAGTGGGTCTTCGCCCGTGGGGGTTCAAATCCCCCCTGCCGCACCAGAAAAATCAAGTATTCCGGGGATCGAGAAGCGTACTGCAACGAGTTAAAACAAACAAAGTACTGCAACCCGCTCCGATACCCCGGTGAAAGAAATAAATAACCGCCGTAGGTATTCTTCCAGCGGTTAAATTACTGGTACATATTAAGCGAGTTCCCTTCTCCATCACTGGGGAAGGGAATTTCTTTCTAAGAAGATAAAAGCTTATTGAGTTTGGCCGCCGCTGCCTGCTTAAGCTCCGGAAGCACGTGGGAATAGATGTCTAGGGTTGTGCTGATCTGGGCGTGGCCCAGAAGCTCCTGTACTACCTTGGGGTGTTCGCCAGCCTGGAGCAAAAGGGTGGCATAAGTGTGGCGCAGGTCGTGAAAGCGGACATGGGGTAGGCCAGACTTGGCAAGTAAATCTTCAAAGTGCCGTAGGAAGCTCCGTTTTTCTAACGGCCTGCCATCTACCGTCGCAAAGACCAGGTCTTTATCCTGGTACATCGGCCCCAGAAGGAGTTTCTCTTGTGCCTGCCGTGCACGGTGCACCTTTAACTCCGAAAGGATATCTTGGGGAATAGGTACAGTCCGGCGGGATTTTTCAGTCTTAGGCTCCTTGAACACGGGTTGGCCTTTTAATCTGGTGAGGGTTTGCCTTACCGTAAGTACCCCGTTTTTAAAATCGATATCCTGCCACCGGAGGGCAAAAAGCTCTCCTTCTCTCAACCCTGTTCCCAGTTCTAGCAGAAAGGCGGCGTACAGGCGGTCTCCTTTTATGGAAGTAAGGAATTGTCTCACCTGCTTAGGGGTAAGAGGGGTGAATTCTTTCTTACGGTCTTTAGGGAGTTCTACAGCTTCAGCTACGTTACGGCTAACTAATCCTTCCTTGACTGCCTGCTCTAGCGCACCGTGAATAAGGGTATGAATATACCGGACCATACGTGGGGAGAGCCCACCCTTGCCATCAGCCCGGCCACTCTCTAACTTGGTGTTATAGAGCCTTTGGAGGTGGCTAGGCTGCAGTTGCCTTAACTGGATATTGCCCAGAGCGGGTTTGATATGCACTCGGATCATAATCTCGTAGCTTTCGAGAGTAGTAGGTTCGACTTTGGGCTTTTTGTACACTTGGAGCCAGGTGTTCAAGCCATTGTCCTAGAGTTATTTTGTTCGGTTCAACAAATGCGCCCTGCTGCATTTCGGCCTAGGCTTTGGCCTTTTTCTCCACGACCTCCTGTTGGGTCTTCCCATAAAAGGTAACTCTTCTGAATTTGCCAGTGACTGGGTCACGACCGAGTGGGAGCTTTGCTACCCAGGTACCGTCAGACCTCTGGTAAATAGTTCCTTCACCATTGGCTCTCTTTTTAGCCCTCTTTTTTCCTATGCTTACCTCCTCCCTAATACCTGTTCACTCCCGTAATATTCGATTAGCCGCTCATAAAAACCTTCTCTAGGCCCTAGTAGAATAACCAAAATCGCCTTATCTTCTGGTTTAAGGGTAAATACCGCCAGACTGGGATGTATTTATTTGTCATGCAAGCGAAGACAAAGATGTTGCTAGATCACTCGCAGAAGCTTTAGTTCGTAAGGGTTTACGGGTATGGTATGACGAATTCACCCTTAGAGTAGGTGATAGCCTTACCGAGGCAATAAACAACGGTTTAGCAAAATCGAAATATGGTATTGTTATTCTAAGCCCAAGTTTCTTTAAGAAAAAGTGGCCACAGTACGAATTAAACGGTCTTATAGCGAAGGAAGTTCAAGGCATAAAACTGATATTGCCTATTTGGCATAACATTACTTACGAAGAAGTTGCGGCATATTCTCCTATCTTAGCTGATAGAGTTGCAGCAAAGACTTCTGACGGTATGGAAAAGGTGCTCGAGGAAATTTTTAAAGTGGTTGCGCCCAGTAGACTCTCCACAAAACGACCATTGTTGTTAGTAGGAAGCTATAACTTATTTACTAAGGAATTTACTCTTGAGGGAGAAGTAATTGGTAAAGCTTCCGCTTGGGCCTGCATACATTGCTCAAGCCCTTGGTGGATGGGTTGCTGGTGAACCTGGTTCAGGTACTGTGGCTTTCTTTAGCTATAGAACGACAGCCTGATGGTAAGTAGGCGGTTTAGATGGTGGGCAGAAGATAAAATAAACCACCTACTATATCTTGACACGGACTTTTCATTTTCAATACCTCCCATCATGTCTCCAGTTATGGTAGACTCTTAATTAAAAGTCCTGCTTGTTTTTTACTGTATCCGCTAATGTCTGGCCAAAAAAGCATTTTATTTTGGCCGGGCCAGGGGGTATTATCCATGTCCCCTATTGAAGCTCGCAAAAAAGGTGGCAACCTCCCCAGGTTCACCTAACTCCCCTTGCGGGCAAATGGGATAGAGAAATTGGGGCTATCTGGGAACGCTTCATTAAAGAAAACTTCCTACCCAAGGATATCCAGGTGGAGGGCGGCAGGCCTAAACGAGAGCAGCCAGCACCAGGCAGCAACTACCTTGATTGAATACCTGTGCGAAGTACACAGGGAAAAAATCTTCAGGGAGTACGAGAAGTTACAGCGAACGGAACAGTCGAAGAGACTCAGCAGGGAAAAACTAATAAAAATAGGGGAATCGTCGTGGCGTGAGGTGCGTAAGAAGTTTCAACAACGGGAGAAACCCGATGAGTCCTTGTGGGAGAAAATTGAAGAAGCAGCTATGAAAGAATATCAGCAAAAGCGCTTAGAGAGACGACAAGCAAAAGAAGATTAAGCCTAATAATGAATAAAGTTACCAGAAGGAGGTATCACCCTTGAGCGTACCCAAAGATGAGCTACACCGCCTAGTAGAGGCCCTGCCCGAACAGGAAACCCATGTTGTAAAGAGATTTCTAGAGTTTATATTGAGCAGAGCCCAGGCCGAAGATAGGGCCTGGCTGGAGGCCGATCTAGGGGAACTGCCTCCGTATGATTGGGGAGCAGAGGGGCCGCCCAAAGGGAAACCCGTGCAGTATAAGCCAGGGGTTGGCTTGATAGTTGAGGGGGGCAAGCAGTGACGGGCGAGGCGGTAGTACCAGGGGATGTGTTATTAGTTGCCCTTCCCTCCCATGAACCGAGAGGCCATGAGCAAGAAGGAGTCAGACCTGCTATTGTGATAGGTATCCCCTGGGGACCTGTCCGTTACCCAGTGGTAATTGTAGTCCCCCTCACAACGCAGAGCGGTATTTGGGCAAGGGAAAACCCAACCCTGTATTTCCCCTTGCCCGCTGGTGCTGGGGGGATCCCCAAGGCTTCTATAGTTTTAATTGACCAAGTGCGGGCAGTCGATGTCCGGCGGGTAAGGGGGTACCTCGGTACTCTGGGGGAAGAAGTATTCGAGCCCATTCTTAACGCCCTGCTCAGGCTCTTCCGCAAGGGAGGTTCGCCATAGGGTATTTGAGGCTGTTTAGCCCGAGAATAGGGGGTTGGTTGGAAAGAGGCTACTGCAATCGTACTGCAACCAGTCTTCGCCCGTGGGGGTTCAAATCCCCCCTGCCGCACCAGAAGGGTTTGCCTTCTCAAGCCATCTGGTGCTATGAGGAGGCTATTTTTATGGATTATTAAAGGTGAATTTTAAGCCGAGAGGAAGACGGGGAGTAAGGTAGAATAATATTTATCGGCTGGATTTAAAGAATCGCCTTTATATGAATTTGAAGCGAAGGAGGTTTTTGGGTGAGGAAAGTCACACCTCAAATAGCACGGGGCGCTCTTATTGCTACCATCTATGCAGTTGTTACCGTTCTGCTGGCTCCCATAAGCTTTGGGGTATTCCAAATCCGCGTGGCTGAAGCTCTGACCCTTTTGCCCATCCTCTTTCCGGAAGCTATATGGGGCTTATTTATAGGTTGCCTAGTTAGCAATATCTATGGTGGGCTAGGCCCCATCGATATTTTTCTGGGTAGCTTTACTACCCTGGTGGCTGCTTGGCTAACCTATAAGTTGCGCCATTCTTCCCTGGCTTACGTACCTCCTATAGTGCTTAACGGATTAATTGTAGGTACTTATCTTTCTTTTTTACTTAAGGTTAATATATTACTTTCTATCGTGAGCGTAGCTGCTGGGGAGGCAGTGGCTGTTTTGGTTTTGGGGATACCTTTGGTGCGCCAATTGCGCAAATTAAAGATTCATTACTAGAAGGCTGGTAGTTTATTTAAGATGGCTACTGAGAAGGAAATATATGTAAGAAGGCTTTTCAGTAAAATCGCCCGTCGTTATGACCTTATGAATACCCTTTTAAGCTTCAACCTGGACAAGTACTGGCGCCGGGTGGCTGTAGAAGAGACAAAGCTAAAAAAAGGAGATCTGGCCCTGGATGTCTGTTGCGGTACTGGTATGCTAACTTTAGGCCTGGCGGAGGCCGTTTACCCCGACGGCCAAGTGGTAGGGCTGGACTTCTGCCAGGAAATGCTGGAAGTAGCGAAGGTTAATTTAGATCGCAGCCCTTATGGCAGGATAGTAAAGCTTGTACAAGGTAATGCTGTAGCGTTACCCTTTGAAGACAATACCTTCGACTGCGCAACCATCGCCTTCGCCCTGCGAAACGTACCCGATATAGAGAAAACCTTGCGGGAAATGCAGCGGGTGGTCAAGCCAGGAGGACGGATAATTTCCTTGGAACTAGCCAAGCCTTCGGGTTTCTTTTTCAAACAGCTTTATTACCTCTACTTCAATCACCTGGTGCCGTTAATTGGACGGCTAGCGGTGGGGGATAAGGATCCTTATAGTTACTTGCCGCGCTCTCTTAAAAATTTCCCCCATCAAGAAGAGCTTCTTAAACTTTTTACCAAGATAGGGTTAAAGGAAGCTTATTTCAGTGAGCTTACCGGCGGTGTTGTGGCCGTCCACGTAGGAGTTAAAAGATAAAGAAAAGCGGTGACCTAGCTTTGGCTTACCAAAATTTACGTGAGTATATTTTAGCGTTAGAAAAAAAAGGTCTTCTTCACCGTATCCGAGTTCAAGTGGATCCGGTTCTGGAGATCGCGGCTATAACTGAACGGGTGGTAAAAGCCGGAGGGCCGGCCCTCTTGTTTGAAAACGTTAAGGGTTACTCCATGCCTGTAGTCACCAATCTTTTCGGCAGTGAAGAATTGCTTAAAACAGCCTTCGAAGTTAAAGACTTAAATGAGCCCGCACAACGTTTAGCCGAGCTGCTAAAATTTCCTGATATATCTAGCTGGCAAGCCAAACTGCAAAGCATACCGCGGCTATTAGAACTTAAAAAATATTTCCCTCGGTTGGTTAAAAAGGCCCCGTGTCAAGAGGTAGTGGTAGACCCTCCCTCCTTAAAGGAGCTACCGGTGCTTAAACTGTGGCCAGGCGACGGCGGGCCCTTCATCACCCTCCCCCTGGTTTTTACTCGGGACCCTTTAACCGGGCAGCGGAATGTGGGCATGTACAGGATGCAAATTTTCGATGAAAAAACCACAGGTATGCATTGGCACCTTCACAAGGATGCAGCAGAACATTTCCGGCGAGCTAACAGGCGCCTTGAAGTGGCGGTAGCCCTAGGGGGAGACCCGGCCCTCATTTATGCGGCCACGGCACCTCTCCCGCCTGGGATAGATGAGATGATCTTGGCCGGATTTTTAAGAAGGGAGCCGGTTGAGTTAGTACCTGCGCTGACGGTTAATTTAGAAGTCCCTGCTCAGGCGGAGATCATTCTAGAAGGATATGTGGATATAGAGGAAAGGCGGCTGGAAGGGCCCTTCGGGGATCATACAGGCTATTATTCCCCTCAAGATTATTATCCAGTGTTCCACCTTACGTGTGTTACCCGGCGCCGTGATGCCATATACCCGGCTACAGTGGTAGGAAGGCCGCCCATGGAAGACGCTTTTCTGGGCAAGTTGACTGAACGTCTTTTTCTCCCCCTCATTAAGCTGCAACTACCCGAAATACGGGATATCCATTTCCCGGTAGAAGGGGTTTTCCATAATTGTGCTATTGTATCCATAGAAAAGCGTTACCCCGGCCAGGCACGGAAGGTAATGTATGCTCTATGGGGAATGGGGCAAATGATGTTCACTAAATTTTTGATTGTAGTGGATGCCGAGGTCAATGTACATGATATTAGCGAAGTACTCTGGCGGGTGCTAGGGAACGTGGATCCCCGCCGGGATACGTTTATAGTAGAGGGTCCCCTGGATGTATTAGATCACGCTTCCCCTCAGGTGGGATATGGTAGTAAAATGGGCATAGATGCCACGCGCAAACTCCCGGAAGAAGGCCATCCCCGTCCCTGGCCAGAAGAAGTGCGAACAAGCCCAGAAATAAGCCGCCTAGTAGTAAAGAGGTGGGAAGAATATGGGTTACCCCGCAGCCTTCTTAAGGAAACTGGGCATCTTCTTGGAGATGATTAAATTTGAACATACCATTTTTGCACTTCCCTTTGCTTACTTGGGCGCTTGGCTAGCAGCAGGCGGGGTACCTAGCCTTCACCATTTGCTCTGGATCACCTTAGCTATGGCGGGTGCCAGAACTGCGGCTATGTCTTTAAACCGCCTGATAGATAGGCATATCGATGCCTTAAACCCGAGAACGGCCAATCGGGCTATACCCCGGGGATTGATTTCCATTGTCGAAGTATGGATTTATACTATTTTTTCGTTTGCCCTATTATTTATTTCGGCATGGCAGCTAAATGAGCTATGTGTAAAGCTTTTACCGTTGGCTGTTTTTATCTTGGTAATATACTCCTATACTAAGCGCTGGACCTGGGCTTGCCATTTTGTACTTGGCCTTGCCGATTCTCTTGCGCCCATGGGGGCCTGGGTAGCGGTAAGGGTTAGTTTTGACCTTCCAACCTGGATCTTGGGAATAGGAATGGGCCTGTGGGTGGCGGGTTTCGATATTATCTACGCCTGCCAGGATTATGACTTCGACCGGAAATATGGGATACATTCTATACCGGCCAGGTTTGGTAAAGATAAGGGGTTGCTGATAGCCAAAATTGTTCATGCGATCTCTCTAGTTTTTCTGGCCAGCTTAGGCTTTGTTTTACAACTAGGCATCTTCTATTTTATAGGGGTTGTTATAGCTGGCCTAATTTTAATTCATGAACACAGGCTGGTTTCTCCTGAGGACCTGTCCAGACTAAATGTGGCTTTTCTGCAAATGAACGGGTATTTGAGCGTGCTTATGTTTGTTTTTACCGTCCTGGATTTAGGGATAAGATTTTAGTAGTAGGGAGGCGAAGGCTTTTGGTGGAATTGTCCAACGCGGAAATCGAACGTTACAGCCGGCAGATCATTCTACCTAACATAGGGGGGAAAGGCCAAAAGAAGCTAAAACAAAGTAAAGTTTTGGTGGTGGGCGCAGGAGGGTTGGGATCACCGGCGGCTTATTATCTCGCAGCGGCCGGGGTGGGTACTATAGGTATTGTAGATGGAGATGCGGTGGAATTATCCAACCTGCAGCGGCAGATACTTCATAATACCGAACGGGTAGGCCTACCCAAAACGGAATCGGCCCGGCAAACTCTGCTTGCTTTGAATCCACATATAACTGTAAATGTACACCAACTACGGTTAAGCAAAGATAATATATTAGACGTTATTCAAGGTTATGAAGTTATTGTAGATGGGGTTGATAATTTCCCCACCCGTTATCTTTTAAATGATGCTTGCGTAATGGCCGGCAAACCTCTAGTAGAAGCGGGCGTGCTTCAATGGGACGGCTTGGTTATGACTATAAAACCTAAGGAGGGCCCGTGTTACCGCTGCATTTTCCCTGAGCCGCCACCTCCAGGAGCAGTACCTACTTGCCAGGAAGCAGGTATCGTAGGCGCGGTCCCAGGGGTTATCGGCGCCATCCAGGCCACAGAAGTTCTTAAGCTCCTTTTAGGAGTGGGGGAGGGTTTGGTCGGCCGCCTGCTTATTTATAACGGGCTGGAGATGCGGTTTAGAGAAGTAGGGGCAGAGCGTAACCCAGCTTGCCCTGTATGCGGGGACAACCCTCGCATTCGCACCCTGGAGGAATATACTTTTACCTGTGAAATAGGGCAATAAAAAAGACCTTCTTTTTACAGAAGGTCCGATATATTAAAGGTGGGATATAAAAAATGATTCTGATAGGCTAGAGCACAAAATTTAGCTTTCTTTTTTGGTAAAGGTGTCTTTCTGGCCACATTCGGGGCATTTCTTGGGTTTGCATCTGGTTTCTTTCTCGTACCCGCAGTGGTTACATCTCCAAATGGCCATCCAGTCTGCCCCCCGTTTTTAAAGATTTTAAACCATAGCTGTTACTATTTTAGTTTGGATGGGTTGTCCAGTCAAGGTTTTACATTTCAATTCTTAAGGACAAAATATCTAAGGCAAGCTATAATGAAAGGAGGATTTTATGAAGGTCATACTCCATCGCCCCCAAAGAAAGGAAATCGAAATTCCGGGGGGAAGAAAGCTTGCAGAAATCGCTCGAGAACTTAATATAAATTTAGAATCGCATTTAGTAGTGCGGGATAATAATATCCTTACACGGGATGAATTCATCCAGGACGATGAGGTTATAGAGGTTTTCCCGGCTGTTTCAGGAGGGTAAGATATGCGCTGCCAGATTTGTCGGGGCAAGGCTTCTGTGGAAGTACGCCAGCACCATGCAGCCTTTTGCCCTGATTGCTTTGTGCAGTACTTTTTGAAACAGATAAAACGGAATATCCAGGCCCACAAAATGTTTTCTTTTACCGAAGCCTTGCTCCTAGTAGTCTCTGGGGGTAAAGATAGCCTAAGCTTATGGGATGCGCTTTTACGCCTGGGGTATAACGTTACAGCCTTGCATCTGGACTTGGGGATCCCTGGATATTCTGACCGTTCACGCGATACCTGTAGTGCCTTTGCAGCTCAAAAAGGTGCAGATCTGCGTATAATCTCGGTTAAAGAGGAGTTTGGGCTAAGTATTCCCGAGATAGCCAGGAGAACCCGGAGAGTACCTTGTGCGGTGTGCGGCCGTGTAAAGAGGTATCTTTTTAACCGGTATGCTGTGGAAGGTGGCTTTACAACTGTAGTTACCGGGCACAATCTAGATGATGAGGTTGCAGCCCTGTTAGGGAATCTTTTGCACTGGCAGCTAGGGTATCTGGCCCGCCAGCACCCGCACCTGCCTTCTACTCACCCTAAGTTAGCCAAGAGGGTTAAGCCTTTATATACTTTGACTGAGCGAGAATGTTTAGCTTATGCCCTCATCCAGCGTATACCGTTTTTAGCCGAGGAATGCCCTCATGCCGAGGGGGCTACCACCATTTTGTATAAAGAGGCTTTAAACCACCTAGAAGAAGCCTCTCCCGGGACTAAGCTAGCCTTTATGAAAGGTTTTTTGAAGCATAAAGACCTTTTTAAGGCTGCCGAAGAAGAAGTAAAACTTAAGGAGTGCACCCTCTGTGGCCAGGTAACTACGGAAGATGTTTGCGCTATGTGCCGTTTGCGAGAAAGAATAGAGACGGGGATTAATAGGTAAAGGTAAAAGGCATAAGGTATGCAAGCCAAGGTGCGGAGTTGGCAAGCTAAAGGAATGAAAAGCAGCCTTATCTGTGGTAAATACTAAAGGGTTGGACCCAACGAGGTACCCTGCCCGCTGTGTCAGGCCAGTTAAGCATATTGCTCTCTTGTCATAAAGAAAAAGCCATGTTAAAATTAAGGCAGCCCGGGATGTAGCTCAGCTTGGGAGAGCACCTGCTTTGGGAGCAGGGGGTCGCAGGTTCGAATCCTGTCATCCCGACCACCATTTTGCCGGCGTAGCTCAGCAGGTAGAGCAGCTGACTTGTAATCAGCAGGTCGCCGGTTCGAGTCCGGCCGCCGGCTCCAACAGAATCAAGGCCTCCGGGGATCCGGAGGCCTAAAAATTTGCCCGGTTGACAGCAATTCGACAGCAAAACGTAAAGCCCCCAACTTCAGACCGGGGGCTTCGTCTGTTCAGGCTTCGCTGGAACCTCCCCTGTAACTTTTCAAATTAAATCGAAGCTCGTATGAAGCATATTTCCGAATTGAACAATGCGCAGGGAAGGTTAATACCGAAGCAATGTAGGAATTCTCTCTCATTTTTTATTAGGTTTTAATGGGAAGTTACTTTATGGGAGGGGTGCCAACCGGTAGCGAGTAGGTTAGAATAGGGGTCCAGCTCCTGTCCCAGCCCTCAATGCCTAGTAGAGATACCTCCGAAGAAACACGGCTTTTATACCCGCAACGTCCATGACGGTAACTTTAGCGCTCGCATCTTTATCCGTCGCTATTTACTCTCCTTTTGCCATACCACCATCTCTTACTTGCCTTCCTTTTGTTTGCCTTACTTCCAGTTCACTCTAGATTTAATCTTTACCAGCCTACGGCTGATCCTTATGTCTAACCTCTCCTTGCGCCCTTGCCTTAAGTTTCTTAAGGAAAGTTACCGACATCTCTTTTGGGGAATATCCCACTTACAGTTTTACCTCCGGCGCTTCTTAGCCAACTTGAGGTTTATCCAAATGGTCTTGCGCCAGCTCGAGCCTCAAATTGAGCTGCCGGAGGAGGAAACAAACAAAAGAGAAGGAGCCAAAAGGTACTCCACCTCCTGGCCACCAGATTTTCCCCCATAAAGCTTTTTAGCTTCCGGTTTCACCAGGCTTGTGGATACTCTTTTATGGCTCCTTCGCACAGTATTCTAGCATAAAAGAAGACCTCCTGGTAGTCTCTGGAGGTGAAAAAAGCCAGCAACAGAACTTTTGTCTGGGTAAGGGCCAAAAGAAATGATATGATGCAGGTGGCGCCTAAAAAGGCTGTAAGCGCTTATGGCCTCCTAAAATTTAACATCTAACCTAAAAGGAGGCTTATCTTTTTATGCTTACGACCAAGGAAAGGGAAGAAATTGCCTTAAAGAAGTTTTCGCTTATTGCCCCCGTGTTGAACGGCCAGGTGCCCAGTCAAAAGGAGTATTTTAGGAAGCTGGCGGAAAAGCCTATTGAGATGCCCCATTATGGAGTTAAGAAGTATTCTCCCAAGAGTTTGGAGTGGTGGCTGTACCTTTACCGGCGCCATGGCCTGGAGGGATTAAAGCCCGGTTACCGTTCTAACCGGGGCAAGAGCCGGCATATAAACTTGAGGAGATGGCGGCCAAAATTTTAGCTAAAAGGGCGGAAAAGCCCCGGCTTAACGGGGTTATGCTGTATGAGGAGCTGGTCAAAGAAGGGGTGTTTACTCCCTCGGAAGTTTCCCTGGCTACCTTTTACCGTTATCTAGCCCGCAATCCTCATCCAGCCTCTCCTGCTTTAGACTCCGGTGAAGAAAAAGAGATTAAACGCTTTGCCCACCAGTGGGTAAATGAGCTCTGGCAGGGGGATATCATGTACGGACCTTACCTTAAGGCGGGCCGGGGTAAAAGAAAGACTTATCTTATCGCTTTTATCGACGACGCTTCGCGCGACTCATTACTCATGCCCGGTTTACCTGGGAGCAAAATTTTCAGGCCATAAGGGCCGTCTTAAAAGAGGCTATTTTAAAGCGCGGCGTGCCTAAAATGATCTACACGGACAACGGCAGGGTTTACCGTTCAGGGCAGCTGGCTCTTATCTGCGCTGCTTTAGGGTGCACTCTCCTCCATGCCGAACCTTTCACCCCTTATGCCCGGGGAAAGATCGAGCGTTTTTTTCGCACCGTAAGGTTACGTTTTTTGAGCCGCCTGGAGGTGGACAAGATCAAGTCCCTGGAGGAGTTGAACCTCCTCTTTTGGCAGTGGCTGGAGGAGGACTACCAGCGTAAAATCCATAGCTCCCTGGGGTTAAGCCCCCTGGACTACTTCCTTTCCCAGGCCGACCGGGTGCGCCTGTTCCCTGACCCGGCCCTCCTTAATGAATACTTCCTCCTGCGGGTAATGCGTAAAGTCAACCATGACGCCACTTTCTCCCTGGAAAACATCCTCTATGAAACAGAGCAAAGGCTGGCCAACACCCGGGTGGAGGTGAGGTATGAACCTGAATGGTTAGAAAACCCGGCCCGGCCGGTCTTTCTATACCAGGACGGCCTTAAAATCGGTGAGGCCCGGCAGGTCAACTTCTTCGCTAACGCCCAGCTTAAAAGGAAAGGGGCCGGTCGACCACCCCAGAAGAACCTGCCTATATCCTCAGAAGAGGAGACCCCTCCTCACCTTGAAACACCCCTACCCTCCCCCTCCCTCTCTTTTGCCGAACTGGCGGAAAAGGAAAAAGACGACAGCCCTGCCACCTTAAGAGGTGATGAATAAATGTTTACCCAGTTCTTCGGGCTAAAATTTAATCCCTTTACCAAAGAAATACCCTTCGACCAGCTATTCTTAAGCCAGGATCTTTTGGAACTTGATTCCCGCCTCAAATACTTAAAGCAGGTGCGGGGCATTGGCGTACTTATAGGTGAGCCGGGCTGTGGCAAAACCGCCGCCTTACGTAAATTCTTAAACGAACTTAACCCCGCCCACTATAAAACCTGTTATTTTGCCCTCTCCACCGTTACAGTACTGGAGTTTTACCAGGGCCTGGCCCTGGAACTGGGTGAGGAACCCAAACATAAAAAGGTCGCTCTATTCTACCAGATACAGACGGCTATCACCAGCCTCTACTTTGACCGCCATATCACCCCGGTTATTGTCCTGGACGAATTCCACCTGGCCAGAAGCCAAACTTGGGAGGATTTGAGACTACTCTTTAACTTCCAGATGGATTCTCATAACCCCTTCATTCTTATCCTGGCCGGCCAGACCCTTATCCGTTCTAAGCTGGCTCTTAATATCAACAACCCCTTAAGACAGCGCTTAACCGTAAAGTATTTCTTCCAGGGCCTTAAAAACAGATAATCCAGAAAGTAATCCAGAAAGCCTTCGCCCGGCTGGCGTGGCGCGTCCAGGCACATCCCTGGCCCCGCCCGGACGTTTCGGCCGTGTCCAACCCGTTGGAGAAGGAGCACGTGCTGTACCTCCCTTCCGACGGCACCCCCGTCGACGGCATGGACCTGCTCGGGAAGCTCGCCGCGATGCGCTTGGCCGAGACCGTCCACCACCTCTTCAGCACTCACCGCTTTTCCAGAAGCGTACCCAAGAAGACCAGAGAAGCGGTCGGCCGGGTGTGCGATGCGGCGGTGGATTGGTTTTCGGAATACGAGGTCTTCCGCTTGGCCCCCGAGGTTGCGCGCCTAGAGATAGAGGAGATGGGAACAGTTTCTTCGGGGTTAATAACTAAGTGATGGTTATATTGTCAAGTGGCACTATCTGATATAAACTGATATCAGGTGGTGCTTTATATGAAGCTATATACCATCAGGGAATTCGCTGAGAAACTTGGGGTAAGTGTGTCTACACTGCGTGCGTGGGACCGAGAGGGGAAGTTAGTGGCCCTGAGGACGCCCACCGGCAAGCGCCGGTACACGGAAGAGATGCTGTACCGGGCCCTGGGTCTGAAAAGCCGGGAAGAGCCGAAAAAGGTGGTGCTGTACGCCAGGGTTTCTTCGGCAGCGCAAAAGCCCGACCTGGAAAACCAGCTGAGCTATCTGAAGGAGTTTGCCGCGGGCAGGGGGAGGCAGGTCGATGAGATACTTACCGACATCGGCTCTGCCCTTAACTACCGGCGCAAGAATTTTCTAAAGCTGTGCGGGATGGTGACCCGCGGAGAGGTCAAAACTGTCGTCGTCGCTTATAAGGACCGTCTGGTGCGGTTCGGATTTGAGTTCTTCGAGGAGCTGTTTGCGAGGTTCGGCTGCGAGATACTGGTAGTCAACCGGGCGGAAGACGCATCCCCGGCACAGGAGTTAGCGGAAGATCTCATAAGCATCGTGCAACATTTTGCGGTCAAGCTTTACGGCCAGCGGACTTACAGGGCACGCAAGCTGGTAAAAAAGCTGCGGGAGGCGATAGCTGATGCAGCGAACCGTGCGACAGAAGAGTCTGCCCCTGAACGCCGGGAAGTGGGCGAAGCTGGTGGAGACCGCTGAAGCCTACGCCCGGCAGAAGGACGCCTTCCTGGTGGAGTACGGGCAGCTGAAGCACCTGCGCTATTTGGGCGAGAAGCGAAAGCTGCGGGACGAACTGGTTTCCGCCGGCTTCGCCAGTCCGTTTGGGCTGCAGGCCAGGATGTGGAAGCTCGTCCTGGAGGACGCCCTCTACACTTTAGAGCGGCAGTGGGAGGCGGCGGTTGTCGCGGTCAAAGAGCGTCTTTACCGCCATCAAGGGCTGACCGACGAAGAGAAGCACTACGCGTTTTGGCTTTTGTATAAGCACGAGAAGTACGGCCGCGACTGGAGGCGGCTTGAGGCGATCTTCACCGGCGAAGACGTAACCAACGAAGAGATAAATCTGGACGCGAAGGGCCGCGCCAAAGTGAGAAAGTACCTGAAGCGGACTTTTCGCCGCGTGCTGGGCCGGAAGCCGCGTGTGAGGAAGGCCCGGAGCTTCGCCCTCGACCAGGAGATGTACCGGGTGTTTGCCGCCGGGAAAAGGCAGTACATTGCCGTGGCCACCCTGGTTCCCGGCGAGAGGGTGGTCATCCCTCTGCGCGGGGTGCACGCGATCAGGGGGAACCTGCGGGTGGTGCTCCTGCCCGAGGAGACCTGCGTCGAGATCCACCTGGCCCGGGAACCGCAGACCTACCCGCCCGGCGAGGAAGAAGCGGGCATCGACCTCGGCGTGAGCGAGGTTTTCACCGACGACACGGGTAAAAAGTACCGGCCCGAATACGGCGAGGCCCTCCGGGAGATGTCCGAGCATATCCTGGATAAGAGCCGGAAGCGGGGCAAGCTGTGGGCGCTGCGCCGGAAGTTCCTCGAGCGGGACCCGGGCAAGGCCAGGCGCATTCTGCGGCACAACCTGGGTCTGGCCAAGCAGACCAGAAGGAACAGAAGGTACCGGGCAAGGTGCGAGAACGAGATCAACCGGGCCTTCAACGAGTTCTACCGCGGGCGGAAACCGAAGATAATCGCCTACGAAGACCTCGCTTCCCTGCGCGGCAAGGCGAAAAGCAAGGGTCTTTCCCGCAAGGTTACCAACTGGCAGCGCCGCATCATCAAGGAGCGCAGGGAATACAAGAACCACATCTTCGGGGTCGCCGACCCCGGTCCGGTGAACGGGGCCTACTCCAGCCAGACGTGTCCCGCGTGCGGCTGGGTGGACCCGAAAAACCGGCATGGAGATGTTTTCAGGTGCCGCAAGTGCGGCTTCACGGCGGACGCGGACCACGTGGCTGCGGTGAACCACAAGGCGAGGCTGCACGATGAGGAGATAACCCGGTATACGCCGTATAAGCAAGTGAAAGAGATCCTGCTCCGGCGCTATTATCAGAGGCAAGCCGGTTGACGGTTCATTCTCCCGGGATGTTCCCGGGAAAGGGCAGGGTGCTGGCCCGGCGGGAGAAAGCCCGGGCCGAGCGTGCGGCTGGCCGGCCGATGGGCCGCATGCGAGGCGGGCTTTAACGATGAAGTTCCCCTTTGGGGGAGCGGAGCACCGCCCGGTAGCCCTGGGCTGGGGCATGCGATGGCGCCGGTGTCCCGGCAGGCGAAACCGCTCCTGTCCTTCGGGTGGGAGCCCTTTGGGCGCGAATACACTCCGCCGTTTGGAAGCCCTTCTGGGTGACTGTTTCGGGCGGGACTCCAGACGCCCGGCTCCGGTTTCCCGTCGGCCGGAAAACCGGGTTCAGAGCCGGCCTCTCGGAGAGCGTGAACTGCTTTTGCTGTCACTTCTACTGGCATCTGGTAGAAGTTGATAGCAAAAATGAAACAGTGGCGCTGTACCAGCCGGGGACTGGCGCACAGTGGCGTGGACCCACAGTCCGGAAGTCGAACTGGGGT
>Ga0080004_1119804_pt1 | contig 59057 bp, 63 predicted proteins | sample WasSprMetagenome_FD_69207 | JGI IMG/M metagenome (GOLD analysis project Ga0080004, IMG submission 69207) | Sulfidic aquatic microbial communities from Washburn Spring, Yellowstone National Park, USA - WS (SPADES assembly) (version 2) | ecosystem: Environmental > Aquatic > Thermal springs > Hot...
TAACCTTGAACACGTCTGAATTAGTGTGGGCGTCGGCCACCAGCTTACCAGTGGCGTCGTAGATAGCTGAAACCTGCCCCTCAGGGACAGGCACGAATCCACTTTCAGACTGCCAACCAGGAGCGAGCAGGATAGCGTAGTGCCAGCCGGGTTTAATAGTCATGTTCAAGCCGAAGGTCGATGTGTTGCTGGACAATGAGAGAGTAGTCCTGACATATATGTGGAGGTACTGGAGGCAGAAGCCGGCTGGCCCGCTCCACGGGTTGTCTCCGAGATTACTCATCTGCACCTTGAAGTATAGGTTGTTTGAATCCTGGTATAAGTAGAATGCCTTCAAGTCGAAGACCCCTGGCTGGAACACGCTGTTTGTCGGGTATGTGATGTTCCCCGCCCCGAAGTCGTCTCCGAGAGGGTCGTAGAGTACTCCAACCATGGTTGAGATCGGTAGGTCAACACCTATTCGACCACTGTATAAGTTGAGTGTGGAGGTGTAGGTTGAGTTGACGCCTGTGTAGACGATGACGAAGCTTGAGCCAATCGTTCTCACGCCTATTGGAGTCAAGTTGAAGCCGCCGCTCGTGGGTATAAGCGGGGATGACACCATTACTCCATTGCCGAGCTCGTCGAACGCGAACGCGAATATGCTTGAGGGGTTGTTGGCGAGCCAAGCGCTTACGTAGTATCCTCCCGAGAACGAGAGGAAGGGTAGGTTCTGCGGGCTCATGAAAGAGCTTCCCCCGCCAGCCGACAGTATGACCGAGTTCACTAGAGCACCTGTTGAAGCATTGTATACAACTGCTACAGGGTAGCCTGTCGTAATATCCGAGCCTTTAATATAGGCTACTGCGAAAGTTGAAGCGCCCGCCGCCACATATGGTTCTAGGCCCGCATCTACATTGATGTAGGAGGCTTTTAAGCTGGGTGTTATAGCCAGGAGTTTAACCATGCCTGTGCCATACGTGTACACGGGCACGTAGAGTATGTTGTTCGCCACCGCGTAGCCGTAGGGCCTGTACAAAGTGCTATTCTTCTGGGTGCTCGGGTTGTATGTGTAGAAGATGTCTCCCAGGCTCTCGTTCTCACCCGGGGTGACAATAGTGGGGAGGTCTACGAAACTCCCATTGGACATTATGTAGTGTATCGCTATATCCCTGTTTGTTGTATCAGTATCGTTGATTATCTGGTGCAGGAATATGAATCCACGGAGGTATGGGGCGATGTTCAATGAGACGGATGTATAACTTATGTTACCGCCCACCGTCGTGAAGGGTCCTACAGTCATGTTTGTTACAACAGTGTCTCCGGAGAACTTGAGTAGCGTGACGTTGAACTGCGTTATTGATAACGGGTATGTGGATGTCCCGGAGAGGAAGTATGCCACCGCGAACATATCTATACTGGGGTTGTAGGCCACCACCGGGTACTCCTCGAAGTATTTCGTCACTGATACATTGAAAGGCCCTACAAGGCTCCCCTCGGTAACGTTGTAGAGGTAAACATACAGGTCTCTGTAAGTCCCACTCCCATATTTGGTCACGGCTATTAGGATCGAGTCCCTTCCAGCGACAGCGTTGACATCTACTGCTAGGGTTGAATTATCGACAATTATCTTGCTCCCCGAGCCTGTTGAGGGGTCGTATATGTAGAGGATCACATCACCCTCCGCGTAAGTCGGGTTCGTTATATTGAGGTACGGGATGTAGAACTTGCCTCTGGAGACCAGTATGCTCGGCTCGATTGTTGTAGCGTAGTAGTAGTTGCCTGTCTCAACCCCTTGTGTTACACCGGCTGGTGCAGGGCTAAGGCTTCCAAGCCTGGCTGTACTCGTGGTAGATGTGAAGGCTATTAGAGGGGCTACCAATACGGCTATTAAGAGTATGTACGATATCTTCACAGCAGGATTACTCACAATACTACACCCATGTTAATATGTTTTATAGGCATTATTTTTAACCTTTTCTGAAAAAACAGACCAGTGAAGCTTGTTTTCCATTCAATCGGTTTTAAATCGGTTGATTAAACTAGGCTGTACCCTTCTCCCATATGAAGTCTACTACCTCCTCGTGGCCTGGGGCCTCATGCGAGCCGAGCCTCGTGATCTTCAAAGCCGCCACAGCATTCGCGTAGGATAAGGCTTTCCGGGGGCTGTAGCCTCTCAGGAGGCCGGCTATGAAGCCGGCGGCGAACGCGTCTCCCGCACCAGTCGTGTCAACCACCTCACCCACATTGTACGCCGGCAACTCCTCCTCGAAGCCCTTGCTCTTCAAGTAAGCCCCTTTCTCACCTCTTTTTACAACAGCCATCTCAGCGCCTGCTTCGAGAACCTTCTGAGCGGCCTGCTTGTAATCGCTCAGCCCTGTCATGTTACGGTACTCCTGCTCGTTGGCCAGCACCACGTTAACCCTCCCCACGATCTTCTCTAGTTCGGCCCAAGGCCTCCTCGACAGTAACCTGCCTGGATCCCAGGATGTTGAAACCTTGTGTTTCCCTGCCAACTCTAGAACTTTGAGGGTAGTCTCGGGGTTCAAGCTGGCTATGTGAACCCATTTACTCCGGGATATAACGTACTCGCTTACCTCCGCGGGGGATAGCTCTTCTGCTACACCTTTATAGCCGTACATGACTATTTCACCACGCGAGTTTATTACAACTATTGTCACGCCTGTTGGAGACAAACCTATTCTAAGCCCGCTGATGTCCACGCCTTCCCGGAGGAGCTCGTCTACTATCAGCCTCCCGAAATTGTCGAAACCGATCTTCGCTATTATAGAGGTCTTCAATCCAAGTCTCTTCCCAGCTATAGACACGTTGACAGCCGAGCCCCCGGCGCCCCATGTCTGTTTTTCCACGTCCGACTCCTGGTCTGGTTGGGGGAAGTTGTTTACGACAAGCCTTATATCGACGAGGGCGTGACCCACAGCGACTAGGTCGAAGCTCTTCTCACCGGCCAACCTACTTCACCAGCTGGTAAGCCTCCTCCGCCGTCTTACCCTCGTGGACGATGGCGGAGATCGCCTTAACAGCCTTCTCAGGATTAGGGTGCCTGAACACGTTCCTCCCAACCACCACACCGCTCCCCCCAGCCCTCATGACGTTCTCCACGTCCCGCAGGAACTCCAGGAAGTTCTCTCTCGGAGGGCCCCCGCTCATTAGAACCGGGATGCCTGAAGCAACCTTAACAACCTCTCTAAACGACTCCTCGCTACCAGTGTAGTATGTCTTGATGAGGTCTGCCCCGCTTTCAACAGCGGCTCTCACACCGTACCTCACAACCTCGACGTCGTAGATGTTCTTTATGCTAGGGCCCCTTGGGTAGGCTAGTTGAAGGACTGGGATGCCGAGTGAGTCTGCTTTCCCCTTTATGCTAAACCATTTCTCCAGCATTTGATCCTCGAACTGGCTCCCCCAGTAAACTGTTGCGGCCACAGCGTCGGCCCCGAGGCTCACAGCCTCCTCGAACAAACCGAAAGTGCTCTGCCGCAACCTCTCGTCAGGGGGCCTGAGATTCGTCTTACTGGTCAGCTTCACGATCAAACTTGTCCTACCAGCCCAGGCATCTCTGGTCTGATAAGCCATAGCGGGAAGCATCATTATCGCGTCTACACCGCCCTCCACAACTCTGGAGATGATCTTACGCGGGTCCAGGAACTCACGCGGGAAATCGGATGGCCCGTGCTCCACCCCGTGGTCGAAGGCGAATACCACGGCCCTACCCTGCTTCAGTATTCTCGACAGCCTTATCTTTTTCCCAACAATAGAGTACGTGATCCCACCTAAATCAAGCTATATTTTGGAAAAGGGAAATAAGTATTGCCTAAAAAGACTTACAAACAGTTTAAGCCTCTTAAACGTTTGTTGAATACCTATAGAAATCGAGGATCCCTGGGAGAGCAAACTAGTTGAGGGGACGCTTATAGAAGAGTGAAAAATAAGATGAACAGCGTAGCAACGCCTGCTATGAGTAGATTGTCGTCGATATAGGGCGGGAACTCAAAATGTTCTGCAATCGAGGCTAGAATACCTATAACTATACCCTGAAAGCCCATGTAAATATAACCGATAAGAGTCGTGACAGCCAGCATACCTATATTGCCGACCCATGATTTTGTCCTCACACCATACAGTGCGTTCCTTATAATCCCTGTCACGGCGTCACCGAAGGATATGAATAAGCCCGGCACAACTGCGTAGAAAGGGTTGGATGTGGCAAGCCACACCACTAACAGGGACATCCCCCAGGCTAGGCAGAAATTCACCTCGTAAATGTTCTCGCTTGTCTGGAACCAGTCGAGCAATTGTTTTCTCCTATGGTTCAGATACAGAGTTGCCGCCAGTATTAGAGCGAAGGCGAACGGGATTGTAGGTGAAGTGAAAATATACGGGGTTAGGATAGCTGTCACACCCCCCGCTAACATGTGGATTATCTTCCTATTGTAGTAAACAGCTACATTCCTCTTAACGCCTCTCTTCGCGAGGTATCTGTAGAAAACTCTAGTTAAGCCTAGGCTCGCTATCACATTCGTTAAGAGTAGAGCCGCGTAGGCTAGTTCATTAACCGGGTTTTTAGGGATTAGCTCGCTCAGCAAATCCGGGTTCATCGGGAACACCGGCTTAAAGCAGGTTGCTATAGGTTGGTTCTACTACGCCGCGGCTTATATTTTTTTGCTAGGTCAGGCAGTAATGGGAATACTGTTTATTAGTCTCCAGCAACCTTAAGAGAGTCGGGTGGGAGCGTGCTTAGACAGGCTCTCCTAGTATTCCTACTTGCCATGGCTTTAACTCTACCTTTACTCCAAGGCGAAACCTTCAACTACACTTACGTGAAAACTGTTGTTATACATGCTCCCGCTGTTTCCTCCAGCGGTGGAGGCGTGTTAACCAACATCACCCTCACGATCGCGTACCCCGGGATAGGGCGAGTATACTTCTCAGCCCTCCCTCTCACAGAGCTCGACACGCAGGCAGCCGCGAGGGTTGCCGCGTGGGTTGCCGCTAGCTTAAGTGGCGTGAACTTCTACGACTACGACTACTTCGTGTCAATGGAGGCCAATGCACCTGTTGTCGGGGGGCCTAGTGCAAGCGGGTTAATGACCGTGGGGTTCCTGAGCCTGTTCTTCAACACTAGCCTGAAGCCCTACGCCACGATGACCGGGATGATCAACCCGGATGGGTCTATAGGCCCTGTCGGGGGTATTAAGGAGAAGCTGGACGCGGCTAGGAGCATGGGCTTCACGCTGTTCCTAATACCCTACGGCCAGAGATACTACACGTACCCAATTGTCAACGAGACTGTGACACCGTTCGGTATAATAAGACGCGTAACATACACCACAGTCGACTTGGTAGAGTACGGTAGGAAAATAGGGGTTGACGTAATCGAGGTGAAGACAGCCAGAGAGGCATTCCAGTACTTGACAGGCTACTCCATAGCCTGCCCTCCATCCGGGAGGATCATCCTCCCCGAGGGCGTGGTCAATCTGCTGAACAATATCACGCTTAAAATATTGAATGAGACAAATAGGAGTATAGACGAGGCACAGAGGAGCCTCCAGTACATCTCGGGGAACACGCTCTACTATAGTTACGTCACGCGAGTCTTATCTGATGCGAGGGCTTACTACAATAATGCCACCCACTACCTAGGGCTGGGGCTAGATATAATAGCGAACTCGTATGCCTTCAGATCGCTCGTGTACTCTACATACTCTCTTTGGTTGACGAAAGTACTCTCGAGTAAAGCCACCGTGGATGATGTGGCGAAACAGGTGAATAACACGGTCAACTCGGCTAGCAGTCTCTTCGGGGAAGTCAACCCGTTTAAGCTATCGTATTTCAGCCTTGAAGCCTACATCGATAATCTGGCCTCGTACTACGACTCGCTAATACTGTTTTACACAGCCCTCAACTCAACGAGCCTTACAAGCCAGCTTAGCACTCTAGCATACTCGTATGTTGAAGCGAGGTTCCTGCCCGACTGGATGGAGCTGGTATCAATAGTTTCAGGAGGCCCGCCGGTCAACGAAAGCGTCGTTGGAAAACAGGCTTTAACCTTGTACAGCCTGGCCTCGACTACTGTACCATACGCTGAGACGCTGGCCAGCGAGACTGGTTCAAGCGTCGAAAGCCTGACGCTTGCTGGAGACTACTATTCGGCTGCCCAACAAGCCCTGAACCTCAACGACACCCTAGCCCTAATAGGTTTAAGCATATTTGCCTCGGCCTACTCGAGCCTAGCATTACACCAAATGTTCTCGCAGGGCCAAGCTATTACTCCGGATCTAGTTGAGACGATTGGAGAAGAGGCTTACTGCCTCCTCTCAAGAACCAACTTTTCCTCCATAATGGCGCAGATATACTACGAGTACGGTCTCGAAGCCTTAAACGCCTCATCGCTAAACGAGGCTCTAGCCGCGTTCTCGATGTCCATACTGTACTCCCAGGCCGTCCAGCAAACAGGTGTATCCATCCCAAGCGAGATTACCCCCTTCACCCAGACACCTCCACCAACCACTCTACCGTCAACCGCCACTACATCGACCCCTCAACCTAGCCCAGAGGCCTCCACCTCAACGACACCTGGTAAACCCGTTGCGACAGCGCTGGTAATTAGCTTGATCGCGTTAATATCCCTCGCCATAGGCATTCTACTTCTGTGGAGGGGCTCGAGGTCTACTAGATGAGCAGACCCTCACATATAGATCTGACTGACTCAAGAAATCTCTTTAGGGCGAGCATCCTATTCACTATAGGGCTACCAGTATGGGTTGCTGGCGTTTTACTCTCTTTGACGTCCGCCATACCAATATTGCTATACTTCCTAAGGCTCCTCCCGGGTATAAGCTCGTTGAAATATGCCCCAGGGCTACTATTGTTGGAAGCAGGCTCCGCGATACAGCTAGGGGGACTCATCTACTTGTGGAAGTATATGACAGCGGCTTCCAGCACGGACATCATCTTGAGACCCCTTAGAAATACTGTTGGCGTAGGGTTCGCTGGCGGCCTTCTCACATCAATACTCGTGGTTTCTCTACCCATAGCTATAATACTCTTCAGCGTGGGCTACATCGGGCTAGGGGCTTTCCTCCTTAGACAATACAAAACTACTAAAAGACCCGAGCTCTATGGTGCCTCAATAATATTCCCCCTGAGTGTCGCGACCCTGTTTACTCTAAGTATCGTGGGCTGGATACTACTGCTATCGATCCCGGCGGTGGAGAGCACGCGTGAAGAAACATCTTAAACAAGTTTATATCCCTTAAATCACATCACTCAAGCGTGGTGATAGAATGATCTTCTACGGACCCTGGTGGTTTAACCCCGTTGCGATGGCGTCTATAATTATAGCTTACATCATAGGCATGGTCGTCATGATCCTCGGGGCCTATTTGATAGCCCCCAGAGTAGCGAGGAGGATAAGTGGCAGGGTGTCGCTGAGGTTATCGATGATCATACTCGGCGCGGTGATACTGGTGGGAGGGCTCGCGGCCCTCCTACTCCTTGCGGGTCTGACCCTGGCCGCCCTCGGGATTAAGGGGGATGCGCTGACAGGCTTGTTCGTTGTGCTCAGCGTCCTACTCTTCGTCCTGATACTGAACGGTATAACATACCTCATCTCGCCGTGGATGATAAACCTCATGTACAGAGCTCGCAGAGACGAGGATCTACAGAGGATCGTCGACGAGGTCGCCTACCAAGCGGGGTTTAAAAAGCCCCCTAGAGCCGTTGTCGTCGAGGGGCCCCCGAACGCGTTCGCCTACGGCAACTTCCTAGCTGGTAGATGGGTTGCTGTTTCAAGCGAGATGATCAGGATCACGAGTGAAAACGAGTTGAAGGCTGTGATCGGGCACGAGCTAGGCCACCACAAGCACGGGGACAACGCGATCATGCTCTTCATGGGCCTTATACCGAGCACCCTCTACTACTTCGGCCTAATGCTCATACAAGCCAGCTTCTACTACTCTGGCATGTCTTCCAGGAGGGATAGGAGTAGCGGGGGAATAGTCTTCCTGGCGGCTGGTCTAGTCGCGATCGTACTGAGCTTCCTCCTACAAATCCTCGTACTAGCGTTCAGCAGGTTGAGGGAGTACTACGCGGACGCCCACGGGGCTAAAGTAGCCGGGGCTAGGAATATGCAGAGAGCCCTAGCCAAACTACACATCTACTACAATTTCAACAGATATGCGAAAAGCGCTTTAAGCGACAGCAAGCTGAAGGCGTTGTTCATATACGCTTTCACCGAGGCTTTCGCAAACCCCTACTACCCAGCATACCTCCCGAGGCCGCCGGCCGATATAAGGGACATAGATGTAGACGATGTTATCGAGAAGTTGAGGAGAACCAGTACGAGTAGCCCAGAAGAATTCTTCAGCACACACCCGCCTATCCCGAAGAGGATTAGGTTCCTAGATGAGATCGAGGCTAAGCCCATTAAAGCCTAGAAATCAGTGTGAGCTTGAGGTCTTCATCTCTTTTTAGACTCCGAAGCTGCCCACTTCATCATTCGTTGAAAAACATGGTTTACCAGGATATTAACCCTCCTCTTCCTCCCTCCTCGGCCCTATAATACACTCCAACCTGGTGAGCTCTTCAGCTATTTTTTTAACAGCCTCTTCAACTTCTCTCTCCTCCTTTGCACCCGTTATCACCATTTTACCACTGCTGAAGATGAGTAGAACGACGCGTGGATCTCTCATCCTGTGTATTAAGCCCGGGAACTGCTCAGGCTCGTACATGCTGTCTTCAAGCATGTAGGCTGCTTTCTCGAGGTTTACTAGAGCCCCGATATCCCCGCTGGCCACAATATTCTGTATCTGGATCCTTGGCTTGCCCGAGATTCTTATACCATGTCTCGCCAGTATCCTTATCATCCTTTTAACCACCTCTATGAGCTCGTTAGTGCTCTTAGTACCGGTGACCACCATTTTACCAGACCTGAATATCAATGCTGTAGCCTTCGGCTTGTCGAGCCTGAATATGAGCCCCGGGAATTGGTCTGGCCTAAACGTTATATTCGGTATCCTTGACTCGAGTAGGTCTAGGTCTATCCCGTGCTCTAGGATAACTGTGGCAACAATATTCTCTATCCTCGTTGTAGGTTTGACAACTGGTTCCATTAAATAGCACCTTCCACGAAAAATATCTATTGGGGAAGGTATATAAGCATGTTAAATACCTCTGGAACAAGGCAATAGTTCTACGCCTAACCAGGTTATGCTACTAGCAGAGTCAACAGTAGTCTCGCTAGGATGGGGGATACGAGGAAAACATACGCAATCAAGAGAAGAGTTGTCTCGAGATAGCTCTTCTTAAGGAGGTATTCTAGCTCGTAGGCCACATTGTTAAGTAGCTTGAGCTTAAGCCTGAAAGTAGTTAAGCGTAAACCCCTAGAGTATGGTTTTTCAATCAACCTCTTTAAACCCTCCTTTAAAGATGATAAAGCCTCCTCTGTTATGTGGACTGGTACATATGTTATATGGGCTCTAACACCCGTTTCAATGTGTTCGTCGTTTGTTAAAACCTCTATCAAACCGTTGAACTCCCCGGATAGCGCTTTAATCACCTCGTCTCTTGAGCCAGGGGCCATATTATTACCGCGGAAGAAGACTAGTAGGACAGGGCTTCTCCCATCCTCGCCCTTAAACTCGACTAGCCTGGCAACACCATTTACAACTCCCGGCGAATCGACCTTAATCGTAAGCGATCTCACGAGGACAGGGGTGGGGTTGCTCCGTTTAACTATCGCCGCCTCCTCTACCGCCCTCGTTAAAGCCTCATCTAAACCTTTGGTATCAGGGGGCCCGGGCCTCTCCCAGTTATGTGTTTCAACAAGAAGTAGCTTGGAACCAAGCTTCTCTAGCGCGATCCGAGAATACTTCAAGCTGAAGGAATATGGAAGGTCGTCTATCCCCAACACCGGTCTTGAAATAAGCAGTAGAAGCAGTTTATCGAAAACCAGCCCTACCACCCTCCAACTGCTTGGACCGCTTACAGCGAAGGAGCCGTGGTACATGAGTTCCTCCCCCTCGCTAAGGGCACCGCTGATTATAAGCTGGGTCAACTTGGACGCCTCCCTCCCCGATACGACATCCCTGTCGTGGCTTCCAAACCCGTGGAAAACAACAATGCTATATTTCCCCGCGAAAACCCTCTCGAGCTCCTCGGGTAGGAGGCTGCTCCCGACGTTCGAGAAGGGGCCGTAGTGGAGGCTTGTGTGGATTAAAATAGTCTCACCTGATTTCAAGACGGCTAACTCGACATCCCTCGGAGATCCCACCTCCTCGAAGAAGGTTTCAATAGATTTATCTTTGTCGAGCCAGTTCTTCAAGAAGAGTGTCCCTATATCCCCCGCACCATACCCATCGATCCCCCTCCTGTTAATGATCTTGTAGATTATGAAATCCGTGAGCGATATTAACACTGTCGCCAATAGAGCGTTCACCAATGTAACCTTCTTCAACCCGCCCACAAGCCATCCAATAGACAAGGGTAGAGTAGCCAGCGCGATGGGCACACTATACCTCCAAAGCCTTGTCCCATCAAGGCCCAGTACAACAACTGAGATTAGAGATGCGGATGCCGCTACGGCTGCTACCCAGTCTCCTAGGAGTTTTGTGTATATCAAGACGTAGAGTAGGGATGTTAGAGCCAACCCTAAAATCCTCTTAAACTTCCAGAAAACGGTTCCAGGAGTTAACCGTGAGTACACGTAGAGTACTATGACAGCACTAAAGAAGTAGAGAATGAAGGGTTTCGAGGCCTCGCCCATAAATAATACTATGAGGCAAAGTATCCCAATTATGAACCCGGCCAATACCCTCCAGTGAGGTAGCGAGAAGAGGATAGCGTAATACTTACTCACCACCGATTTCGGCCTGTACAGCCTCAAACCCGTGACCCTACTTCCGTCTTCTATGCCTAGTCTTAACCAATATGGCTAGAACCAGCATTAGAATCACCGCAACCAACGCCCAGTCCCCGCCTGCTAAAGAGTTGACTGAGATATATATTAGTGATAGCCCTGCTAAAGCGGCTACAGCTGTTATGATGTACTCCATAGCCAAATAGAAGATTACAATCAGTATTATGGCTAGTAGAAGAGTGTAGAGGAGGTTTAGACTCATGTATCCTCCTAGGAGTAACGTTGTGCTTAGCCCGGCGATTATGGATAGGGATAGCTTGAATATCGCCCAGCCGACTAGGAAGCCGATCACGAAGAGTATTAGTATAACCAATATCGAGGCTATCTGGCCGAGTTTCAAACCACTAGAAACCCTTAGGCCGATGTAGGCTAGTAGAAGCCCGAAGCCCACGCTTACAGTAAGCTTGAGTATAAGCCGACCCGCGAACAATAAGGCTATGCCCGCTATCAATAGGACTAGGGCGGAGCCGGCACCCGCCTTAGTCAGCTCGCTCACAGTAATACTAGTTAGATTGTTTAAGCCGAAACCCAGGTTCACAAAAGACACCTTTCCAGCTTACTCTAAGCCTTACAGTCCAGGGTATAAAAACCTATTTTCAACTCAAAAATTATTACAACTCCACTTCTGAGGGCACCCGGCAATACCCTCTACAAGTTAATAATTATAGAGGAAAAGCTACTGGGAGGGTGATAAACGTGTTTAAACTGCTTCACCCTCACTGGGCTTTTCGGCAATTTTCTTCAGCTGCCTCTTGTACATCTCCACGAGCTCTGAGGAGGTTGTCGCGTCCTCCGGCCCCTTGTCATCCCTCCACCTTATAAACCTGGGGAACCTAATAGAGATTCCCGCGTCGCTTCTAATTTTACCTACACTACATGTGTGGAGTGGGGAGAGTGTCAGCTCTGCGCCTATGATCTCGGCGACTAGTTTCGGCTCAACCCACACGTCTGGCTCTATGTTTGAGACCACTCTTACAGGCTTCCTCTCCATTATGTAGGGTTTGAGTAGATCTGGTAGCTTGTTTAAGTCCTCGTCCGAGAAACCGCTTCCAACTTTGCAGACAGTCTCGAAGACATCCTTCTCATCATTATACGCCGCCATCAACAGGGCGCCGAACTTACCTCCCCTCCTCCCCTTCCCGTAGAAGGCGCCTACGACAACCAGGTCAACGGTATCTATCATCTCGCTCCTGTAGTCTCTCTTATACTTTATCCAAAGCCACCCTCTTGTACCAGCCTGGTAGATCGAGTCCTTGTGGAGAGCCTTCACCATAACCCCCTCAGCGCCGTTACCTATTGCCTCCATGAAGAACTTCTCCAGGTCTCCGGGGGTCTTCACAGTAATGTACTCTGCTACGTCCAAGCCCTCATTCCTCTCAACGATCTCCTCTAGAGCCCTCCTCCTCTCAGGCAGGGGTTTTACAGTGTAGTCGACCCCGTTGGCATACAACAAGTCGAATAAGAAAACCTTTACAGGTATCTCTTTAACGACTGCCTGAATATCATGCTTCCTCTTCCTATGCATCAACTCCTGGAAGGGCTTGAAGTCCCCAGTATCGGGATCCACGGCAACTATCTCGCCTTCGACAATGGCTTCACCCGCTTTAATCCCCCTGCTCGCATAGTCTACAACATCAGGGTACTGGTGTGTGATGTTCTCGAGTCTCCTAGAGTAGATTATCACCTCGCTACCCTTTTTGTGTATCTGGGCTCTCTCCCCATCATACTTGTATTCTACGAATCCTACACCGCCAACTTTCTCCAGAATCTCAACAGGGTCGTTGTGTCTCTCAGCGAGCATGGGCCTGATGGGGATGCCTACAACGGGCTTCAACGCTTTCAACTCCTCAATACCTTTAGCGGCTACTACTTCAGCCACCTCGCCTAAATCAGCCCTGAGGTTGTAGGCTCTCTCTATTATAGGCCTTGCGAAGGATCCTCCCCCGAAGGCTATCGCAAGGGCATCCATTAAAGTGGCCTCCCCAACCCCCAGCCTCAGCTTCCCCTCCACGAACCTAACAATATACCTAGCCTCCTTAGGGGATGCCTCGGTCAACAGGCCTGAAAGCAACCTTATCTTAATGTCTTTACTCCCCTCGCCCTGGGCCATTGCGATCCTCGCGAGGGTTTCGTATACACGTGAAACCGTCAGCTCCCTCTTTGTTGAAACAAAGGATAGCAAGGTAGTAGCCTTCTTCTGCTTCTCCCTCGAGGCAGATATGAGGCTCTCAGCCGCTTTCCCAAGGTCGCCTAGAGTCTTAGCCGTCTTCTCGACTATATCCTCGCTTTGACCCGTCGCAATCGCTATCGCCTTGATAATAGACTTCTCGGCTACACCTAGCTCGGGCAAGCCCTTCCAGTCCGGCCACAACTTCTCCTCGATGATATACACAACCTTGTCTATTATCTCCGGCGGAGTCTTCTTCAGCAGGCTTGCGAGAATGTTCGTCATCTGTGTCCTCGAGGTAATGCTCTCCAGAGCCTCAAACGTGTCTGCTAAAACTTTGAAGGGTAAATCGTTAGCAGTAGACACCTGAAACCCTCCACTATGAATATAGAGGTTAGAAGCGTATAAGAGTTTTGCGTCAAACTAATGTAAATAGAAACGGCGTCGGGGACGACACTTATTTAAATAACGGGTCTTAACATTATTTTTCACAGTGATGATGACTACCCGGCAAGATTGAGGCTTGCAATGATATCTCAGTGTTACTCTGAGCTCGCGGCTCCAACTACCTTGAATCCACGAAGACCGCTGGTTTAGTTTTGCCTCTTGCCACCACTGTCCCCCACTTCTTTAATGTTTATTAGCGTTAAGAACGTGGGGCGGTGATGTAAACCCTTAACTGTTTCTAACCATGCATGCTAAAACGCCGCGCAGTTCCTCGGCCCTAAAGAAGCAAGGATTACAGCCCCTGAAACGTGATCCGGCTCTATACGGGGCAATGCTCCCAGTGAAGGGGTTTGCTCGAAGGTAGCTCCTTGATGCACCAGGTGGGCATCAGAATAATGGTGGATTTTTTGGATGGACGCGGCTTTCTCGCCGGCTACTTTTTAATAAACTTCAGCAGGCCTTTCTCCTCTCTCCCAAAAGCCTTGTCTATGACTTGTTTGATAGGGCCCTTGAAATCCTTCTCGATGTCCTCTTTTAAACCTGGGTTGTAGAGCCCTGATGCCGGGTGGTATGTTGCTACCAGCTTAACTTTGAAGCCCAGTATTTCTACATCTCTCATTCTGCCATGCTCCTTCGTCAAGCTAGTCCAATTCAGTCCAGCAAGCTTGTAGAGAAACCTCCCAGAGTGTCTTCCAAGAGCTACTATGGCCTTTGGCTTCAACAGCTTGATCTGCCTCGCGAGGTATTCAGAGCAAGCCTGGATCTCCTCTTCTGTTGGATCCCTGTTCCCAGGCGGCCTGCATTTCACGACGTTTGTTATGTACACTTTACTCCTCTCAACCCCGATCATGGATAGTAGTTGAGTCAAATACTGACCTGCGGCCCCGACAAAAGGCCTCCCCGTCTCATCCTCCGTCCTCCCCGGCGCTTCCCCGACGAATAATACTGGTGAGCTAGTGTCCCCTTCACCTGGTACAGGGTTCTTCCTATACTTGTGTAGAGGACACTTCTCGCACCGCTTTATTTCCTGGACAAGCGACTCCCAGCTATCACTCAAGGGAAACACCGGTGTCATCTTAAATATGTCAAATGTTTTGGTTGATAAATGAAGGTGTCCGGAGATAGATGGGGAAATTCTCACGCTGAGACTAGGGTGTTGTTCAAAGACGGGATTGGAAAAACTCAGGGAGACTTCAAAGAGCATTGATGTTCAAGGGAGGGAGGTATATCTTCTTGTAACACCGGAGTTCGTCAGCAAGGACGACCTTGAGAGAATGAGAGAGGTTGCGAGAAATAACTTGGGAGAGGGGCTCATATTATTTAAAGCAGAAGGTTCCTTTCAATTTGATTGCGAGACTTTTAGGTTCGAGGGTTTAAGCAATATAATCGGCGTCTATGGCGAGGCAAGCAAAGTATTAGATTTCATCCAATATGGAAGAGCCAATGGGAGAACCCAGGTTATAGGAGTGAGAGCGGGGCTCACGACAACATGGGGTTATCTGGTGGGTAGACTCCCGAAACCATTAAGCATGATCCTCGGGGAGCCCACCAGGCTTTTAAAGTTCGGCTTTGTCGGTGCGACAGGCACTCTCGTAAACCTTTTTGTGTCATCCCTCATCTTCTACCTGAAGTTGGCCGGCGCATTCTTATCTACAATAGTGGGCTTTGAAGCCAGCACCCTATGGAATTTTATACTCCACGAGCACTGGACTTTCAGGGATCTAGCCTCCCTCAAACCGGGGCTCGTCCTTAACAGGCTGTTGAAATTCCACTTGTCGGCGCTCGCCAGCTTGTTTTCACAGCTTGGGTTAGTGTACTTAGGAAACATCGTCCTTGGCTACAACTACGCGGCCAGCCTACTAGCGGGGATAATCGTGGGCTTCTTAATAAACTACGTTATAAGCAGATACTATGCGTGGAAGTAGCGTTGTCCGCTACAGGTGTTTCAATCCTGGCTACCACTATCAATTCTTGTTTAAAAGCCTTGAAGGTATTGACTACATAGAGGTGTGGGGCATGGGTTTAAAGCACGGGAAGTATATCTACGTGGAGAGAGAAGACGGCTTCTACGTCAAGGTTAGACTGCTTAAAATAAGGTTCGGGAAGAAAGGGAAGGAGGCAGGGGACTTAAACAACCCGGAGAACTACGTCGTTACATCAGTGAAAACTAGAAACCCCTCTCCTTCAGCCATAGTGATTAAGGAGCAAGACTTACCAGATGAAGTTAGAAGGAGAGTTGGAGAAGTCTAGGGGTCGACAATTTGTCTCTAAAAGCCGAGTTAAGCAAAGTATTTGGTAAAGTCTACGAGGAAGATCAAGGGGAGTACAAGCTTTACATACTGCACGAAAAAGGCGAGCCGAGGTTCATCCTCTGTGTCGAGAAGATCGAAGACTTCATTGTAGGGAAGATCACTTTGTTCTCCAAGTCTACTTCAACAGATTGCTACTCGCTTGAATACCAGCCGGAAGGGCTATATATAATCGCTAGTAGCGATAATGAGTTTATCAAAAGATTGAGAGACAAAATAAACCGCCTCGCCCTCCTCGAGTAGATGATAACACCTAATACCTCAAACCTACTTGCGTGGAGATCATTGTCTACCGTTTGATCCAAGCCACCAAATCACCATATAAATACAGAGATCCCCCAGAACCACTTTCTCCCTCTCCACACGTATAGCATTAGTTTCTTAAGTGAGCTCTCTGAAGTCTTTGATCAATTTTTTGAAGAGTTCAGCATTTTTCTCATTCAAAACATGGATCTCTACCCTCCTATTTGGCACTAGACTCCTTGCCTCGTGTAAGACTCTCAACCTATCTATTTCATCTGGTATCTCTATTAGAACGTCTATGTCGCTAGCCCCTATGTTCTCCCCTCTTAGATAGGAGCCGAACAAATAGACTTTACCGCGATAATTCTCTGCGAGTTTTTTCAATGCAGAGAGGTATTTATCCAGGTTTTCCTCTAGATCCTTCTTTGTTTTCTTTAAGTAATCGATATGCCTATACACTTGAAGACCCCTTCCACAAAGTTTTTTGCCTCAACATATTCCCTCTCGCCGTAGGTACGGAGAAAATAACGTGCACCTGTATAAGCGTCCTCAAGTATGTCTATAACATACCATTTTTCTTCGGAAAGCCTCATGAGACAATTGTCCTCGGTGAGCTCAACTAAGTCTTTTATGGAATGCGTCCTAGGAAAGTCTCCAATGGTTTTCAACAAGTATGCTTTCAAGGAGAGTTGAACGGCCTGCTCGAGGTGAAAGAGCGCGATGTCGTATCTACCAGCGGCAATATCGTTAACGCTGATTCTATACAGGTGCTTAGCTCTTTCAATCATCTCCCTGTAGAGCGTGATGCTCAGCGAGACCACCAGCCCAATTATACTCGATCTCTCCACCCTATTAATAAAACATGGTGGATGTTTAGCATATCATATCATATCTATTGGAAGCAGGTAGAGAAAGCTTATCAAGTCTAGATACCGGGGAGCTCCTAGTGTTTCTCCAGCAGATGAGCATATACCCCAGCGAAGCCGAGCCCGGCCACTATGACTGCCGCGGCCATCCTGGCATCTAAAGACAGGGTGATGCTCAAGGAGAGGGAGAGCAGGATAACACCCAGTGCACCTCTCACACTACGCCTTGAAACAAGAAGGGCGTGCTCCCTCTCGAGGAGGAAGCCTGTTAAAGACAGCCACGCTGAGATTAAGAGGAGGCCTGTAGCCACCGATTTAGTCGCTGGTAGATTATAAGACGAGATTATCCCTAAGACCACGCCTGCGACTAGGATTATGAAATCGTAGAGCGGGCGGTATTTAAGGAATCCGCACACACTAGACCACCATACTCTTAAAACTACTAGGGCTCTTGATATATAATCTAACCGTGCCATCGCATAGTTCGACATAGCCCTGGCTGACCTTCGCAGGCAAATATATCAAGTCTCCAACATCCACAGCCACGTTTGTAACCTTAAGCTTCCCGCCACCAGCTCTCCATTGGTCATAGAAGTACCTTTCGGCGAGCCGTCTCGTTGTGAGTGGCGGTAGAACACGGGTGTTTGGGTTCAAGTAATCGTTTCTAAGACTAACCTTAACCTTCTGAATACAGAGGGTTGTGTAAGCACTTATCTTCCCATACAGGTCTTTTTCCTTTGCCTCCAGGAAGTAGTTTAAATCGACTACAGGCGGGTGTGTTAGAGGCGTGGATGCCGGAATCAGTGTGTCGAAAGCGGCTTCGTCACCCCTCCTGCGTAGCAGACCTCCCGCGACCAGTGTGAGGGCGACTCTCGCTAGATAGAAAGGCATGTAGATATCCCCGACACCAGCCACATACCTCACTGTTGAAACACCTGCTTTCGAAGTATTCAGCCTCGCGTACTCTTTCACAAGCTCTGTCAACTGCTCTTCAACGATCCCACCTGTTATCGAGGCGTATTTTTCAGTGTAGTCTACCACCCTAACATAAGGCTCGAGAGGGTCTCTACCTTGCTGGAACCAAGTGTTGGACCAGTCTACTATGGTTGCTATAACTTCAACACGGTTTCTGTCAGCTGGGTCAACGCTCGACAAGCCTTCTAGTATGGTCTTAGAGGACTGCGGGTTCCTGTTCATGATTTCGCCGAGCGCCCTGTAGACCTCGCTTGCCACCCTTATTCTCCGGGCAAACGCGGACTCCCCTATTGCCTCAACTATCTTGTATGCCTCAGCGAGATTCCTAGCCGCCTCAGAATAATTTTCCTTGGCGGCGTTAACTAAGGCATTGTTTATGTATGCCAGCGCGTTATAGTACCCTGTAGCCAGGTTTAAGAGAGAGGAGTCCTCCTCTGTTACCACTAGCTCGCTCAACCCCTCCAGCTTAACGGCCTCCTCGAAATACCTTTTAGGGTCGTTGGAGCCCTCCCTCCCGAAGAGGCCTTTGATATCTATGATGCTTCTCGCTATTGTTCTATAGAATTCCGCCCTGGCTGTGGCTAGTTTAGGGTTTAGTTTGGGAAGGATGTTCTCCTGGAACAAGTGGTGTCTCGCGACAAGGTCTGCTGTGGTTGAGGTGATTATTTGCCTTGGGATCAGGCTGTAAACCCACTGTTTAACTTCCTCAAGGAGTTTAACCGTGTAGGCCTCAGAGTCCGCGATCTTGTTCCAGTACCCGCAGTACTCGCACCTTACATACCCCTCGCCCTGCCTCGGTTGCGGGAGAGGCGCGCCGCAGTTGGCGCATCTCAGCTTATATGCCTGAGCCACTTCTCCTATACCCCACTCTAACCGAGGCTATTGAGGCTCTTAGAATCTCCACCTCGGATCTGAGGGCGGCTATCTGAGCCATCAACCTCTCCTCCAGCCTCCTCATCTCCTCGATCGCCTTTTCATAGTAGTATTTTGATATCTTGTCGCTGAGCTTGTATATAGAGCCGTAGCAAACAGCGCACACAGCCACCCTCCCTTCCTGGAGCATCAACTGGTCTTCACCACCGTACTTCTTCAACATGTACTTCGTGGTGAAGGTGTCCAAGTAGATGAAGTTTACCTCCTCTCCCTGGATAGGCCTGTGGCAGATCCAGCATCTAGTAGCCTTGCTGAGCTTGCTTATCCTGTCGTTTACTTTTTTAACCAGTTGCTCCGCGCTGGCAGCTAGGTTGAGGTAGCCGAGAGCCTCCGTGTAGATCTGAACCGCTTTGCCAGGATCCTCACCTTCCACATGGGCCGCCGAGATCATTTTTGAGATGGCTAGGAACCTGTACCCAATAGACTCGAATGTGTCGTGGATGTCCACTATATCCTCGATAGAGAATCTCCCACCGTTCTTGGAGATGAACTCTTTGGCGGCCTGATCGTATCTCCCAGCATCCTCAGGGGTATACTTCGAGAGGTTGGAGAGGTCTACTGGGGGTAGACTATAGATTATGCTCAAGAGGCGGAGATCCTCTGCTAGCTCGCCTGCTTTAATCCTCCTTGGTAGCGCGAGGTCGAATTCTACATCGGGTTTGAGGGCTGAAACCGCCTTGTAAGCCTCTTCGAAATCCCTGCTACTCCTAGTCCTTAAAGCCTTGTAGACGGTTGCATACGAGTACGATATCTGGGCCTTCTCCCTCAAATTCTCGTCTCTCGATTTCACGGCTAGCTCGTACGCTTTCATAAAATGCTCTATGGCTTCATCGATCTTCCCTTTATTCCTGGCGTCGAAGGCTTTATTCATCTCATCCAGGTATTTCTCCAAATCGCTTTTCCAAAACTTCATCAAGAAGTATGAACCCCGCTCTACGTTCTCTTGAATTCCTCGAGAAGCTCCTTCTTCAATTTCTCATATTCTTCTTGCGTTATCAGGCCTTCATCCAGCATCTTCTTCAACTCCCTCAACTTCTCTATGATGGGCTTTTCCTCCTTCACCGGTTGCTGTACCTGGGGTGGCGGCGGCTGTGTGATTGGTTGCATAAGGCCGGGTAGGGCTACAAGAGCCCCCAGTACACCCACGCCTGGAGATCTACCCAGCGCCCTCAAGCTCTCCACTGTTCTAATAATCTCGAGCACCTTGTCCTCGTCTCCTTTCTGTATGGCGATTAACAGCGGGAGACCGTATGTTGGATCCTCTTTCTCCATTTTCTCCAATTGGGGTAGAGACACGCCTGCTATCTTAACATCGATTAATTCAAGCCCCCTGCTCTTGAAGGCCTCGTATATACTACTCGACTTAACTTTTGTCTCGACGTCCCTGAGGTTCGTGTATATGTCGATAGCTGTATACTTAGATACCTCTTGCATAAACAGCTCTACGAAATAGGATCTCAGGAACTCGGTTACGGCTGGAGTAGTCAGGGAAGGTACTGCGCCACCTATTTGGGTAAGGAATAGAACTGGGTCTACGACTCTAAACCAGTAGTCCCCGTACATTTGGAGCTCGGTCATGTAGAGTGTTCTCGGCCCGAGTTTCACACGTGTCGAAAGGCCGAACCTTCCCCTGAACTGCTTAGTGGATACGAATACAACCCTGGCCTTGAACGGTGTCTCCCCGTAGCCCATGACGAGGTTGTATGCCTTGGTTAACAAAGGTATGTTCTGGGTTGTAATCATGTGCCTGCCAGGGGGTAGGACATCGTAGACTTTCCCATCCCTCATGAAAACAGCTACCTCATACTCGTGTACGACAACTACGCTACCCCACCTGATGTCCTCGTGGGGGTAGACCCACAGGATGTCGTCTGGGCCAGGGTTAACCCATTCAATCACGTTGGTCTGCCTAGAGGACGTTTAAACCACCTCCCTCAGAGTAATTGAATGTAGTTTTCCCTCGTATTAACCAGCTCCTCGATCTTCTCGATCTCCGCGAGAACCCTCTGGAACAAACCCCTTATATCATCAATGGTTGAAACCTTCCCCGACTTATCTTTAACCTCGTTCAAGAGAGCGGCCACAGACTCGCCGAGTGATAAGTCGAATTCGAGAAGCCTGCCCAGCTTCCCCTCATCTACTTTCACAACATTAAACAACGGCTTGTACCCGCTGGGTGAGTGAAGGATTTTTTCCGCTACAGAGTCCACTCTGTAAATAGCAGAGTCCATCATGTTCAAGTCGCTTGGCGTGAGTTGGATTAAACCAGCTCTTGAATACAGCCCTCTCAAGAACCCCTCGATCTCCTTCAACATCAAATAGAGTCTTTGCCTAACGAGTTTATCCGTCTCGCGGATTAGCTCCTTTTCCTTATAACCCTTGTAACCTGGGAAAATAGCCATGAGCTTCTCGTATAAGGCTACCTCAGGCTTAATCTTGTCAGACATGTGCTCCACTAAGGCAAATTATCCCCTACCCGATAATTAAGTTTTGCGAGCGCGCCGAACCTTATAGTGGTTGAGTGAGGTTTAATAAGTGGCTGAGCCTATAGGTTAAGCCGGAATCGATGATGGAGCCCCGAAAACACAGGATAACGATAATGTCCACGTTTGTCGAGGTCGATGACAGGAGGCTGAATGCCACTCAGGTGTCGATTAGATCACGCGGGGATTTTACCATAGAAGTTAGCCCCGGTACATTCAAACTAACCGGGCTTATATCAGATGAGCCGAAGATCATAGATGAGGGGGATGTAGTTACAGTTATCTCGGAGGATATCCCTGTGAACACGAGAATGGAGAGAGAGGATTTTATTGTAGAGGAGAACGTTCTCTACGGTTACTCTAGGCCTGTAGTGCTCTCAATCAACGTTAATAAGGATGTAACCGTTAAGTTAAACTACAAGTACACCTACAAATCTCCTGCCGCCAAGATTAAGATAGATAACAGTCTCGTGTACTTCAACGCCATAACCTCGCCGTTCTTCTCCGCCTGGCTCTACATCAACGAGGGGGCACTCTATATTGAGAGAGACCTAACTACTCTACTAATAACTACTTCCAGTAAGCCCGAGAGGGGGCAGGTCATATCTCAGCGAGAGGGTTTCCAACCCAGCTTAACTTGACGAACTTAAACCCCTGCCTCTTGTGCCTAGTAGACCTATGCATGGCTATAACCCTGTTAACTACCCCGAGAGGTAGACCCGTCGCCTCCGAGGCCTCTTCCACGCTCATCCTCATATCGAATAACGCGTACAGTACTCTATCTACATCCTCATACTTTAACCCGAGCTCCTCCTCCGCAAGGTGTTGCTCCCATAGACCAGGGCTACTAGGCTTGCTAACTATCTCCTCGGGTAGACCTAGAAACCTCGCTAGCCTCCTCAACTGCGTCTTGTATAAGGAGGCCTGAGGCAGGAAGTCGCTTGCGCCGTCACCGAACTTAGTGTAGTAGCCGATTAGAAGCTCGCTCCTATCGCTTGTCCCCACCACGGCGCCCCCCAGCTTGTTGGCATAGAGGTAGAGGATGCTCATCCTCACTCTCGCCCTTAGGTTTCCAACCGGTAGCTTATCTCTAAAGGATACCCCGGGGAGCTTGAGGTATGAGTCCACTATTGAGTCAATCGGGATCACATAGTATTTCACCCCAAGGGATTCAGCTAAGTTCACGGCATGATGGGCGTCCAGGGGATTGTTCACCCTTGTATCAGGCATTACAAACGCTATGATCTTCTCTCTTGGAATAGACCTTGAGAGTAGCGTTAAAGCGACAGAGGAGTCTAAACCGCCGCTCAAGCCGATAATAAGAGTTTTAGCCCCAGACTCCTCCATGAAGCTTCTTAAGCCCTGCTTTATCTCTTCAACCGTCTGCTCTAGAGGGAAATTCAGCAAATCCTCTACACTAATCCTCATCTAAGCGCCTCCGATCCCAACATCTAAAAGAAGGGCGTTGTTCTAATAAACACGCTTCCTAAGACAACGGCTTGAATACTCCTCGGCCAGGCTTCTCTCGAACACCTCTCCCCTAGGCGTCTTCTCCCTGAACACCCTTGCTTCATAAGCCAGAACTTTCACGGAAGGATTCAACCAGCATGTAGGCTTCAACCCTGCTTTAATACATGTCTCGCTTAGGAATGTCTCTTCATCCCAGCAATACTCGATGGGAACTTCGGGGAGTAGAGTGCCCTGGTACAACCTACCGTATTCCACGATTAACCCGTGTTTACCGATCTCCACCATCCTCACCAGATCCTTTCGATCAGTAGCTTTCAGCTCCACTGGTTGGGAGAGAACTGATACTTCTACAATAATTTTATCCAACTCCCACTCCTCGACCGGGTGGAAGCGAGGATCGTTTACCGCCGCGCTGATGGCGCTCTCGATAAGGGATTCAATTAAACTGTAGACTGGCGAGAGGAACCCTATGCAACCCCTTAGACTAAACTTGCCCTCACCCTCCATTATCTCGAGAGTTGTAAAAGTCATGCCAGGCCTTCTAAACCTGTCAGGGATGCCCGCGGGGGGTTTAATCCTCTTATTCGACTTAACGATACTTTCAACCGCCTCGCGGGCGGTTCTAACTAAGAGGACGCCTTCTTCAAAGGTTAACTCGGATGGGTGTACTACGCTCAAGCAGACACCCTCACTTTGAAGACTTTAGCAAGCTCCCTATATTTCTCACGGGCCTGCTTAAGCGTTTCCTCAATAGTCCTCCAGTGTGACCCAACCCAGTACACGTTCCCGCACTTAGAGCAGACCCAGAAGTCGTTGTACAAGCTGTAGACTCTTGCTGGAACCTTATCCTTCACTCTCTCCTTGCTTACCTTCATTAACTCGCCGTTGCACAGGGGGCACCTGGTTTTCTCGAAGTCGACTCTAAGCCTAATCCCGGTCAGCAATGCTATCAGGGCTAGAGACCTCGGTATATCGCCGGGGTCATCTATGTATATACTTCTCAAACCGCTCTTCAGGGCCCTGTTATGTAAACCCCTATCCCTGGTCACCACTACACGTTCCTCTTCTTTGGCGATCTTAATTATCTGCCAGTCCTCGATTTTTCTCTCATAGATAGTGTCGTAGCCCAGTATCCTAAGCCACCTAGCGAGACTACCCAGCATTGTGTCGACGATGAACTTGTTGTCTTCCTCCAACACGCACCACTATTCCTATGATCGCTTTACACTCATGTAGATGCCTGCTATTAAAGCCTACTTGGGCATTGTGATAGCGTACAGTATGTCCCGCTCTGTTACAATCCCCTGGAGAACCCCGCTCTCATCTACTATGAGTACACTGCTTACATTATTAGCCTCCATCAGCCTTACAAGCTCGCTAACATCCGTGTCGGGGTGTGCTGTGACAGCGTTCTCACGCATGACATCCCTCACGCTAATAGAGTTGGCCTCCCGGATATCACCGGTCGTGCACTTCTTGAAGACCTCGTGGGAGCCGTAGTATCTTACTACATCGACCACTGTTAGGATACCTACCACAGCCTCGTCTTCGACTACCGGTAGACGCCTGAAACCTGTGGCAACCATCTTTTCCATAGCTTCCTTCAAAGTGCTCCCGGAGCTTATTGTTATCACAGGCCTCGACATTATCTTAGATGCTTCTACACCGAACTCGTAGAGTCCAGACAAAACTTTTACGAGGTCGTGCTCCGTAATAACGCCTACAACCCCTCCCTCATCATCTATTACTGGGAGGAAGCCCACGTTGTGGACGACCATTTTATATAACGCGTCGTACACCTTCTCCCTGGCCCCCGCTGTCACAACGTTCTTCTCGTATATTGACTCAACCGCCTCATTGCCTAGAGCCGAATATATATTATACCCGTGTTTCCGCTCGACGATCCTATAGAATGGGCCTCCTCCGAGGTAGTTCACCACATGAGTAGCCAGAAGTATTCCATCAAGCTTATCTTTCTGCGAGACTATTAGACCCCTGTAGCCCTTCGCCATCTCCTCGACAGCTTTCATGACCGGCGCTGTTAAAGGTATTCTCGCAGCTGGTTTACTAGCTATAACCTCAAGCTCTCCTTCAACTCTATATATCTTATCCGAGAAGTTTGGTGAACCATCGCTTCTAAGCCAGCGGTAGTGATCCTGCCCTCTCCTGGGCTTTAAAACCCTTGATGCTATATGCTTCACCTAATATTATATCGCGTTTAAGGCAAATAACCCTAAACACCGACTTTCTCAGGAGCGACCTGGCCGTAGTTCACGCTTACAAATACTATATGGCTCCCCCTAATGAGTGCTCTACCGTACCTTGCGACTGGTTTCCCGTCGGAGGATGTCTCTTCACAGTCGCTTAAGACAACATTCATTGTGGGGTCAACCATCTCCAGGTTACCAATATACTCGTTCCCGTCCTTAACCCGGACGAGGACTATCTGGTTTATGGCTGTCCTCAATACTTTCAGGGGCGAAGGGTTTTTCATACTCCTGGACTGGCTGCTCAAGCGACCACCTCGTCTACCGGGTATCACACACATAATTCTCTGTTGTGACGTTTTAAACTATTTGCCTCCCCGGGTATATACAAAGAACCGGTCGACTCTAAAGCCTATCTCCTGGAACGAGGGGTCAATGCTCGCCGGCGTTAGAGAGGTGGATTTATGGTGTTGTGAGACAACAACGACGTGGGCAACCCTCTTCAGCTCTGAGAGGGATTTCCGCTTATCCTCGAGGTTGTCCCACACGGTTATCGAGTAGGCTACGTCGAAGTACTCGTCGACTACAGGGGTCTCCTCGATGAACGCGACTATAGGTATGAATCTCGGATCCCTCACCTTGGATAAGGTCTCTTTAATCATGCCCTCGCTTGCATCCAAGCAAACGTACACCATGAAGTCCACGGCTCCTTTACCAGTCATGTACTCGAACAGCAATGCTGTGCCGCAACCAGCGTCTAGAACTCTCTTGAACCCACTTAGTAGATTCTTCTCTTGGAGGAAAGCGTATTTGAGGAACTGTTCGTCCCTGTAAAGCTGGTCGTAGCTCCCGGCTGTCGCATTGTAAAATTCAACGACCGACGTATTTAAACAATCCTCCAACTCTACCACGCTTCTTCAAGTACTCTAAAACCCTCTTAGGGTCAATATACCTCCACTCCAACCCCAGTCTCCTAAGCGAGTCGAGTGCCGCCGGGGTAAAAGAGGGCGCTACTAGAACACCCCTTGGCTTACACCCCTTCTCCTTCTCAACCGACATCACGTACTTGTACAACTGGTAGACAGCATCTCTCGTAGCTGTACCCCGCTTAACCTCGACAACCATGTACCTTCCCGCTGAATCCTTTGCGAGGATATCTATAACACCCGCGCTAGTCCTCACCTCCCTGGCCAGCGCCTCCACGCCCTCCCCTAGTACGCCGGGGTTCTCGAAGATGTAGTCTCTCAACTCGCCTTCATCAAAGTACATTACGAAGTCACCCCTGTCGACCAATTTTTGCCTAATGAAAACCTCTACTCTGCTGAAAGTTATCTTCAACGCTTCTCTCGGCTTATCTCTCACAGCTATAATGGACAGCCTCCCATCGGGTTCGATCCAGGATTCTATTGAGTCCGTGCCCGGCTGGTAGTTGACTGGCTGGAACCCATAGGGCCTGTGGACTATGACCGACCCATCGGTTTTCACCAAGACGATCCTCTCCCCGCTGGCCAGCCTTGAGTAGCCCCTTCCCTCGTATTCTACCTCGCACTCCCCGACTATGATGAGAGTGTCCTTTTGCCGGGGCCAGTTTTGTACCTCCTTCAGCACGTCCTCTAGGTTAGGCCTGTATAGGGCCTTTATCAATCCCCGCAACCATTAGAGTAGAGTAGTGTTTTGGTTTAAAAGTGGTTGAGATGAGGGTGGAGCTCTTAGGGTTTGACAGCATGGGTACTAGGGGTATGGCTGTTTTCCTCGAAGTAAACGGCACCACGATTTTCATAGACCCCGGGGCGAATCTAGCACCCCGGAGACATGGCCTCCCACCCCATAGACTGGAGTTAGAGGCGTTGGATAGAACCCTAGGGAGGATCCACGAGCTAATGGGGGAGGCGGAGCATGTTGTTATAAGCCACTATCACAGAGACCACTTCCTGTACAGGAGGGGTGAAGAAGACTACTACAACGGTAAAAACGTCTATGCTAAGGACTACACTAGAGACATAAATTTCAGCCAGAGGTCGAGGGCTTACAACCTCTTTGTAACGAGGGGTGTCTCGGAGATGGTTAGAAAACTCGAGTTCGCCGATAATCGTTCCTTCAAAATAAACGAGGATCTCTCGATAGAGTTCTCGCCCCCTCTGCCGCATGGGCCTGAGGGCACGCGCCTAGGCTTCATCCTCTATACCGTTGTTAAAACAAGTGAATTAACCCTTGTCCACGCCAGCGATGCCCAAGGCCCTATTTCAAGGAGGGGCGTGGATTTCATCAAGAACGTTAGGCCCAGCATACTCATAATCAGCGGGCCGCCGACCTACCTCTCTCAAAGCGAAGTGGAAGAGAACAGCATCGAGGAGGGGATTAGAAACCTCGCCGAGATAGCAAAGTCGATGCCCGACAGCTCTACTATCATAGTAGACCACCACCTGCTCAGGGACCTCAATTACAAGCAGGTTCTCAGGGTGGTTGAAGAGGCTGCATCTTCTTCGGGTAGACGGGTTAGAGTGGTGACCGCAGCCGAGTACATGAACCAGCCCGTGAACCAGTTGGAGGCTAGGAGGAGGGAGCTTTGGGGAAGCCGGTTATAGTGATCGAGCATTTAGAAGAGGGTCTTAGCCCCTGGCTCATATTAGAGTACAGGCATGCCAGCATGCTAGCCGGAAGGGACAACCTGGTTTTCACCAATGTGCCTGCAAAGTACAATAATATCCTCGCGAGGTATGGTAGAGTATTCAACGAGAGCATTGTAGACTTGGTTAAGAAGAAGGTTATCCCACCAGGAGATGTGGTCATACTTGATCCAAAGGCTTCTAGGAGGCTTGAATACAGCGATTTCGAAAGAGCAAGGTACTTTGTTATCGGGGGCATCCTCGGAGACCACCCTCCCCGCGGTAGAACCTTCGAGTATCTGACTTCGAGACTCCCCGAGTGCGAGTCGAGGAGCATAGGGGATAAGCAGTTCAGTATAGACGGAGCCGCCTACTATGTGCTCTACCTCTATAGTAACGGAGATGATAAAGGCCTCAACTTCATAGATGGCGTTGACATAGAGATTGAGGGGGGCTCCGTACACCTCCCGTACAGGTATCCCGCCGTTGAGGGCAGGCCCCTCCTGGCCCCGGGCTTAGAGTATTATATAAAGTATAGGAGGCTTCCACCCGAGGTAGTTGAGGAGGTGTATGGTGGGAGGCTTCGAGAAAAATAGCATGGATGTAATCGACGTGCACGTTGCTTCAAGCCGGTACGCCGAGAGGCTTCGAGGCTGCTTCCTAGACAACTTCTACAAAGCCGGCTTCTACTGGCTTATGCGGGTGAGGTGTAAAGAGGGGGTTTTAAGTGTGAAGGTGGAGCCGGGGGTGAGATTCCATGTATCTACTGTTGAGCCCGGGGAGAAGAGGGTAGACCCTTTCACGATATTCGTTAGAAGGAGGTTGGGGAATGCGCGGATAAAAGATGTGAGACAGCTGGGCTGGGAGAGGGTTCTGAGGGTAGATCTTGAACGTGGCGGGAGAGTCTACGGTATTATAGTTGAGTTACTTCCAAGAGGGGTCGCCATAGTTGTCGACGACGAGGATAAAGTTTTGTTTACCACAAGACATTTAGAGTTAAAGGACCGGGTTGTAAAAACCGGGGTCAAGTACCAGCCTCCTCCTCCTAAGGGGCTAAGCCCTAAAGCACAGAACCTTGTTGATATACTGCCAGCCTACGACTCCCTTGTGAAAGGCATTGTGAAAGGGTGGGGTTTGCCAGGCTATATCGCCGAGGAGATTATCTACAGAGCGGGTTTATTCGAGGAGAAGAGCGCTGAGCCAGCGAAGATAGCAAGGGCAGACTTGTCTAGACTAGCTGAAGAATATGACCGCCTAGTGGAGGAGGCTGGCTCTGGGAGGGGGTACCTAGTCTACTACACTGAAGGGTCTGAGCCAGCGTTGTTCACGTCTTTTATACCTAGGGTCATAGCCGAAGAGTACGGCTGGAGTGTTAGAGAGCTGGATTTTGACGCAGCCGTCGACACGTTCTTCAGCTTCTATGAGAAGAACATTGCGAGAAGGATGGTCGAGAGGAAGCTGGCTGACAAGAAGGGGGAGGTTGAGGCCGCTATCAAGGGTATTCTTGAACGAGTTCGATCATTCCAGGCTGAACTCGAGGAGTACAAGAAGGCTTTGAACGCGATATACGAGAACTACGAGTTCGTGGAGCAAGCTCTCTTATGCTCTCAAGAGGCTCGCAGGACGCAGGGCTGGGATTCTATACCGAGGTTATGCAGTGGGGTGAAAGCCTACCAGCCCGCCAAGGGTTTAATCCAGCTGAGGGTAGGGGACGTTGAGTTCTGGCTGGATATCAGGCTGGATTTAAAAGGGAGTATCATCGAGTTGAGGAAGAAGATGAGCGAGCTCGAGAAGAAGATCGAGAGTGCTGTAGAGAAGAAGAAATCTCTTGAGGAAGAGTTGGGGAAGATTGAGGAGTCGGCTGTAGAGGAGTCGAGGATTGTCATCAGGCCTCGTGAATGGTATGAGAGGTATCACTGGTTGATAACTACCAGCGGGCTCCTCGCCATCGGGGGGAGGGATGCCAGCCAGAATGAGGTTATCTACAGGAAGTACTTGGAGGACTCGGATATTTTCCTTCATGCGGATATACACGGCGCGCCAGTCGTTGTCTTGAAGACTCATGGGAGAGAGGCCTCTGAGAGAGATATACTTGAGGCTGCTTACTTAACAGCATGCTATTCTAAAGCCTGGAAAGCCGGCTTCGCCTCCATCGATGTTTTCTGGGCTAGAGGCGACCAAGTCTCGAAAGCCCCGCCAAGCGGGGAGTACTTGGCGAAGGGTTCTTTCATGGTGTACGGGAGGAGGAACTATGTCACCATCCCGCTCGAGCTCTCCCTCGGCTTGGAGAAGGTGGAGAGTAGTGTCTACGGCGTTTACTACAGGGTGATCGTTGGCCCGGAAGAGCTTGTTAGGGAGAGGTCTGTGGGATACGTTGTTTTGAAGCCAGGGGATAAACCTGTAGAGAACGTTGCGTCTGAAATCTACGATAAACTTGTGAAGACCAGGGCCCGCGAGTTCATAACACTCGGTGAGATAGCCGGCCGGATACCAGGCCCATCAACGATTGTTAAAATAGTTCAAAAAGAGGGTTAAATATAAAATGTCAATGCCTACTTAAGGGTTATCAACCTGGGCTCTTGGTGAGTTGAAGTGGCGAGGAATATCGTTGTTGAACCAATAAAATTTCAAAGCGTTAGGGAAATGCGTGTTGAACTAGTTGAGCGGAAGGGTGTGGGGCACCCGGACTACATAGCTGACTCAGCGAGCGAGGCTGCTTCTAGAGCGTTGTGCGAGTACTATCTCAAGGAGTTCGGCACTATCCTCCACCACAACCTTGATAAAACACTTCTAGTGGGTGGTCAAGCTAATCCGCGTTTCGGCGGGGGCGAGGTATTAGAGCCAGTTTACATTGTGGTCGCGGGGAGGGCTACAACAGAGGTTAAAGTCGGCGATAGGGTTGAGAAAGTGCCCTTCGGCAGTATAATTGTTAAAGCCGTCAAGAAATGGATTCGGGAGAACATGAGGTTTTTGAACCCCGAGGAACACGTTGTAGTAGACTACATGGTTAGAAAAGGTAGCGCTGACCTTGTAGCTGTTTTCGAGACGGGGAAACAACAGATACCCCTTGCCAACGACACGAGTATAGGAGTCGGCTTCTACCCGTTGACACCGCTTGAGCGACTTGTCTTTGAGACAGAGAGGCTTCTGAACTCTCGTGAATACAAAAGCAGGATGCCCGCCGTTGGAGAAGACGTGAAGGTGATGGGTTTAAGGAAAGACAAGAGCATAAAGCTCACCGTCGCCGCCGCTTTCATTGACAGCCAGGTGAAAGATATAGGCGAGTATTTGAATTACAAGCAACATGTCGTGGAGGACATCCTCAACCTAGCATCTAAAATAGTCCCAGACTACAATGTCGAGGTAAACGTGAACACCGCTGACATGCCTGATAAAGGGATCGTCTACTTGACTGTGACGGGGACTAGCGCCGAGCACGGGGATGACGGCGCCACGGGCAGAGGTAACAGGGCAAACGGCTTGATAACCCCTATGAGGCCTATAAGCCTTGAAGCGACAGCCGGTAAAAACCCCGTCAACCACGTAGGAAAAATATACAACGTACTAGCGGGGATACTCGCTAAGAAGATCTACGAAGTATCCAGCGACTACGTTAGAGATGTGTACATAGAGATTCTAAGCCAGATCGGTAAGCCGATCGACAACCCGCAGGTAGTGAGCATCAAGGTCATCCCACTAGACTTCTCCAGAAGCAACCTCCCCTCCAACATCGTCGGTGAAATCGAGGGTATTGTCAACGAAGAGTTTAACTCAATCAAGAATATAACAAGGATGATACTGGAGGACGAGGTTTCATTATATTGACCTGTCGAAACTGGTCACGCCGAGTTTTTTCATGCGTTGGGCCTGGTACTCCTCTATCATTTTGACAACTCTGATGTACTCTTCCTCTCTCTCCTTCTTCTCTAGTTCAGCCCACATTCTCTCACCCTCTTCAAGGATCTTCCTTTCTACTACGACAAACTCCTCGAACTCCACAACGGGCTGGTACTTTAGGATTACCACTGGTTGCTCGGTTAAGGGCTTCCTCCTTGTCAACACAATTGTTTTATTAGTCTTCAAGTACCCTGTTACTTTATCGTCGAGTTCAGGTACTTCATCTACGAAAACAATCCTCGCTCTCGAGGGCGGAACCTCCAGGATATCGCTTGGCTTCTTCAACCTCGGGATCGCGAGTAGGCTACCCTCGGCTACGTCCTTGAAGACGAGAGCTAAATTATTGATTTTGCTTAGGAGGTCTTCTATCCTCTTATCCCTCTCCTCCAGACTTCTCCTCAACTCGTTAAGCTCATTTGTTAACACATATATTTTCCTCTCACACTCCTCGCTCCACTTAAGGTTTCTCAACAGCCTTAGTTCCAGCTCGAGGTTCTTAATCTGCTCGTCTTTATCGGCCAACTGTTTTTGAAGGGACTGGATTGTTGCCTCTAGTTCGACAACTCTTTGCCGCAAGGATTGAACCTCGCCTGAATCATGTATCCTTCTGCTAGACCGGTCTCCAACCACGGGGCTCGATGTCTTCGCCCCTCCAATCTCTAAATTAATGTATTTCTCCACGACCTCGTTGACAGGCCTCCCGCTCAAAACGTCTCTAACGATGAACGGGAGTTTTTCCCTGAGGTTGTATCGCCTCACAAACTTGTTTATCTCTAGGATCTTGTCTGAGAACATGTTCAACGCCTTGAACGCTGAGGCCAAGGCGTCTTTAACATGCGAGTCTTTCAGGTACAAGCCTTTGTTCAAGCTTAGGGCTTTCTCCACAAGCCTCTGCTTCTCGCTGGAGTCCAGGTCTCTTGGTGGGGTTACCAGGAGGGCGCCCGTCTGAGCGGCTATTTTCTCAACTAACTCGGGGGCCTGGCTTACATCGGTCGCTACGGCGACTGGGATACCGTGCTGGGAGATGATGCTAAGTATAATAGATCTATCGACGCTCCTGTACGAAGAGGCGTGTATGACTCTACCATCAAGATCCACTAAAGCTATACCTGTCGTCATCCCCGGGTCTATTCCAACTATTATCGGTCGCGAGGAACCCTCTTTTACTTCGTTGCCCATCAGGATATCTGAGACTGGTTTTACTACTACTTTAACCCCCTTTGACTTAACTGGTTTAACAAGGCCGTATAACTCCTCTCTCGTTGCGTAGACTATGAAAACACTTCTCTCAAGCCCACCCTTACTTTTTCTCATGTAAAGATCGTAGTCTATTTTGTTCTCATCCAGTATCTTCTTAATGTCCTTAGTAACAGACAATATGCCGGCTCTTATGCTCCTCATATACCTGTTGAAGCTCATGCCTCCATGGCTTACACTCCTACCCCTCGTCACAATTATTTTTGTCTTAACCACCCTCCTTTTAATCCTCAAGCCTATTCCTTTACTAGCAACGTATGCTATGATGCGGGCTGAGCTTAATGGATCTGATGTGTTCTCGCGGTCTAAGCCAAGTATCCTCTTCAACTCATCGAGATCCCTGAAGCCTCCTTCACCCGCTGTGACCTGGATGATCTCTGTAGACTCCGGGAGCATCTCGAATAATTTAATGAGAGTCTTCTTATCTGGGGCCAGCTCGTAGACATTATCCACAGCTATAATCGCCCAGCCGCACTCCCAGGCCAGCCTCACAATCTTTCCGATCGTAGCATCCCTGAATTCCTGCCCGATCGCATTGTTCCTCAAGACGACTACAGAGTATTTGGCCTCACTGGCAGAAGAGGGCGAGGAGCCAGGCTGAATATCCACACCTATTATACAAACATCTTTTAAATCCCTTCCGCTCCTTTCCCCCGCATCCGGCAAAAATACAACCCTTCTCTTCACGGGTAATGTAAACCCAAGCCATTTAACCTATAACGTAAAGCCTTAATTAAAGTTGACTCAGCCGGATATTTTTTTACATGCTACGAGGTAACGTATTTTAATGCCTCCTCAAGGGGCTTTGAGACACGATATACTTTCATGAAGAAGTTGAGGATGTATTTCAGGTCTCTTCTCAAAAGCTCCAGCGCGTTCACCTCGTCTTTGTAGATGTACTGCGGCCAGTCTATAATATAGGGTTTCTCGCTCTCCTTCTCGACTATTATGTTATACTCGCTTAGATCCCCGTGGATGATCCCAGCGTTAACATACGCGATCCTAATAGTGTCGAGTATCTGCTGGAGAGCATCCTCCGGCCTCTTCAGCATCGGCCTCCGGTACAACTCCACACCGTCTATGTATTGTATTGCTGTCGCATGCCTGTTGAAGCCGTAGGGCTTAGGGACACCGGCCTTTAAAGCGTGTAATTCGACTAAAGCCTTATACTCTCTCTCAGCGGCTACCTTAGATTGATCAAACCAAGAGGAGACAGGGAGCTCAGCCCAGCTTCTCACAATCCTCGTCCTCCTGAAACTTTGCCGCCCCAGTCTTATGAATTTCACAGCCAGCAGGTCGCCTTGAGGGGATAGAGCCTTATACAACTCGCTCTCTTTCCCAACACCTATTCTCTCACCTATGGCTGAGACGACGTTATGATCGACTAGACCTTTTAGAGCTAGCATGTCAAGACCTAGGTACGTTAGCCTGTAAGACCTTGATGAACCTGTGAGCCTTGACTTCACGAGTTTAAGCTTATACAGCTTGGAGAGAATTAGAGACGTCTTCTCCTCGAAAAGACCCGACTCTCTGACAATTGCTTCTAATGGCGCATACTCATATCTCTTAGACAACTTCTCCATAGCCCTCAAAACCCTGAAGTCCTCCTCAGCCAACTGCTTGAAGATCAAGCCTAGGCTAGGCATTGGTAGTCGACCTCGAAATACTTCTTAGGGAGTCCAGGAGCCTCCCGATCAAGGCCTTATTGAAGTGAGGCATTACAACCACTCTCAAACCCCCTATACTCGGGGCCTTGTAGAGGAGGAGCCCTTTTTCAGCTAGATAGTCTAATATCACGTTGCTTGGAAGCCTCTTATGTCTGAAAGCCACAATCGTTGTCTCCGGTTCAATCACCTCAAACCCCTCTACGGAGTTTATACTCAAGAACAGCTCTCTTGCCACGTTAAAAGCCCAGACGGCTTTATCCCTCAAGTAGTCTAGACCCATCCCTTTCACCACAGCCCATATCCCGGCTAGGCTCCCCCCAGGCCTTGTCCCAAGAACGCCGCATATTTTTCCGGAGAGCGTGTAAGAGTATTCGAAGCAACTAGCGTTCAGGTACTCCTCGTTCGAGAACAATATAAGCCCCGCAGGTGGTGGGGCCCCCGCGAACTTGTGGAAGTCGACTGCAATGCTTGAAACACCCTTGTAGAAGTACACGTTCTTCTTCACAAGCCCCCTCTCGTATAAGAATGGGATTATCAGGCCTCCGTAAGCGGCGTCTACGTGGAGGTAAACGTTGTTCGTTGAAGCTATCTCCGCGACCTCTTTAATCGGGTCAACCAGCCCCAGCTCTGTGGTCCCAGCTGTGACTACGACTGCGAAAGGCGAGTATTCCCTCACATATTTCGCCAGCAAACCGGGGTCTAATGGTTTATTACCTACTGGTATCTTCACAAGTCTGCAGGCAAGGAACCTGCATGCTTTTTCGACCGAGAAGTGGACTGTATCTGGCGCTAACACGGTTTTACTACTACTCCCATGGATCTCTCGGGCCACGTATAGGGCTATCAAATTTGATTCTGTAGCACCGGCTGTAACATAGCCTAGATTAGAGCCGTAAACTCTCCCTGCTAAATCCAGTACATCCTTGTACATTTCTTTAAGCGATGGGAATAGTTCTAGGTCTGCTAGATTCGTGTGGGAGAAAATTGTGAAAGCGTAAACGGCCAGGGGGTCGGGCTTAGTCGTCATCGAGCCCAGTATGCTGTCCTCATGCCTAGTTGTTTTGGAATAAATCTCATGGAGTTCTCGTAGTAGCCTGGCAACATCCCTGCCTCCCAGATAATTCATTAAACATCACTTTAGGAATTTCGACTCGTACTCCTTCAAGTACTTGACGCTCGCAGAGAGGTCTATGAAGAGCTGGCGGGCCCTCCTCACATCATCAACAGTCACTTCCTCACGCCCGTTCTCACCGGCTACAACGCTAGCCGGCTCAAGTAATTGAACAGCATACCTCAGGCTTGTCTCGGACGCCAGTTTAACCAGCTCTTCGAGAGCCTCGCTAGCCAGCTTGATGTCTTCTTCCTCGGCCCTGATCTTAATTATCTCCCGCATCTCATTCGGCGAGTACGGTTTCGTTGGGATTATTAGAAGCCTATCCAGCAAGTCGAGGGGTATACCGTGGGGTGACTCGATGTCTGTGCCCCTTATCTTGGCTATACCCCTGTTCGTGGCGAGTATTATTAGCGGTGAGAACTCGCTTTCCATGGCTTTCGTCAGGAAGCTGAAGGCCTCTATGTCAAGCATGTGGGCATCGTCTATGAATAAGACCCCGGGGACAATCTCGCCTTTATTGCTTTCAATCCATTTCCTAACCATCTCATCCACATCTCTTCTAACCTCTGGGGGTATCTCCCTTTCGAAAGTGAAGCCGAAGAAGCTAATTATAGCCCTCTGGGACGCCACGAGAGTGTCCAGCTCGTGAAGTGTTAGAGTCCTAACAATCTCCTTTTCTTTCTTCACAGGGCCCCTAGGTATTTCAACAAGCTTCTTTGTCTCAACATCATATGTTTTAGCCTCAACGAAGTCCTTGGCCTTGCCCTCCCTGAAAACCCTACCTGTCTCCGCGTCAATCCATATGACGTCTCCCTTCCTAATACCCATCTCGATGATCTGCTCTGTTATCTCCTCTCCGACTGTTAGCGGGACTTCCTCGTCCTTGGTAGCCAGTACTATCCGCGCCTCCCTGGGTATGGCTAGATACGGGGCCATCGGGTGCCTTACTTTTTTCACCTTAACATCTTTTACAACCCCCTCGTAAACCAACCTTTTCTCTCTCACTCTGACACCGAGGGATCTGCGAAGGGCCTCCATTAGGATCTCGGTTTTCTTCTTTTCACTGCTGTATATTTCGCTTCCACTCATTATGACGAAGGGGGTGTCTTCACCTAGATCTCTCGCTATCGCTATGGCTAGAGCAGTCTTGCCTGTCCCAGGCGGACCAACTAGCAGGATTCCTCTACCGCTCATCTTCCCCGATTTAACTATTTGCACTATGATTCCAGCTGCCTCTCTTGCCTCCCTCTGCCCCACAAGCCCGTCTGCCACCGGGATGGCTCGGCCTTTCTCATCTAGACCCAGGCCCCTGATGTGGCTGTGAGTGCTGATTCTAGCTCTTCTCCTAACGGCTTCAACTTTGATCTCAGGCATATATACCCCCGTGTCTTGAGATCCTGACTATTAACCAAGGTTTTATCCATTTAACGCTGGAGGAAAAACTTCATCCTCTCCAGTATCTCCTCGTCGGAGAAACCGTTTGCTTTCATCACGTTGACTTTATACCTGGCGAGGTCTACTCCTGCCTCACCGTACTTCTCGTTGAAGAAGAGAATAATCATCGGATCTATCACGGGCTTAGATGTCATAGACCTCTCGAGACGGACATATCTTAGAGCTTCACGAGTTAGAATTACCTCGAAGACCCCTCTCCTCGTCTTAACGAGCTCATACATACTTAAGTAAGTGATATCTGCAAGGGCTGAAAGCATGTACAGAGCTACTTCTAGAAGCCCCTCGGTACCCTTATACGTTGCTAAAACCAGGATAACACCAGTGAAACCTCCTATAATCGCCAGCATGTAGGATATCTCCAAAGACCTAGTTTTGTAAAACAGGAGAATAGAAATAATAGTTAAACCCACCGGGATCATAAGCGGGAGGAGGCCTAGGTTTAGATAACATAATATGTAACCTAGGAGTGATAGGATAAGGGGAGTCGCTAGTTGAACCCTCTGTCTTTTAAACTGATTTAACCCTGAAGCATATGCCTCCCTAAACAATTTCCTAAGCTCCTCAAGCAAAATCAGCACGCTATTCCTATCTAAATTTGTCTCAAGCGCTACCTCCAGCTGGGCTATTCTATCTAGCATTAAATAGGTCTCCCGAGCCAAATTGGCGTCGAGGATGTGGAGTTCAAGGTTTACAAGTTTATCGTATAGATCCTCGACCTCCCTTAGAAGGGTGCTGGGGAGAGAATACTTTTCCACAGCGCTCCTCACGAGTTCAACCACGTATCGCTCGCGTTGAGTAGCTCCATTCTTCAAGGCTGATCATCACGTGATCTAAAAGGCTATATCGAGACCCCCCTGCTTAAAGTTGTTGAGGTTGATTTTTATTTTAGTGATATAAGGTAGTAAAGTATTAGTTTGAAGTCGGGTGTTAGCGTGTCGAAACCACAACAACCGCAAGCAACCAAGGGCAAGGAGTTGAAGATCGTTACGAGGCATGTCGTCTCGCTCACCGATGTAGAGAAGAACCCTCGGTTGATTAAACTATTGTACATCACATCCCTCTTCAAGGATATAAGCGAGAAAGCACTCCTCCACCTGTTATACTACATGCGGCAGAATGGCTACGACTTAGGGTATAATTTTGTTGTTATAGGTCAGACGCCTACTAGCAAGGATGTCTCAAGTGATCTAGCCGTGCTGAAATACCTGGGTTTACTCGAAGTAAACGAGAAGAAGAAACTGGCCATAAGTAGCCTCGGGAAGGAGTTCATTGTCAAACACTTGGAGACCACTCTTAAAAACGAGAAGGAGGCCATTGATAAGCTGGTGAACGAGCTGAAAGTTAAAATCGCGCCGATAGATGCAGAAGTTGAAATAAAGGTTAAAAGACGCCCGGGTTAGTGCGGTTTAGATCTGTAGCTGAATCCTCTTAGACTCCTTTTCCCCCTTCTCATAGAACAGGAGTGGGTTCAGCTTCCCTTCAGCAGACAGTTTCTTCAGGAAGTCGTTATATTTACTTGTATGCTCTATATCTAAATCTATCAGCCCGTACAACAGAACCCTTAGCTTTTCCCATAGCTCAACGAGCATCTCCCTCGGCATATGGGCTGTAATAGCGGGATCCTTCAACCACTGGTCGAAGGCTTCAATGGTTCTCATCATGTGCTGGAAGGCCATCCTGGAAAGCAATATCAACGCCAGCCTGTCAGCCTCCTTGTAGTCTGCCTCTGCTTTTTTAAAGCTTTCCCTAACCTCCTCCTGTCTTTTAACCCAGGCTTCCAGGTTAGAGAAGAAGTCTGCCATCACATCTCACTCCCACATTCGTTACCTAGCTTCAATTATTTAAGCTCCTTAATAAGCTTCAGTGTCACGATGACTTGAGCAGGTTAAACGGCTTCCCCTCCTTCACTATTTTCTCCGGGAGCTTATCCTTGTATGTTTCGAGGAATTTAATATCCGACTCAGCCTTCCTCTTCTTGTCTGGTAGCAAGTAGACTATACCGTTCTTGATCGGGTACCATCTACCACAGTTGGGGCAGTAAAAGACTCCCGTCTTAATGCCTATCCTAATACATTTCTCGCATGGGTACTGCTCCCCCTTCACCACAGGCTTGTTTAGGAACGCACAGTAGTTGCGGCAAATAGGGAATTCGAGGCCTGATGTATCCACATCCTGCTCCTCGGACTCCAATACAGTGAGCTGTAACGGGTGGTGCTTGCACTCCACGCACCTGATGAAGTCTACTCCCCAGTACCTCATCATTGTTCTCCACCCTCGATACTCCTGACGATCCCCTCGATCACATCGAGTAACTCCTTTGCCTTGTCTTCACTCTCGGCTTCAAGCATTACTCTGAGTAAGGGCTCGGTTCCGCTCGGCCTCACGAGGAACCAGTACCCCTTGCCAATCACCTTCACACCGTCGACTGTTATCTGCCTCTCGCGTTTGAACATTTCTTTCACCTTTTCCACAACGATCAAAGCCTTCTCCCTATCCATCCTATATTTCTTCTTTACAACAAACATTTTGGGGAGCCTATCGTAGAGCTCGCTTGGCTTCAATCTTAGGCGCGCGAGCATCTCAAGGAAAAGAGCCATGGTCATACCCCCGTCCCGGACATACTGGTGAGGAGGATACATGAAGCCCCCGTTCTCCTCGAACCCGCAGAGCGCGTCGGGGTGTTTCTTCATCTCGTGTGCTATGTCTACGCTCCCGACTCTAAGCCAAACAACGCTCACTCCTAGAGGTTTAAGCACCTCTTCAACCACCATGCTACTCGAGACTGCCGTGAAGACTTTAACGCCTTTTTCACCGCGCTCCTTCTTCAAATAGCTGGCCAGGAGAGTTGCCGTCCTATCCCCCCACTGTACAACACCGTTCTCGTCTATCACTATAACCCTGTCCGCGTCAGCGTCATGCGCGAATCCAGCTACAGCACCATACTCTCTTACAAGTTTGGCCGTCGTGACAAGGGTCTCAGGGGTCGGCTCGGGGTTTCTCGAAGGGAAGTACGGGTTGAAAGTCCCGTTCACCACGATTGGCTGGACACCCAGCTTCATCGCGATTCTAGGCGTAGTCAACGCCCCAACACTATTAACCGGGTCTACCAAGACCCTGAAGCCCGCTTTTGATATCGCTTCCCTGTCAACCAGCTTGACCACGTTGTCGACGTATATCTCATTGCAAACCTTGTAATCCACAACATCGCTTACAATACTCCTCCAGCTTGGCGTCCTGAATCTAGTGTTCAAGTATATGTCCTCGATCGCGTCCTCGCTCTCCCTTGGGATCTCAATACCATCCGGCCCTATCACCTTGATACCGTTATACTCGGGTGGGTTATGGCTGGCCGTGATCATAACTCCCCCATCAAAGCCCCCTTCCTTAACGCAGTATTGTAAGGCAGGGGTCGGCGTATACCCTGCGTCGTAGACTCTCACACCCGAGGATAAAAGAGCACCTATAACAATACTCTTAATCATATCTCCACCAGCCCTAGCATCACGGCCCAGAAGTATCCTAGCACCCTCGTCGAAGAAGCTACCGATGGCCAGCGACATCTTTAAAACAAACTCGGGTGTAAGATTCTCGTTAACCACGCCTCGAATACCGTCTGTCCCGAAGAAACGGCCCAATGATCACACCCTCGCCTAGTTAAATATAATTCGTTCTATCAAATATTTTAACATAAGCTAACACGTGTAGCATAAGGATTCAGGAGATGTATGTCGTGATAATAGTGTCGAAGGGTTGCCGTAGCTTGGAGGCCATTCTAGCCGAGAGCAGTGGCTGGAGGAGAGTTCTAATGTTTAGCAGGGAGGTTGAGGAGGATGCTAGAGAGGCTGCAAAGGAGTTAAAGGGGGATGCGGTGATAATCAATGTGAGGAATTTAAGCGAGGAGAACTTGTTGAAGATCTATACGAAGTATCCTCCTCGGCTTGTCTTAAACTGTGACTGCTCCTCCACGTTCAACCATTATATTGAGCTTGTTAGAGCAAGTGGCGTTAAAGAGGTAAATTACTGTCTTGACGGGAGGTAAAATTATAATAGGTATAGATGAGGCTGGCAGAGGCCCGTTAATAGGCGATATGGTCGTCTCATGTGTAGTCATACACGACATACATTTGGCTAAGCTAACTGAGATAGGGGTGAGAGATAGTAAGGTGCTTTCACCCAAGAAGAGGGAGAGGATTAGGGAGATCGCTCTAAGAGACCTGCCATTATCATTCATAGCGGTCTACGTTAACACGAGGAGAGTTGACTCGGAGAACCTGAATACAACTACCTCCGAGGCTATCAAGAAGCTCCTCCACGTGGTTTCCACGTTGTTTTGGCGTGGCGAGGAGGTTGAGATATATGTTGACGAGGTGAAAGGCGTTAAAACAAGTCTGAGAGCCTATTCTAGAAGGCTGTTTGGAAATAGACTGGCCCGCTTCGTCATGGAGGCGAACGCGGACTCGAAGCACCCTGTCGTCTCAATGGCGAGTATTATAGCCAAGACGCTTAGAGACGAGAGTATTACGCCGGGAAAGCTTTTGTTTGGCGATTATGGCTCGGGATACTCAACCGACCCAAAAACCATCCAGTGGGTTAGGGAGAATGCTGGCTTAAACCCCCCTCTCATTGTCAGATTAAAGTGGAAGAACCTCAAACACATTGCACCCAACTGGTATAGGGGCTCGCCGGACCTCCTGTATTTCATTAGAGGTGGGGGCGAGGATGGTAACAAACCTTCCAGCCGAGGCTAAGGCAAAGTGGTTGAAGGTGCTTGAGGCACGTACTATAGAAGAGAAGATTAAGGCCTTAGAGGAGTTCCTGTCCGCTGTACCAAAGCATAAGGGTACTGAGAACCTGAGAGAGTGGGCTACGAAGAGGCTTGCGGAGCTTAGAGAGGAATTAGAGGAGAGGAAAAAGAAGAGTGTGAGAAGGGGGATCAGCTTCCTCGTTGAGAAAGAGGGTGCCGCCCAAGTAGTCTTGGTCGGGCTACCTAACTCTGGGAAAAGCCTGTTGATTCAGAGATTAACCGGAGCTAGGACAAGAGTTTCGGATGTCCCCTTCAGCACTACATTCCCTCAAGTAGGCATGTTGAAATACGAGGACGTATACTTCCAGCTGGTGGACACGCCGCCTATCCTACCTGGGAGAGGCCCCTTCAACAATCGTGTCATGGGATTATGCCGGAACGCGGACTTGATTATGATCATCCTTGACGCCACGAGGGATGTCGTGAAGGACTACCTAGACATAAGAGGAGAGCTCGAGTCAGCTGGGATACTCCTATCCAAAGCTAAGGGAAGAGTGGAGATAGAGAGATATAAGACCGGGAAGGTTGGGATCAAGGTTACTATGATGGGGGAGCTCGTGGACGCAACTATTGAGGACGTCAAGAGGCTTCTTGCCTCCTACAATATACACAACGCCCACGTGAGGATTATAGGTAGAGTCACGCTTGACGATGTAGAACACGCTATATTCGGGAACGTCCAATACAAACCTTCCATAGTGGTCGTAAATAAAATTGACGTAGGGGATGTAAGAGCGGTTGAGTACTTGAGGAAAAACACGGATGTGGAGGGAAGTATGCTAGGTGTCTCAGCCCTAACAGGCCAGGGCCTAGAGAAGCTTGGCGAGCTCATTTTCAAAGAGCTCGAGATCATAAGGGTCTACACGAAGTCCCCTAATATCGGTGTCTCGGATAAACCCCTCATATTGAGGAAGGGCGCTACAGTGCTCGACGTCGCTAAGAGAATCCACAAGGATTTCGTCGAGAACTTCCACTACGCCAGGGTATGGGGGCCCTCCTCGAAATATCCTGGGGAGCGAGTCGGGTTAGACCATGTTCTAATGGATAAGGATATTGTTGAGATCCACCTAAAAGAGTAAAATTGCCTGCGGCCCACTCATTCCCAGACGCTAAGCAAGCCTATATTCATCGGCTCGGTTACCCCTGAGCCTTTCACCAGCTCAAGAGGCATGACTTACTTCATCGCCTCGAATCAAGTAATAGGTTTTGAAAGTTTATGTCTTAACGTTATGAAGCGCCATGCTGGTCATACCATATCTTGTAAGCCTCGATTATTTTAGGTGATATACTTGGCTTCCTCCTCTTAATGACCTGGATGAAATCATCCATTGTGAGCTTCCTCTCAACTGTGGGCGTGTTCTTGCCATCAGATTTTTCATTGAGCTCCTCAGCTATATTGTTCTGAACCTCCTTTACTATGGATGCTATATCGGCGGAACTATAGCCCTCTGTCATCTCGGCTAGTTTATCTAAATCCAGCTCGTCAGCCTTGTAGACATTCGAGAGCTTGTCAATGTAATACTTGAAGAGCTGTTTCCTGACCTCTTTGTCGGGTGGAGGGACGTAAACCCTCTTCTCGAACCTCCTTATGAAGCCTATGTCCAGTTTCCAAGGCTTGTTTGTAGCACCTATCACGAATAGTGGGAGTTTACTATTCTCCTTCTCCTTCAAACCATCCATCTCCATAAGGAACTGGTTTCTCATCCTCTTCTCACCTCCAACCTCATCGCTGTACTCCTGGAATAACCCGTCGACTTCGTCGATGAATATTATTACAGGCGTCCCTTTGGACGCGATCTCCCGCGCCTTATCGAATACTTTAGCCACATTTTTCTCAGCTTCACCGAGCCATTTGCTCATGATAGTGGCTGGGCTAACGTTTATTAAAGCGGCGTTGATCTCGTTGGCTAGCGCGATCGAGATTTCTGTCTTACCGCAACCAGGGGGCCCGAAGAGAAGTATCCCCTTCGGCCAGCCCAGCGGATATAGGTGCGGTGTTTTAACAGGGTAGATCACAGTTCTCTTCAAAGCTTTCTTGACCTCCTCTAAGTCAACAAGGTCGTCGAATTTTTTCTTATTGCTCCTTTTATCCGGCATTAAGACCTCAACATCGTCTTTAGCTGATTCGGCGGCGGTCCCGCCCGGCACGCTAGCTTTCTCCATGTGTTTTTCCAAGATTTCAATCCTTAGTTTGTACTTGGCTATCAAATCCTTGTAGAAGTTGGCTAGCGAGTTGTCAGGATAGAGCGAGAGATACTTTGAGAACAGCTCTATTGCCTCCTTGTAGTATTTTATAGCCTTCTCATATTCGCCTTTCTTGTCTAACTCTACAGCCAGCTTAGCGTACTCCGTTCCTTTCTCGACAAGATAATGCATGGCCATGTGGCCCCCTCCCCCGCGGGAAAAAAGTGTTCAATACCTTTTGACCTTGATCAACCCCTTCTCTTCAAGAAACCTCAACGCTTCGAAAACCTTCTCTTTACCAACCCTGTATTTCAGAGTAAACGTCTGAACATCCAGGATACCGCCGTTACCTCTTATCTCATCTAAAAGCCAGTGGGCTACCACGTTCACAGGTACAGCTACTTCTGGTGTAGCTTTCTTACTCGAGCTTTGCCTAGTCTGGTTACTAGAACCAGGTACCTCCTGTGGGGGCGGGGGAGGTAGCTGAACCTGTTGTTTAGTCCTTGCTTCTACAGAAGACTCCTGGATTTCTCTCCTAGGCGCAGTTATAGTTGTTGAAACCGGCTCCATATTAGATGCGACCATGATACTGGCCACCTTCCTCTCCACCTCGTTCAGCATGCTCGTCAGCTCAGGCGCTATCCTCTCAACCTCAGGCCTCACATCTTGTAGCTCTCTGATCACCTCAGGCAACATCTTCATAGGTTCTTCTACGAGCGTGAGCGTCTCAAGCCTATATCTCACTCTCAGTAGATCGTATGTGACTTTCTCGAAAATCCCGATGAGGCTTGAAATATGCTTCATCTCCTCGTCGAATATTGCTTGGAACTCGGATTTACCATCCTGGGCAGCCATCTTCGACCTTTTAGAATGCTCCTCTAACGCTGACTTCAAACCCCTCTTAGAAGACTCTATCCCGTTAATTATCCTGTCTAATATGACTATAGCGTCGTAGAGATTCTTCACGGTTGGATCCTTTGGCTTAAACATCCACATGAGTCTCGACAATACTCCTCCTCGCGAGATAGTGCCAGACATAGACAAGCTTAACACCTTGCTGTTGGAAACATGGGTTTAGGAAGGCTTTTAAAAAACCGTCAGAGTCTTATCCCGATATTACTGGCTGCCCTCTAATACCACAACGGGGATGGGTTGACCCGCGGGCTGACCCTGTGCTTGAGGGACAGGTGTTGATTTAACTGTCAAGTCCACAGGCTGAGACTCCAGCGCCTCTATTTTATCCAGATGCTGTTTCACGCTTTCCTTCTCCTGCTCGCAACTCTCTAAATGCTTCCTTATGTGGTCGACCGCTGATTTATAAGCTTTCTCGGGTATCTCTCCTGAGAGGTAGCTGACTTTAATGCTCGTCAACGCCTTCTCTAATTCGAGGATGCTGTCCTCGAGCTCGTGTATCCTCTTCCTCAATAACTCTTTGACAGCCTTAGCGTCCTCCTTAGCCTTCATCAAGCTCTCCTCGAGGTTCTTCTTGAATGAGTCGTAGGCATGCTTGGGTAGGTCTTTCCTAGCATTCAGCTCTTCTAGGGCAGCCATTCTCTTCTTAAGCCTCAGAATCCTGTTCTCTAGCTGCAATGCCAGGAACTCCCACTCGGGTAGAAGAATTATGTTCCCATTCTCAAACTTAAACCTCTCTATATCCAATTGCTTGAATTCCACGTCCCCGAGGCTTATCTCCAGGGCTCTCACTCTACCATCGGGGTCACTGTAGAACCCGATAACATATCCAAGCCTCCTATCGTAGGGGTCTGTAACCGGCTTCCCCAAATATTCATCTACTTGATCCACTAGTATATCCATAACTCCACCTCGCTATCAAACTCTTATCCCAATTGAGATCCGTTATAAATGAACGGGCTATACTCCATCACATATTGCGAGGAGTTGTGTGAAAGGTTCTATGAAAAATGTCCTGTTCGAGCCTACCCTTGACACCCCTAGACGATCATAACAAGGTGGGAGGGTTTTATGCCCCTCGGGAAAATCGATGTGGACCACTCTAGATCAGAAGCCTGGTGCCTGGCATCGCCTTAGCGCATCCCACGCTTTTAACCCTCATCATCATACTGCCCATAAAGGCCACCTCCCTTTTAAATCTTGCCTAGGGCATCTATGGAAGGGGTTGGAAATGGGCCTAAGCGTCGCGTCCCAAGTGTTAGGCAATATAGCTAGCGCGCTAAGCGGTGTGGGCGGGGTTGGCGCAGTATTATTCTTCATTGGGTTCGCGATAATACTAGTGATGTTGGTCACGATAGCTGTAGTAGCGTTGATAAAACTGATAAAAGCCTTGCCGAACATTCCTGTAAGCGGCTTCCTGAAGTTAATGGTTGTGACAGCCCTAGTCCTAATAGTGCTCGGCCTCATACTACCATAATTTTTTAACAATGTCTATGGTTTTCTCGGGAACACGCTGAAACCAGGGTATCTCGGTTTTTCGACCTCTTCCTCGATTTCAAGCAACCTATTGTACTTCGCCGTCCTCTCCCCTCTAGCGGGGGCACCTGTCTTTATTAAACCGGCCCTGACCCCTACAGCTAGGTCTGATATAGCTGTATCCTCTGTCTCACCGCTCCTATGGCTTATAATAGTCCTGTACCCAGCAGTCCTAGCGATGTCTATAACCGCGAACGTCTCGGTGAGCGTGCCGACCTGGTTGACCTTGACGAGAACAGCGTTGGCGGCCCTCATTGATATCCCTTTCTCAAGCCTCTCGGAGTTTGTCACAAAGAGGTCGTCGCCGACCACTAGAATCCTGTGGGAGAACTCGCTTGTAAACTTAGCGAAAGCCTCGAAATCGTCCTCGTGGAACGGGTCTTCAATGCTAACTATAGGGTAATCGTTAACCAACTTAGAGTAGTAGTCGATGAGTTTGTCAACGGTTAGTTCCTGACCCTCGATTACATAGACGTTTCTATCGCGATTGAACAGCCTGGAGCTAGCGACATCTAGTGCGAGAGCCACTTGATCGCCTGGGGAGTACCCGGCTGCTTTAATCGAGTCGACCAATAGATCCAGGGCCTCTCTCGTCTTCTCCAGTGGGGGCGCGAACCCGCCCTCATCGCCAACATTGATCGCCTGGGGGCCGTAGCGGTTCTTCAAGATGTTTTTCAACTCGTGGTAGATCTCCACGCTCGCCCTCAGAGCCTCGCTGAAAGTGCTGAAGCCGGCTGGGACGATCATGAACTCCTGGAAGTCCAGCTTGTTGCCAGCGTGGACGCCGCCGTTTATTATATTCAACATTGGTACAGGCAGTAGATCTGCCTGCTTCCCACCGATATACTGGTAGAGCGGTAAATCCATTGTTGAGGCAGCTGCTTTCGCCACAGCAATGCTGGTGGCCACAATAGCGTTACCGCCGATCCTAGCCTTATTCCTGGTACCATCCATTTCGATCATCTTCATGTCTATCTCACGTTGCCTCCTCGAGTCCATGCCTATGATCGCGGGCGCTATCATTTTATTCACGTTTTCAACCGCTCTCCCAACCCCCTTCCCGTGGAACTCTCTCCCACCGTCTCTTACTTCAACAGCCTCATGCACGCCTGTTGAAGCGCCGCTAGGCGCGTAGCCAACCCCTACGCCGAGGCCCTCGGTAACAACCTTCACCTGGACTGTTGGATTCCCCCTGCTATCTAGAACCCACCTACCTCTAACGCTTTTTATCAAGAATGCTTCATCATACTCTGAGTGGTATATCACGTGCATGAAACCACCTTAGAGGAGTAAGCTATGTATTCAGCTATAGTAGGCGAAGTAATAACTTTAACTTTGGTTTACTTGGCCTACGCCGCTTACACTGTAGCATATTTCGGGAAGATCAAGAACAAGTCAATATATACTTCGTACCCTTCAACCCTAATGTTCTTCGCTGTAACCCTGGTCTCGTTGGAACACGGCTTCACATTATACCCGGTATTCACGGGTTTACTATCTGTGGCTACCTACTTTTATTCAAATAAGCTTATGGGTGGGTTAGCGTCAGCATTATTAGCTCCACTCATCCTATACATAGCACTAATCGCCCTATTATGGTGAGAGCCATGAGCAAGCGTTTGACATGCCCTAGATGCGGTAGCACTGATATCACTATTGAGAAAACATGGCAACTTGTCTCACCGCTACCGGATAGTATGGGGAGGATAACCATCACCGTCATGGGGATAGCTAGGTGCAACAAGTGCGGGCACAGGTGGAGGGCTACCGTCAGCAAACTCAAGGTTGGTGGGGCTAGTGTTGAGATAGAGGGGGGTAAGAAGCTGGAGGAAAAAGAGGAGAGGAAGCCAAAGGAGATCATCCTCGATGTAGAGGAAATACTCCGTGAGGGGGAGGCTTGAAAGACCCCTCCTTCAGCTTCTCGAAAATATTGCTGGGCGTACTCTTAGTCCTCTTCTTGGCTCTACTCCTCGTGTCGTTGAAACAAGTCGCCTACTCCCAGCCCACTCTCGCAGTTGTTGAAGGCTCAAGCATGTACCCCCTCCTCAGAGAGGGTGATCTCGTCTTCGCCTACCGTCCCCCGCCAGCGGACATCAGGGTGGGAGACATCGTAATATACAGGTTTTTCAACAAGCTGATAATCCACCGTGTTATAGACGTTAAGGTCGTTGACGGCAACTACTACTATGTCACACAAGGAGACAACAACCCGATACCAGACTTCATATATTTCGACGTAGTCAACGGTGAGCCTGTGGGTGTTTCATACGACAGGGTGGTGGGAGTCGTCTTCTCGGTTGATGGTTCCGCGCTCAAGATACCCTACATCGGCTACCTTGCTATCTGGTACCACGAGTTAACCGGAACCTAAGTCACCTCCCTTGAGAATAAAACTAGCTACCTCCGCAACCCACTTCCCAGTCGCCTTAGACTTGGCGACCGCTTTCAGAAAATCATTGTATGACACTTCTTCTCTCCTCCTCCACTCATCGTATCCCTCCAAGAGCCTATTGTAGGCTTCGTAGTGGTACCTGCACAGGTTCTTAGCGTAGACCTGCCTATTACAGAGAAGGCATTTCTCCACCGGTTTAACAACCCCAAGCCTCAAAGCCAACTCTCTTCCCACAACCTCCTTCCTCGCCTCGAAACTCTTAAGCAGGTTGAGAAGTGTCTGCTTCGCCTTTTCAACCACCATGGATCTCGTGGTTTTACCCAGCTTAATGTCCTCCAGGTTCTTCTCAAACATCCTGGTTAAATCCACTTTAGTCAACTCGGGGAAGAACTCCTCTATAACTTCTATGACACCCAGACCTAGATCCGTTATATCCACTCCTCTAGGAGTACTCTTCAAATAGCCTCTCTCAAATAATGTTTCTATGATACGTGCCCTCGTCGACTCTGTCCCGATTTCGACAGACTCCATCCATCTTAGAATGCTCATCTTGCTTGGTTTTTGAGGTGGTTTAACTGTTGTCTTCTTCAAGACGACATCTACTAATACCACAGCCTCTCCTCTTGTGAAGTGTGGCAACCTTTTCTCAGCCGGGGCGTAGAAGGGGTAGTACGCTAACCAGCCTTTTTTAACAAGGTATTGCCCCTCGCTAGCGAATAGCTCGCCGGATAGACCGGTTGAAAAAACCACTTTTTGCTTAACTATCTCAAACGGCTTGCTGAAGACTGCCAGGAATCTCCTGACGATGAGATCGTATATTTTAAGCATCTCCGGGGGTAGATTAGAGGGTGGTCTAACGCCTGTTGGATATATTGCCGGGTGCGCTGGATCCTCCTTGGGGCCCTCCCTCGGCTTCAGATACCCCCCTGTTTCAGAGAGCAACTGGTTTACCAGGCTCCTGTAGGCGGGGTTTTCAGCGATTTGCGCTAGGACACCCCTGTAGTTGAGGGTGGGAGGTAGCTTCTGGCTGTTGGTTCTGGGGTAGCTTATCAAGGCCTCTAGGTAGAGCCTCTCAGCGATCTCCTGCGTCTTATACGGGCTGAAACCGTATATTCTGTAAGCCTCCTCCTGCAGGTCGCCGAGGTTGAACGGATATGGTGGGGGAACCGATATCTTCTCTTCACTATATTCTTCGACGCGTACGTGTTTTCTCTCTCTGATATATGAGGCTATGCGCATAGCCTCGTTCTTCGAGTCAATAGTTCCCTTGAGCCTGGTCGCAGACACCCTAACGTTGTTTTTCTCAACTACAATACTTAACGTGAACAGGGGGTATGGGATGTGGAGATTCCTCTCCTTCAAGTGAGCGACGACGTGGGCTAGCGTGGGTGTTTGCACTCTGCCAGCACTTAATACAACTCTTCTACCCGTGACCACTCCAACAGCTGTCATCAGAGCCCTGCTTATGTTTATACCCCACAGCCAGTCTAATTCATGCCTGGCTAGGCCGGCCTCAACCATCTCTTGATCCAAGCCTGTTAGCTTTCTAAAAGACTCCCTCAGCTCTACGGGGGTTAACGATGAGAATTTGGCTCTGAAAGCTCTGCGTAGATCGCCGAGAAACTTTATTATGAGGTAACCTATAACAGAGCCTTCTATATCGTAGTCGCAGGCGTTGACATAGTAGTCTACGCCCTTGCACACCTCGCTTAGAGCTAGATAATACCTCTTCGTGTAAGAAGACTTCTTCTCAACGAGGTAGAGCGGAGCCCACTCATAGGTGAAAACCGGGTACCCCGTCTTGTTCGTGGTTAAGTTGTAGATGTGGCCGACAGAGCTCGCAATGACGACCTCCAGCCCGTTTCCTTTGTAGACGTAGACTGGTACTTCATGCATTATTATCCTGCGGTAGCTGGGTAGTATGGCTGCGGCTATTTTACCCGCCGCCTTCGGCTTCTCGGCTATAACGACGATCCTCCCTCTGAGAGACCATAAGTCAACATATCTCTGCGCGTGCTCCACCATGTTACCGCTACCGCCCCATGGAACCATGTATGGGTTGTGTAATTTCTATGGGATAGGTGCTGTCAAGAGAAGTAGGGCCAAGTACATGGCTAAATGCATGGGGCTGTGCGACATGCTGTACTGGTTTGCAGACCCCGGATGCTGGTATTTCCCGAAGATCAGCTTGAATACTAGCGCTATCACCCCGATCCAAAGGTAGAAACCGTAGAATAATCCTAACAGTAGGAGAACCGCTATACTTGTCCAACCAATTACATCATACAGTCCCGGCGACACGTAGCTTCTAACGACATGCCCGCCGTCGAGCTGGCCTATTGGAATTAGGTTAAGGAACGTTACAAGGAATACTATGTAGCTTATGAACGCTAGAGGGTGTAGGAGTATGGTGTAGCTCTGGGGAACCAATAGTTGCTCAAGTATCTGGAAGACTAGGGGGATACCCATGAGGGGCGCCGCTTGCCCGGCCTCCACCATTTCCTGCGCTTGCTGAATAGTAATCGGCTGAGATAGAAGTATGCCTACTGGGGCTATGGCTAAACCAGCTAGGAACCCGAACAATGGGCCCGAGATCCCAATCCTCGAAAGGCTCTTCTTGTCTGGGGGGATTGTCTTCATGTTGATGACAGCGCCGAAGGTACCTATGAATCCCAACTGTATCGGCGGGGCCGGTATAAAGAAGGGCCCCTCGATTAAAACCCTACTTCTCCTGCTCGCGAGAATATGCCCGAACTCGTGGACGGCTAGGGCTGATACGAAAATTACCGTGTACGCTAAGCCCCAGACAATAACCTCGGGCAAGCTGGTGTAAAACGATGCTGACAAACCGTAGCCTGTAGCAAAAACGGTTGCAAACGTTGCTAGAAACAACGGTAGCTTCCACTTAGACCGCTCTTTCCTAACAGGGATGATTCTTAGAACAGGCTTCTCGGATCTAAGCTGGACAACCATGTAGTTTTTATCCATTAAATCCGCGTATAGTTTATCGAAGAAATCCTCGCTTAGAGGCTCAGATAACACTATGTCGGCGACTTCGCCTAGGTCGCCTGATGTGTATACGCTATAGCCTTCTACCCTGACCCCAGCTGTTGAGAATTGACTCAAGATATCGCTTATTATCGTCTGTAAGAAGCTTGTTGACGGAGACGAGCTCGACGCTTCCATCAACGCCTCTCCTCTTTATAGACATTGGCAACAATCCTCTTATTAACTCAGCTATTGCTATAGCGACAGGGTCTTTTACAGGGAGGGAGGACACATCTATTAACGGTGGCGCCCCGTATGCTAATTGCAAGGCTCTAGCACCTACAATCCTCGCCATTTCAAATCTCGTCAGCTTCCTATAGTATAACTTCCCGGTTTCCGAAGACATCATCCAGAAACACCAGAACCCCAGTGAACAATAGCATAGAAAGTGGGATTGATAATTTCGGTTAAAAAATATTTCCTTAGAAGCTCGATTTACCGAAGGATGTTTCCTCTTTTCCTTCCTCTTTCTCCTTCTTCTCCTCTTTCTTCAACGGGCTTGCGGCAATTATATCGTCTATCTTGAGCACTGCCGCAGCGGCCTCGGCCGCCGTCTTGATCATCGAGCTCTTCACTAGAAGCGGCTCCACAACGTTGATCGACGTCATGTCCTCCTTTACCTCGCCGTTTATCACGTCGATCCCGGCGTTGATTTTGTCATTGCTGTGGAACTGCCTAAGCTTCATCAGCGTCTCTAATGGGTCTAAACCAGCTGTCTCAGCCAATATCAAGGGTATCTCCTCGAGCGCTGAGGCAAAGGCCTCTATCGCCAGTTGTTCTTTACCGCCGATCTTGGCAGCGTAGTCCCTCAGCCTCATAGCCACCTCTATCTCGGTTGCCCCTCCACCCGGCACTATCTTTGGCACCCTCAAGACGTTCCTGAGGACGTTTAAAGCGTCCTTTAGGCTTCTCTCAATCTCATCTAGAACCATGTCGCTTGCTCCTCTCACCAGTATCGTGACAGCCTTCGGGTTCTTGCATCCCTCCACGAACACCATCTTGTCGTTGCCGACTCTCCTCTCCTCGACTACAGCGGCGTAGCCCAGGTCCTCTGGCTTCAGGTCTCTGACACTGCTTACAATCTTACCTCCCGTTGCCCTCTCAAGCTTCTCGAGGTCGCTCCTCTTCACCCTCCTAACAGCCAGGATACCCTTCTTCGCCAGGAAGTGCTGGGCAACCTCGTCAATACCCTTCTGCGTTATAACAACATTAGCGCCGGTAGCAGCGATCTTCTCGACCATGTCCTTCAGGATCTTGGCTTCCTCCTCTAGGAAAGCGTTCATTAGCTCGGGGCTAGTGATGTTTATCTTAGCTGTTATCTCCGGCTTCTCTACCTCAAGCGCCGCGTCGAGTAGGGCTATCTTAGCGTTCTCAACTCTCCTGGGCATACCTGGGTGGACTACTTCTTTATCCAGTACTATACCGTAGACTAGTTGAGTGTCGAGGACGTTACCTCCCTTCTTCTTCTCGATCTTGACATCGTCAACCCTGAAATCGTATGTACTATCTGGTTTCCTCTCGGCAACTGTTAGAGCAGCATCGATAGACATGTTAGTCAACTTCTCGCTGATTAAGGGGCCGCCAATATACTTGCTCGCTATAGTTGTCGAGACAACTTTACTCAACACATTCCTGTCGGAGGGGTTCACTTTGATCGCGATGTCCTCTAAAATCCTGAGGGCCTCCTTCAACGCTTTCGTGTAACCCTCGATGATAATAGTCGGGTGGATATTCTGGTCGAGGAGCTCTTCAGCCTTCCTCAATAGGGCACCCGCTAGGACTACAGCTGAGGTTGTCCCATCTCCAACCTCAGCGTCCTGGGCCTTGGCGACCTCCACTAAGAGCTTGGCAGCAGGGTGTTGAACCTCCATCTCTTTCACAATGGTAGCACCATCGTTTGTCACCGTGACGTCGCCGAAGCTGTCGACCAGCATTTTGTCTAATCCTCTAGGGCCTAGGCTTGTCTTCAAAACCTCTGCTAGAGCCCTGGCAGCCATTATGTTGGCTCTTAGAGCTTCTCTGCCAACAGTCCTTTGCGATCCCTCTTTCAATATCAAGACAGGTATACCATACATGGCCATTGGATACAACCCCCATGAACCAGTTCTTTTAAAGGTGATGATATTACTTCTATATAAACCTTTCTCAACGGTTTAATAAAGGAGTTCCAGGAGAGAGATAGTTTAAGGGGAAGTATTTGAGCATCGAGCTAACCAGCAAAGAAGAGCTTGAGAGAGTCCTATCCTCCGATGAACCGGTTGTAATAGAGTACTATGACCCGGACGAAAAAGGATCCAAGATCTTCTCAGAGGTGGTTAAAGAGCTGGGTAAGGTAGCCGACTCTAGATTAATATTCTGCAGGATCAACGTAAAAGAACACAGCGCCTTAGCTGAAGGAATCGAAGAAACCCCTGCCCTAAGAGTCTTCTACAAGAGAAACGTTATTTTCGAGCAGAGAGGGTGCTTTGGGGATCCAAAGCTGGATCTAATGGTTCTGAGGCGTGGGATAAGAGCTGTCTTCGAGAGTATCAGACTGAGCCTGAAGATATAGTGTGTTCTACCTAGAATGGTTGCTCCCGGCTGTTGATCTCCTGAATAATAGTGGAGATCTCGTCGGGTTTCAAGTACACCTGGAAGAGCAGGGCGGGTTTAGGGGGTTTGTACAATGGGTGGTGGACGCCGTCCTCTCCCAACAAGACGTAGCCTCTCTCAGCCGCGACCCTTAGTTCGCTGACACTCCCTGTCTCAATAAACAGCCGGAATTTCTCGCTGAAGCCTAGAGCCTCCCTAATATACTTCTCCCCTACAACAGCTCCACACACGAAGCAGGAGTAGTCCGGCATTATGGAGTTGAAGCCGCATTTAGGGCATTGAACAGGCGATCTAATCCCGAACTTGGACCAAGCATACTGGAGGACTGATATTAGATCTTCCCTGCCATACTCCCTCGCAAGCTTGTAGAGCTTGCCGACCTCGTTGACAACAGACCTCCCCCCATTGTAAATAATGAACTCGAGTTGTTCGCGAGTCGGCTTCTCGACTAGCTCGAGGAGTCTGAGCGATATCAGCTCGTTTACTTGCGGCTTAAATCTCCTAATCCTCCTGAGCACCGTCTCTAGGTCGGGCTTAGACGAGAGGCCCTGAGTGACGAAGTCCAGCACATCCAGGACTATCTTCCTCGATTTCTCGTCATCTAACCCTAGCTGGGATAAACCTAGGGCATCATATACATGGCTGTACATCTTATCTAGTAAATCGCTTGCCTCGAAGACCTTCTTCCTAGTAGTCTTCTTACGCGTCTTAGCCTCTACTTTCTCCTCTTTTCCCCCAGAAGATTTTGCCCCACGAGATTTACGGGGAATGAGAACCCCCTATATGTATTCTTCCCCCGAGTGGGTTTCAAGAGATCCGAAGTCTCTTTCCCTAATGTACTCGGAGATTAAGTAGCTTATCACGAGCTTCGCTACCGGTGTTTTATTCCTCAACCTCTCGAGGATCTTGAGGTATCTCTCACCTTTATTCTTCTTGCCCGCTTTCTTAACTAGCCTTCTGACAATGTAGTTCAGTACATCCTCGTATTCGTCTTCTATGTTGATTTTATCCTCGTAGTAGTCCTCTATTACTTCCTCAATTATATCCCCGAGAAGTTCGTCAGTCATATCCACAAAAGTATCAAGCGCTGATTGACCAACCACTTCGACAACGCCCCAGCTTCATAGTGTTGTTATAAACAACTATTCCTTATAAATTAAACTCTACTTAATAGACTCGAAGGAAAAACTGTCAATCACTCTCCGGGATGAGACCCCTATCTTCAGCAACTCGTATTTAAACCCACTATTCGTCTTTATCAACCTCATCAAGCCAGTTGAGCTCAACTCATAGGGGCTTGGAGCGCTGAAAACCGTTATCACCCTCCCCTCATGGTTCACTTTATACCCATCTACTGCTTCGTGCCCTCTCACAATAAACTTCGCCCCGGTAAGCTTGAGGAACCTGTCAGTCACCTTGAAACCATAGAGGAAGCCGGCTCCTCTCGTAGATTCCATCAAGTCTATCTCCTCGTCTATTGGGTCGCTCCATAGGATGGATTCTAGGTCTAGGTCGTCCCAGGCCGGATCCCCTATTGAAAAGACCTCTTCAAGGTTGCTGGCGCTTATAGTTCTAAAAGGTGGGCCGCCGTGTAAGAACACTACCTCACCCTCGATCAAGGCCGCGAGTGGGAGTCTCTCGAACAACCTGTACGTAAGGCGCATTATCTCGCTGGATCTCGTCGAGGCATAGTACTGTGAGACCCTGTAGGGGAAGTCGTGGGGATAAGGCTTAAGCCAGGTTGGAGGTTCATGGTTCCCGCGTAAAAGCACCACGTCCCCCGGATGTTTGATCTTCAATTCGAGGAGGTATGCTAAGAGCTCTATTTGGTGAGCTCCCCTGTCAACATAGTCCCCTAGAAACACTGCTTTAACTCTTTTACCGAGCTTTTCCAGCAAACCAGTCGTGTCCAAAAGTAACTGGAGACTAGAGAGGTCCCCGTGAAGATCCCCGATAACGTAGAGCTCGTTGAAGGAGTCGGCGTCTATTTCAACAACCCCTGGAAGCCTATACCTAACCCCCTCGCCCGAGTATGATGCTAAACCACCGGCTACCCTGATAATCTTCGCGAACTCCTCGGGAGCCAGCCTTCTTTTTCCCCCGGCCAAAACTAACCTCCCTGCGGCCTAACTAAGTAGATTTCGTAACTAGTGAAATTAAAAACATCGTGATTAACGTTCACCGAGTATAAGTGCTGTGGATTCACCCAAACATGCGCTACAGCGATGACCGGCGAGTAGTCCACCACGTTCAATTGGTCTACACCTGTCACTACTCTGATTTTAACCAGCTCGTTAAACATATCCCGGAGCACAGACATGTTCGGCGATGAGGCTATGAGGATGGCGTAGCTCCCCTCTCTTCTCAAGACTAGGCGCCTTTTAACCAGCTTGCCGTGGATATGCCTGTAGTAATGGTTTATGAAGCTCCCATAGGATACTCCCAGGCCGACTAGCCTGTACAATTCCGCCAAGCCTAAGGGGTTGGAAGGGGGGTTATATGATTTGAAAATGGTTAAAAGAGTTACCTCATCAACGAAATCTAAATCTACAGGTGAGTCTCCCCCAACAATCTCATCGAACCTAACAAATTCCACTGAACCGTTCTTCTCGACAGGTATAATAACATCTCTAATTAAGCCCCGGAAAAGGCTCTTACATATATAGCCATACCTGCTCTCAGCAAACTCCCCTGCCTCCTTGTAGACGAGTAGGACAGGCCTTGATGTGAAAGATGAGTACACGATCTTTGGTTGGAGGCCGGCTAGACAGAGCCTTTGAGGGATTTTCTGCGACATACCTATCACGTGGAACTCTATTTTCCCCAGCTTGTGTATACCAGCATGGTAGTATTCGTGTAGCAGTCCAGATCTCATCCCCCTCCTCACGATCTTAGCCAATCTGTCATACGGGATCCCTATGAGACGGCTCATCTCCTTCAGCGACTCTGCTCTTATGGAGAGAGAGGATACCTCCTCAAGGGTCTTATAGAGCACATCTCCTTCACTCATCTCAACACCCTCCGGGTACTTCTAGCCTGTGGGATGATCCGAAGGAGGATCCTAGCGGGATGTAGAGGGTGGTGCCGAAGTTATGGCATGCGTAACCTTCGAGAAATTTAAATGGGCTGTTCCGGTCTTCATAATCATTTGTAGCATTCATATGTGTTTAAGCCTCTCATGGCTATTAGGTATGCGGATGCCGTGTGCCTGTCTAGGCCAAACCTCTTCATAACCTCGTCGTGCTCTCTAGAGCTTGTCCTCCCCTTCGGATCTACGAGGAGTACTCTGAACCCGTATTTCAACGCCATTACAACCCCGTGCTGTATTAACTGTTTCTTAGCGAACAGGGTTATCTTCCTGTTAGCTTTCCTGCTTCTCGTAAACCTCTTTCTTTTGACTGAGAGAAGGTTTTCGAAGACAACGACGCTAACACCATGTCTATAGCAATACTCTAATAGCCTCGCTAGTGCGTTAAGCCTCAACGCCTTTGCCTTCTCTCTCGGAAAACCGTGGGAGGTTGCTTCGGGGAACCACGCTGTCCTAACATCCACTATTTCCCCATACCCGTCGATTATCACAAGGTTCACCCTGCCGCTGTTCAAGTCGAAGCCGGCGGTAAATCCCCCCTTAGCCTCCACCTTCTTGAAGTATTTGAGGTAGAGCTGGATTGGGATCGAGAGATGAAGGTATATGTCGTCCCCTCTAAAAACTATCCTAGCCGTATAGCTCAGCTTCTTCTGTTTTGCTAAGCTTACTAGCTCCCTGAGTAGTGGGAGGTATTTCTCCCCGAACCCGGCTCGTAGAGTTATCCAGGAGCCGTCGTATGGGTACTTGACCTTAACAAGAGAGGTATCCTCTAGCCTCACGTTTCTATTTCCAAGCCTCGAAGACTCTCCTTCACTAACTATAAAGGGCTTCTCTACCTCTATGCTCCGCGGGTTACAACCATTGAACACGCATCCCTCCACAATTGCTTTTGCTACCTTATACGCCGAGTCAGCGTATGCTTTGTTCAGTGCTCTCCTGAGCTCTCTGAGGACGCTATTCGCATCCAGCCCCTTGGCTATCATCCTAGTGGCTACCTGGACGGCTCTCCGGAAATCCCATGCCAGCCTCACTAAGCGGGTGTAGTCCTCGCTTGAAGTAGGATATACTCTGCCAATAATGGTCACGTGGTTTACTATTGAGGATGCGTCTACAATACTACTTGTCTGGTACTGTGACACGGACTACCACCTGCTTCCCGTGTAGGTGTCTCATCTTCTCACTCAGCTCCTTGGGTATATAGATGCAGAGAAGCCCGTGGCTACTCTTCGAAACCCTTGCGTGAAACACGTACTCCTCAGGCATGCTCTCCCCATTAGAATACTGCAGAAAAGCTTATAAGAATTTCCATAGTTATTAATTAAGTGGTAGGGATGAACTCTGTGAGCTGGGCGAGGGGGACTCCATAGAGCTGTCTTCGGCGATGGGAGCCGGGGGTGAGCCGCTAGGCGACTAGCGGCAACCGCTCCCGTAGCACGGGGGCGGCCCCAGGGGAAGCCGTTGAGAAGTAGATGGCGGGGGAGCTGGAA